>BNJV01001309.1_pt1 | contig 38075 bp, 44 predicted proteins | sample 8540591 | NCBI WGS metagenome assembly BNJV01 (sample SAMD00202457, study PRJDB9452) | human saliva metagenome | host: Homo sapiens
CATCGGAGGGAAGGCGGCGTAGGTGGCCAGGGCTCGCCAGCATCGCCACAGCCGCGGGGCTGATCGGCGAAGCCAACGGGTGGACCAGGAGGGCACTGGGTCACGCGGTGAAGCATACGGGCAATGCGCTGGCGCCTCCTCTCATTCTCGGCGGATGAACAGCGTCAGTCGTTAGTGGCGCGCTCCTGTGTTCCCCAGGAGCCGGTGGTATAGCGGGTGGCAGGCGCCCAGGGCGAGTCCCGTGATGACCAGCCGACGGTGATGACACCGGACTACCAGCGGAGACGCACGGACGTTGGAGAAGTCCCCATCAGGAGCGAGCCCATGACGATGCCCAGACCCGCACCGCCCAGAACGGCGAGGAGGAGCGGCGTGCAGGCTCATCCATGACGCGCAGGCCGTGCCTGCAGGGGGCGCCCATGCGGCAGACTGCGGGACTGCCCGCGCGCTCGATGGTTCCCTGAGGCCTGGGTGATGAGGATGGAGGTGGCCGTTAGGGCGAACCCGAAGGCCAGGGTGATGACGGCCCCTTGTCAACGTCCCACTGGGACGCTGTAGCCGAAGGACTCGACCGAATCGGCTTCCGTCGTCGTCATCGGCGCTCTGCCCCATGGCATGAGGACATGAAACCGCCGATGAAGGCCAGCAGCCCCATGGCGGAGACCCCGGTGCCACGTCGCGGTGGGTGCCTGATTCGGCGAGCGGTCCAACGCATGACTGCCGCGTAGCCGGGCGAGCTCGGGAGAGCAGCTGCGTGAACCATGACCCGCCAGGTCGAAGCACGGCAATGAGTGCCACGATCATGACAGAGACGATGATATAACGATGCTGTGACGGTACTCGACCGAATGACTGCGGGGCACTGAACAGCGTCACGAGGAACACGACGATGCGCCAGACGCCGGCGCGGCCGTGGTCCGTCGAGACGCCCAGAGGGAGATCCGCACTGGCGCAGCCCCCGCCATGCCGGGAGACCTGCCGACTGCGAGGACCCCCACCAGACGCAGGGCCAGGAACCGTAGCGGGCAACACCATCTCACCGGCAGTGATCCGGGTTCCCATGACGGTGAGTCTGCTCCAGGCGGAAGGGTGACCAGGTAGGCGGCGGTGCCGATGACCGCGCCGGCAGCCGACTGCACGAGGGCGTCCAGCAGGACATTCGGGTGACGTCCGCCCCGGACAGGCCCATCAGGCGCAGAACAGCCAGGCGCCTCACGGCTGCGCGCTCCCCAGGACCGCGGCGCCGGAGGCCAGCCCCACCATGGCTGGCACCAGCATGGCGCAGGCCAGAATGGACATACTCGAGGTAATGCGAAGCCATGGTTCAAGCCGTAGCCCGCGTTCTGGCCGCGGCCTCCCCATACCGGAACCCGTTCCGGTGCGTTCCACGGCTGTAGAGCATCCATGTACCCCGGCGACGGTCAAGGCTGCGAGGTGGCCACGGTATGCCAAAACGCTGGCCAGGTACAGCGTGCTGCCTCCCTCGGGAGGTGAGGCGTGCGCGGGTCGACGCGCGGTGAGGCGGGTGAGAACCGGGAGACCGGGTCGGGAGGAGCCTGTCGCGGGCACAGCAGCAGAGCTGGGAACCGAGGTGGTCATGACGTGCTCATCGGGCGATCTCCGACCTGTGGCCGCTGCATGGAACCACGGGCCGCTGATGTTCAGGCGGCGGTCTGAGGACCAGTCCGTCACGGATCTCGATAAGGCGTGAGCACCAGTGAGCAACATTGACGTCGTGCGTCACCACGACCAGCGTCGCGCCGGCTATGGAGGCGGCTGCCGTGCAGCAGCTGCATCATCTCGTGACCGGTTGCCTGGTCCAGGGCCCCGGAGGGCCTGTCGGCGAAGATGGCACGGGGCTACTCAACAGCGCCCGCGCGATCGCGACCCGCTGGCCTGACCGCCGGACATTCGCGCAGGGCGCCGCCCCTGAGATCCGCCAGGCCGAGCGTGCGAGCACCCTCATCGGTGGCGCGCAGTGCCGAACGCGTCGGTGTTCCAGTAGCATGAGCGGAAGAGCCACGTTTCCCGAGCCGGCAGCTCGGGGATGAGCTGGCTGTCCTGAAAGACGAATCCCCAGCTCGCGCAGTCGCAGATGGGATCGCTGCATCAGTGAGACGTGGGAGACTCTCGGTGTCTGAAGCTACGCTCGGATCGGGACGAGGACCCGGACAGGCAGTGCAGCAGGGTCGACGTGCCCGGAGCCCGAGGGCCCCATGATCGCGACGCTCTCACCTGCGGAGACGTTGATGGTCAGGCCGGCCAGAGCCGTCACCGTACCGAAGCGCTTCGACAATGTCGCTGGTGGTGATCAGTGGTGCGTGCATGGCGTTCTCATTTCATCGTCTTTCTCGGCGCGATGGCGATAGCGCTCGCACCGCCGTCGAGGTAGCGCTGGGCATACCTGTCGGGTCAGCTGTGGCGCCCGCCTGACGCCTCAGGCGACGGGACGACGGCAGGCTTTGGGGAGCGTGCAGCTCAGGTTCTCTCCGCGATGGCTCGGCAGGTCCAGGCCCACGCATGAGGCCGTTGCCGCCCGGCGGATCGCCGAGCTGACGGCCTCCCGTCGGGAGATCGTTGCGGCCTACGAGATCGAGCGCCGCCGTATCGAACGCGATCTGCACGACGGCGCCCAGCAACGGCTCGTCGTCGGGCTCCTGGCTTAGCTCGGCGAGACGCGTTTCCCTGCCGTCACCGCGATCCCGCACTCGCCGCTCTTCTGGCGAGGCGAAAGTCGGCCATCGCCGGCGGGTGGCCGAGTCGCCGCGCACCACGGTGCGCGGCATCCACCCCCAGGTGCTCACTTCGACCTCGGCCTGGAAGGCGGCTCTGACGGACGCGGTGGATCGAGTCAGACAGGACCGGCAGGGACCGTCAGGACCGCTTCGTCCGCATCCTCTGCCGACGATGCCCGAGGGCGTGCTGGCCGCGGCCTACTTCTTCGCCCTGGAGGCGATGACCAACGCGCTCAAAGCACGCGAGCGCAGAGAGTGACGATCCTGCTGAGCGTGGACAAGACCCCGAGGGTCTGCGTCGTCGTGACACAGGGCCCGGCGCCCACTTCCAGCGGGCTCGTCACGGGCCTGGCGGGCGCGAGGGAACGGCTTGCGGCCTTCGGCGGAGAGCTTCTGCCGTCCAGCGTGGGCGGGACCCAGGTCGCGGCGCACCTGCCCCTCCTCCTGGCCCGCGAGGGAGCGGCACCGGCATGGACGACGAGACGTACGGCAAGGCTACGACTGCGCAGAAGCGGCGGGAGACATGATGCGGCCCACTGGTGCCTCGCCGATGACTCGGCCCTGCGCGAGCCGGCGGTCTGCTGGAGCGCCAGGGCCATCGACGTCGTCGCCCGGGAGAGCAGTGCGCCGGCTCTCATCCAGCGCATCGACCACCGTGGCCGGGACGTCTACCCGATGCTGCGGTGATCACCGACGTCCGCATGCCGCCGTCCATGAGGAACGACGCCTGGAGGCCGCGCTGGATATTCGGCGCGTCAATCCGCCGTGTCCATCATGCGTCAGCCAGTACGTGTTCGGCGGCCTACGCCCAGCAGCTCGCCTTCCGGACGCCCCGGCAGACTGGCGGTGGACGGGGTACCTGCTCAGCGCGACAGGGTCTCGGAGGTCGCCGTGCACGTCCTGCCCTGCGAGTGCTCTGCCGAGGCACGTGATCGACCCGGAGGTAGCTCCAGCCATGGTGCGGCAAGCTCTCGCCGGAGCTCGCGGATTCGATGGGCCGCGCGAGCTCGAGGTCCTCGAGCCCATGGCCCGCCGGAACAGCCAGATCCCCGGCCCAGATGGCTGTGCGGGGGCGGCGGCCGCCGCCACCGTCTCGGCGATCTTCACTCGCTGGGGGCTGAAACCTCCGAGGAGAACCGGCGGGTGCGCGCCATCCTCGCCTTCGCCTCGGCGACGGCCCAGCAGGCAGTCTCAGTCGTGCAGAGCCCGGCGGCGTGCCAGGACGTGGTGCACGGGCTGCCAGGCCAGGGCCAGCAGGGTGCCGATGACTGCGCCGATGAGGCAGGACATGGCTGTTCCGGTGATCCAGGACAAGACCGGGTTGTGGGTGAGCTCCTCGGCCCACTCAATGGCGTGGTGCAGGGGGTGGAAGCCGACCTTGGCGAGGTTGGTCGCCAGGATGTGTCCGCCGACCCACAGCATCGCCACGGTCCCGACGATCCCGATGCCGCGGAAGAGCGCCGGCGCCAAGGTCACGATCGCACGCCCGAAGGACCGGATGATGCCGGTGCGGCCCTGCCCGGCCAGGTGCGCCCCGGCGTCGTCGAGCTTGATGAGGGCCGCCACCAGGCCGTAGACGGCGAAGGTGATGAGCAGGGCGATGAGGACCAGGACGATGATGCGCCGCATGGAGGACTCCCCCTCCACCTCGGCCAGGGCCAGCAGCATGATCTCGGTGGACAGGACGAAGTCTGTGGTGATGGCCTGACGGATGATCTGCGCCTCGTCGACCGGGCCGGTCTCCTCCTTGGCGTGAGCAGCGCCGCCGAAGCGCTCCAGGATCTTCTCCCCGCCCTCAAAGCACAGGTAGGCGCCACCGACGATGAGCGCCACCGGCAGGAGCCACGGTGCCACGGCCGTCAGCAGCAGGCCGATCGGCAGGATGATGAGGAGCTTGTTGCGCAACGAGCCCAGCGTGATCCTCTTGATGATCGGCAGCTCACGGTCCGGGGTGATACCGGTGACGTACTGGGGCGTGGTGGCGACGTCGTCGACGGCGGCCGCCGACACCTTCGCGGAGGTCTTGACGGCCATGGAGGCCGTGTCGTCAACGGTGGACAGCGTCAGCTTGGCGAGCGTGGCGATGTCGTCGAGGAGGGCGAAGAAGCCTGACATAGGGGCATGAGTCCTGTCGTCCGGAGTATCGGCTGGAACGAGAGTACTAGCCGCAGCGTCACACCGCGGACCAGCTCACCACTCCCCTGTTGAGATCCAGGGACGCCTCTGCGGCGCGCATCGACAGGCTGGTGACCGCTCTGGCCTGCTCGGGGCTGGCGTCCGGTGGTGGTGAGAGGCTCGCGATCTGGCCGACGACGTCGAGCAGCTGCTTGCACCAGCGCACGAAGTCCCCGGCCGTCAGCTCAGTGGCATCCAGGATGTCCGCCAGCTGCGCGCCATCGCACCAGGCCTGGACGGACCCGGCCAGCGCCGGCTCTGCTCCCGAGGATGCCTCGATGCGGGCCAGGGACTCCAGGTCGTGGATCCGGTGCGAGACTCCCCAGCTGTGCGCGCAGGCACTGGCCGAGCCTCGACCCGGGCGCCACTGGCAGCCCGATCGACTGGGCGCTCAGTCTCGGCTCGTAGACGCAGGCACTCAGCGCCCCGGCCAGCTCCGCGGCGCTGAGGTCCTCGAAGACTCCCGTGCGCAGGCACTCGGCGATGAGCAGGTCACGCTCGGCGTAGATCCGGGCCAGCACCTTGCCGGCACCGGTGACCCGCAGCTCGCGCTCCCGGGTGGCCCCGGTCCACCGGCCGCAGGTAACCCAGCTCGAGAAGCACCTCGCAGACGGCGTCGAAGAGGCGGGCGATGGTGCCGGTGCGGGTCTCGATGCGTCGCTGGAGGCGTTCGGCATCGGCCTTGGCCCGCGACCACTTGCGGCCCACCCGGGCGTGCTCCTCCCGGTCGGGGCACCCGTGGCAGGGGTGGGAGCGCATCTCGTGACGCAGCCGCTCAAGGTTCTCGATCGCGCTGTCTCGGCGTGCCTGCGCCCGGCTGGAGCGGGTGCGTGCGCTTCGTGCCCCTTCCAGGTCCCCTGAGTGCAGCGCGTCGACCAGACGCTGAACAAGCCGGTCCCGATCCCGGGGGCGGTGCGGATCCACCGAGTCCGCCACCCGCAGCACACCCACACGCATGACTCCGTCCGGCGCTGTGTCCGGGGTCAGGCTGGCCACTCGCGAGTCCTCCCCCAGCACCGTGATGGTGGGGGTCCCGGTCCGGTCGGCACCGACCTCCAGGACGATGCCATGGCGACGGCGCCGCCCCTTGCGGAAGACAACGACGTCACCGCGTCCCAGTGAGCTCATGGTCCGACCCGTCTCACTGCGGCGCGCCGCGGCCTTGTCCTGCGACAGGTCCGCCTCGGCCTCGGCAATGGCCTGGCGCAGGGAGGCGTACTCGCGGAAGTCACCCAGACGGCACATCATGTCCTTCTCCAGGCCCTCCAGGCTGCGGCGCTTGCGGCGGGCCTGAGCGGCCAGCTCCACGACACCGCGATCGGCCTGGAACTGGGCGAAGGACTGCTCGAGCACCTCACGCACCCGCGTCCGCGGCATGCGCTCAAGCAGGTTGACGGCCATGTTGTAGGTCGGGCGGAAGGCGGAGACCAGCGGGTAGGTGCGCCGGGAGGCCAGCGAGGAGACCGTGGCCGGCTCGACGTCGTCAGCCGCCAGCACGACGGCGTGGCCCCTCCACGTCGATGCCGCGGCGCCCGGCCCGCCCCGTCAGCTGGGTGTACTCCCCCGGGCTGAGGGTGACATGAGCCGAGCCGTTCCACTTGCGCAGTGACTCCAGGACCACGGTGCGGGCGGGCATGTTGATCCCCAGTGCCAGGGTCTCGGTGGCGTAGACGACCTTGACCAGGCCCGCGCTGAAGAGCTCCTCCACCGTCTCCTTGAACACCGGCAGCAGACCCGCGTGGTGGGCCGCGACGCCGCGCTCCAGGGCGTGGGCCCAGAAGTGGAAGCCGAGGACCCCCAGGTCGCCGGCGGGGATGTCGGCGGTGCGCCGCTCAATGACGTCCCGGATCCGGGCCGCCTCGGCCTCGGTGGTCAGGTCCACCCCGGCGTTGACCACCTGGTGGACGGCCTGCTCGCAGCCCGCCCGGGAGAAGACGAAGACGATCGCGGGCAGAAGGCGCCCCTCCAGGGCCGTGACGACCTGCAGTCGGGAGGGCGGCTTCAACCCTGGCCGTGCGGGCCCCTCGCTCGCCACGGCGAGGCGCCCGTCCGCCTCGTGCGGAGCGCTTCCAGGGCTGCGGTCCCCTGGCCGAATCGCCGCCGCGGCCGCGGTAGCCATTCTTGGAGCCACCTCCGGAAGCGGCGGCACGCCGAGCCTGCTTGACCGCCTTGAGCAGCTCGGGGTTGAGCGGGGGCTGCCCCGTCCGCTCCGCCTGCTGCTCCAGCTCGGGCTGCTCGGACTGGTCGAGCTGGTCGGACTGCTCAGCCGGATCCGCGGGATGGGAGTACAACGGCAGCAGCCGGCGACCGACCATCATGTGCTGAGTCAGCGGGACGGGGCGCTCCTCGGAGACGACGACGGCGGTCCTGCCGCGCACCTGGCCGAGCCAGTCGCCGAACTCCTCGGCGTTGGAGACCGTGGCAGACAGGGAGATCACCTGGACCTCGGCGGGCAGATGGATGATGACCTCCTCCCACACCGGCCCGCGGAAGCGGTCGGCCAGGTAGTGGACCTCGTCCATGACCACGAAGCCCAGCCGGTCCAGGTCTCGCGAGCCCGAGTAGAGCATGTTGCGCAGCACCTCGGTGGTCATGACCACCACGTCCGCGTGAGGGTTGACGGAGGTATCACCGGTCAGCAGCCCCACCCGTTCCTGACCGTGCCGGGCCACGAGGTCCAGATACTTCTGGTTGCTCAGCGCCTTGATGGGGGCGGTGTAGAAGGTCTTGAGCCCCCGGACCAGGCCCAGGTGCACGGCGAACTCCCCCACCACCGTCTTGCCTGCGCCCGTTGGAGCTGCGACCAGCACGCCCTCTCCCCTCTCGACGGCGCCGCAGGCCTCCTCCTGGAAGGGGTCGAGGGGGAAGTCGTAGCCCTGGGTGAAACGGGCGAGCTCACTGCTGGAGGCGGCCTGTCGACGTCGAGATGCGGCATAGCGCTCTGCTGGTGAGCTCATGGCAACAACCCTACGGGTCGGATCAGCCCCTGAGCCGCTAGGAGCAGCCGGACGGCGTTGGGGACCGCCTCGAGGCGCAGGGGCAGCTCGGCCAATGGTTCTCCGTCCGCGTAGGAGTGGGGAGGCGGACGCATCCCCCGGTCGCGGCCGGTTCGCTCAGCGAGCGCCTCAATGGTGACGGTGCGGCTGCGCTCCACGTGGACGGCCGGGTCAGTCAGGTGCGTGCCGCGGAAGAGCCTGCGGAAGAGGGTGAGTAGGTGGGCGCGGCCCACGGGGTCCAGGCGCAGTACCTCCAGCAGGCCATCGGCGGGGTCGGCCTGAGGCGCCAGGTCCATGCCGCCGCCGACGTAACGGGTGTTGGCCACCGCCAGCAGGAGCGCCGGCCCCTCCCACGTGCCCTCGTCGGTGGTGACCCGGTATCCGTAGGGCGCCAGCGTTGCGAGCTCGGCGGTGAAGGCGCGCACGTAGCGTCCCTCGCGTGCCGGCCAGGAAAGGGTGTTGGCGCGGGCGTTGACGGCGGCGTCCACCCCGGCGCTGACCACGGCCAGGGACCAGCGACGCTGTGGGGCCAGCAGGGTGCCGTCGGGGCGGGAGGCGTAGATCGCGTCCACGGCCGTGATTGCCCCCTCGCCGGACAGCGCCTGGTTGATGAGGCGGGCTGAGGCCGCCGCATCCCGACTGGGAAGACCGAAGTGCCTGGCGATGTCGTTACCGGTGCCAGTGGCCACGATGCCCAGAGGCACGCCCGTCGTGGCGACGATGTCCACCCCGAGGTGGACCATGCCGTCCCCGCCGACGACGACTAGTGCCTCGACGTTCCGGTTCGGCCCGTCGCCCAGGAGGGCCCGCCCTGCGCGACGCGCCTGCTCGTAGGAGCTGCCACGGACGTGGAGGACTTCGTGGTCGGCCTCGGTCAGCAGCCGGCGGGCGACGTCGTCGGCGGCACGCATGACGCCCTCGACCTGAGGAGGGTTGGACAGCAGAGCGATACGCATAGAAGGAAAGGGTGCGACAAGTCAGGCAGGGACGGGCCGATGCACCCGCCTACTCGGCCAGGGCGGCCTCGAGCTCGGCGTCGAGCTCAGCGCGTTTCCTCTCAACCCGTTTGTCATGCGTGATGGAGATGAAGCAGGCAAGGAAGTACAGGCCGGCGATGGGTACGGACATGAAGACCATGGACCAGGGATCCGGTAGCGGGTTGGCAATCGCCATGAAGGTGACGATGCCCACAATGGCCCAGCGCCACGCTTTGAGCATGGTCTTTCCCTGCATGAGCCCAAGCATATTGAGGGCGACGAGCAGCTCGGGCAGGAGGAAGGCGATGCCGAAGACGAGAACCAGCCTCATGACGAAGGAGAGATAGAGGTTTGCCCCGATCACTCCGGCAGTGGGGCCGTCAGGGATGAAGCTGGTGAGGATGGAAACCGCATGAGGCATCACCCAGATCCCCAGAGCCGCACCGGCCAGGAAGAGGAACAGACCGGCTGCGCCATAGGCCCAGGTGTAGGCCTTCTCCTTGCGGGTCATTCCCGGTCCCACGAAGGCCCAGAACTCGTACATCCACAAAGGTGAGGACAGCAGGACGCCCAGCCAGATCGACACTTCGAGCTTCATGTCGAAGGAGGCCAGGATCGTGTCGAAGTTCAGGGTGAGATTCGCGCCCTTGGCATTGGCCTGCTCAATGGGGCGGGTGATGAGGGCGAAGGCGCGTTCGTAGAGCAAGTAGCCCACGACCGTCATCACCATGACGCCTACTGCGGAGACGAAGAGACGCTGGCGCAGCTCGCGCAGGTGGTCCCCGATGGACATGCGCGCCTCGGGGTTGTCCCTGCGCCTCGATCGCTTGATCTGAGGGAGCTTGGGCACCACGGCCTCCTTCGTCTGCAGGTCACCGGCTCTCGCCGGATGACATCATTTCTGGGATGAACCCTCGGCGCTCTGAGCGGTCTGACCGTCCTGGGTGGGCTCGGTGTAGTAGGTGCCCTCCTGCGGCTGCTGGATCTGAGCCTGGGAGTCCTTGGAGTCGTCGTCGCGCAGCTCCTTGACCTCCTTCTTGAAGACCTTCATGGACTGGCCCACGCTGCGGGCAATGTCAGGCAGTTTCCTGTAGCCGAACAGCAGAATGACGACGATGAGCAGGAAGATGATGTGCGACGGCTTAAAGAGGTTCACGGTGCTGCTCCTTGTGGTAGGGGCTATCGATACGCGCTGAGTGTAGCCTCCCGGGCCGGCGCCTCAGAACGGCGGCCCTGGCAGTTCTCCCCAAGGCGGACGGGGCAGGGCTCAGCAGTTATATGAGGCCAGAGCCTGTTTGGCTGCTGCGGCGGCCTCCTGGGCGAGATCCGGGGGCTCCACCGCCACAAGATGGCGACCAGCCGAGAGGACCAGGCCGATGAGCCAGGCGCGGTCGCGTCCCTCAACGACAACCCTGAGGCTGCCGTCTGCGGTCTCCTCCTGGGACAGGCACGGGACCTGCTCGGCGAGCCAGCGGCCGGTCGGGCGCAGGGTCAGTGTGGCACGGGGCTTCTCCCCTACGGAGCGGTCGATGGTGGACCGGTGCTTTCTACGTGGGGCGCGATGCCGGACAGATGGGACATCAAGAACCTCGACCGACGTGATCCGGTCCAGGCGGAAGCTGCGCTCGGCTTTCGCGCTGAGGCACCAGCCCACCAGACGTCATATGTGATCCATCACTTTCCAGCGTGATGGGATCAACGTCTCGTTCAGAGAGGGTGTCGGTGGCGGAGACATAGGCCAGGTGGAGACGGCGCCTGTCCCGCAGAGCGGAGCGCACGGCGGCCAGGACCTGTGCCGTGCGACCGGAACGATCGGCATGCTCGGAGACCGGACTGGTTGACGGGGACCGCCCCGCATCGGCCTGCATGTCAGCGTCGTCGGCAGCACCTGCGGTGAGCAGGGCGGTGACCGCCTGCTGGGTGGAGGCGATCACGGGCGCGGAGGCGTCATCGTCGGCCAGGAGGTCGGCGAGCACTCTGAGCGCCATGAGCAGAGAGATCGCCTCCTGCCGGGTGAGGCGAACCGGGCGGTCCAGCCCCAGTGGTTCGGACAGCCGCAGGCGTCCGGCCTCGAAGTCCGCGGTGTCGAAGTCCACGAGGTCCCCGTGCATGCCGCCGGGCAATCCGGAGACCCACAGCGTGTTGACATCGCGCTCAATGACGGCAGGGGTGACGCCGAAGTGCTCGGCGGCCTCCTTGACGGTCACGCCGGGGTTCTCCGCGACCCAGGCGGGCAGGGCCAGCAGCCGCGTGAGCTGGTCGGAGGCGGATACGCGCGCCATCGTCACTCCCCCTCCGGTGTCGTGAGCCCGAGCGGCGCCTCGCAGGTGGGACAGGACCGCCTGGCGCAAGGAGTCGGGAGCGAGGACGACGACGGCCTCGCCAAGAGCGGCCACGGTCCCGGCGAAGGAGAAGGAATCCTCATACTCCACGGCGATGAGATCACGGCCCTCCAGGTGCGTGAGCAGGTCTGCCGGTGGGTCCTGAGCCGGGTCGAGGTGGGCCCCTGCCAGACGCAGTCCCAGGGCCCGCCCTGGCAGGGCGGCGAGCAGCGCGCGCCGGCGGCTGGGCGCCTTGGTGGGAAGCCGGGTGAAGGCCCGGGGCGCCCATGGACGGTGACTGACCCCGTGATACGGGCCAGGCGGAAGGTGCGCAGCCCTGGCGCAGGCTCCTGCAGGTTCCTCCGGTTTCTCGCTCTCGTTCGAGTGGTGGGGGCCTGTGGGCTCAACGGCGTCGAGGTACCAGGCCCCCTCGGCCAGGCGCAGATGATGCGGCTCGACAGTACGGGCCCGGGTGCTGCCCGAGCGGGCGGAGACGTAGTCGAAGGTGACCAGACGGCGCTCGTCGACCGCGGTGATGAGCTCCTCGGGAATCTCCTCACCGGACAGGTCCGCAGTGAGAACCGGCAGGCCTGCGGAGCTGCCCCCGGTCGGCCCCTCGCTCACGGCGCGCAGCTTGGTCAGGGCCCGCCGGGCCGTGGCGGGAAGACCACCGTCGCGCCAGGCGGAGGCCGCCAGGCTCAGGCAGGCGGCCTGCTCGGCGCTCAGATGCAGCGCGGGCAGGGATGTAGTCCTCCTCAACGACCCGGTACCGGGGCTCCTCGGGGCGTCCTGTGGTGGTCACCTCAATGCCGAGCTCGCGCAGCGTGTCCTTGTCCCGCTCGAACTTGCGGCGAGCCGAGACCGGGTTGGTGGTCGGGTCCGCTAAGGCGTATCCCGGCACGCTGGCCACGAGCTCCTCGGCGCTCAGGCCGGTGGTGGTGTTGCGCAAGGTGAGCAGAAGGCTCACCAGGCGCTCCTCGGTGCTACGGATCTGCTGGCTCACGGTCCCCCAGCCTAGAAGAGTCCGGTGGCCTGCGGCTGGAGACGCGCGTACCCGGATAGTCTGCCGCCATGATGTGGCGCGACGGCGTAGTGACCGGGACCAGGACGGCATGGGGGCCTGCGGGGCGATCCTGCGCCGAGCTGGAGGTGGAGATCGATGGGGCTCCCAGCGGTGCGGGCAGCCTGCTGCCCGGCCAGAGGGTCCGCGCGGTCGCCTACGAGGCCCCTCACCGGGCTGCCCGCCGCCGAGGAACGGGTGAGGCTGGAGGTCTCGGCCCTCGACCGCGCCCTGGGCACGGGTGGGCACGCCATGGTCAGCTCTCGCCTGGACGGCGTGCCCACCGACCCTCCGCGCGAGGGACACCTCGTCAAGGCCCGCTACATGCCGGACCAGGTCATGGTCACCGGCGTTGACGAGCAGGGCACGGCCCACCACGGCCTGCTGTCCCAGCCGATCGGCAGCCTGGACCTGGAGGGGATGCCGGTGGTGGTGGCCGACCTGCACTCGAGCCTGCCGGCGGTGCTCACCGGGCTGCGCTCCCCCGAAGGCCAGGACCAGCCGCGCGTCGTCTACATCATGACCGACGGCGGGGCCCTGCCCCTGGCCTACTCGCGTGTCGTTGCCGCGCTGAGCCGGGCCGGGTGGCTGAGCGGGACCATCACGGCCGGGCAGGCCTGGGGCGGCGACATCGAGGCGGTCAGCGTCCACAACGCGCTCCTGGCGGCCCGGCACGTCCTGCATGCCGACGTTGCCGTCGTCATCCAGGGGCCCGGGAACCTGGGTACCGAGACGCCCTGGGGCTTCTCCGGGGTGGCCTGCGGGGACGCGATCAACGCCATCGCTACGCTGGGCGGGCGCCCGGTGGCCTGCCTGCGTGTCTCCCAGGCCGATGCCCGCGCCCGCCACCGGGGCGTCTCCCACCACTCGATGACGGCGTACGGGCGGGTCGCGCTGGCGGGGGCCGACGTCGTCGTCCCCGACCTGGAGGGCTCGCTGGGGGCGCAGGTGCGTCAGGAGGCCAAGGCCCTGTGCGCGCCCCGGCCGGGCGCCGGGCAGCACCGACTGGTCGAGGTTGCCGCTGACGGGCTCCTGGAGCTGCTGTGGGCGGCCGAGGTGGAGACCGGGGTGAGGCTGTCCACCATGCGACGGGGCTTGGATGAGGACGCGGCCGCCTTCATCGCCGCGGCGGCGGCCGGCCGCCATGTCCGCCGGATCCTGGATGCGGGGGCGGTGAATGGCTGACCTGGCCGCGCTGGTCGATGAAGCGGTGCTGCCACTAACGACGAACCTGTCGGCGGCCTACGACTGGCGCGCACGGCACCGCACGGTGCCGGGGCGAAGAGGCGCTGGTCACGGTACTCGGTCCCGGTCGTGGATCTCGCCCTGGGGATCGTCTTCCTCGCCTTCGCTCTGGAGTCGGTTACCTTCGTCCTGCGCTTCGGCGGCTACGCCGTCTATGTTGCGCACTTCGCCCTGTGCCTGGCGTTGGCGCTGACGCAGTTCGGACGGTTACGCCTTCTGCGTGCCTCCTTCATCGCGACCTATGCCCTGCTGGCGGCCTACGCGATCCTCGTGGTCCCTCTCCCCCGTCAACCTCGGCCTCAACCCGATCATCGCCACGGCGGTCACCAGCCTGTACACCGTCACCCGCTGGGAGCCCGATCGGCGCTGGGGTACGGCGGCACTCCTGCTGGCTCTGGCCGGCGCCCTGGTCAACCCCGTCACCTTGGCCTCTTACACCCGTCCCTATGAAGCAGGTGCCGACCCGACGACAAGCAGCGGCTGGAACGAAGCCATCCTGGTCACCCGCACGGTCACGAGCATGGTCTTCGTCGGTGCCGTGGTGCTCACCTACCTGTTGGCCTCCTCCCGGCGCCGGCTCGCCGAGAACCAGGCCCGCGACGTCGGCATCGCTGCGGCCCAGGCGGTTGCCGTCGAGCGTCTCAGCCTGGCCCGAGAGCTCCACGACCTCGTGGGCCACAGCCTCACCACGATCAAGGTGCAGGCCGCCACCGGCCTGGCCCTGGGCGGTGAGGAACGGCTGCGCAGCACCTTGACCACGGTGCGGGACACGGCCGATACCTCCCTGGCATCCGTGCGCCAGCTCGTCTCCGTCCTGCGCTCCGACGCCGGTGAGATCACCCCCTTGGCGGATCTGCGGACCATCTCCGCCCTTGTCGAGACCACCCGCAGCTCAGGTAGCCGGATCAGCGCCGCGCTTCCGGAACCGGGGGTCCTGGAGCGCTGCAACTCGGCGTGGTCGGCGATACAGCGTCTCACCCTCGTGCGTCTCGTGGGAGAGACCCTCACCAACGCCGTCAGGCACGGAACCGGCCAGATCGAGCTGAGCCTGACACTGTCACAGGACTCCTGCCACCTTCACGTCGCCAACCCGGTGCCCGATGCCGCGGAGCACTCCCCCTTCGGAGGCAGTGGACTCGTCGGCCTCGAGGAGCGGCTCAGGCTCGTAGGCGGAACCATGACCCACGGTGTCCACGGCGGAGAGGACCACAGCATCTTCACCATCGACGTCGACTTCCCCGTGGCACCGCTCGAGCTGTCCGCGAGCGCCACAATGGCTGACAAATCAGGTTCAGGAGGCTCCAGATAATGCTCAGTACAACCGGTTTGATCAGGGTGGCTGTCGTCGATGACCAGCCGCTGCTGGTCAGTGCCTTCAGTGCTCTCGTGGCCGCGCAGCCCGATATGGAGGTCGTGCTGGAGGCGGTCGACGGGCGTCAGGCCGTCGAGGGGTTGACCGCGCGGGCCACCGGTCATCACGGGGCGGTCGACCTGGTGCTCATGGATCTGCGGATGCCGGTCCTGGACGGGGTCAGTGCCATTCGTGAACTGCGTGCCGCACCGGCCACCGCCTCCTTGCGGGTCCTGGTCCTGACCACCTTTGATGATGAGGACCTCGTCCTGGCGGCCCTGGGTGCCGGCGCCCACGGATTCCTCCTCAGGATGCCGAGCCGATGACGCTGCTGGAGGCGATCCGCGTCGTCGCCCGCGGCGGGTCCTGGCTGGATCCGGCCGTCACGGGAACTGTTCTGGCGCACCTTGATGCAGGTACCGAACCCGGTGCCCCGCAGTCGCCCGCCTCACCGTTGGGGCCGCCCGATGGCGCCGTGCCCGTTGTGGGGGCGCCGTCGGGACCCTACGAGGCTCTCACCGGTCGGGAGGACGCCGTGCTCGCCCTGGTGTGCCAGGGGCTGAGCAACGCACGGATCGGTGAGCGGCTCCATGTCGCCGAATCGACGGTCAAGTCCCATGTCAAGACGATCCTGAGCAAGACGGGCTGCCGCAACCGGGTCGAGCTCGTCATCTACGCGCTGACCACCGGGCTCGTCCAGCTCCAGTAGCTCTCCTCCCCAGGGAGGAGACGGGGCCACGGTGACGGGCACAGGCCGTATCCCTGGTGGGGATCCGCCGAGGTACCGTCGCGCACGAGCATAGGGTCATGACATCTCCCCACACAGCCACCACAACGGCATCACCTCTCCGCTCCCCTACTCACGGCGCCGGTCTCACCCCTGGGCTGCGACTGACGGGGGTCTCGAAGTCCTTCGGCCGCCAGCAGGTGCTCAACGGTCTCGACCTGTCAGCCTATCCCGGTCGTGTCTACGGGCTGCTCGGTCTCAACGGCGCGGGTAAGTCGACCGCCTTCAACGTCGCGCTGGGTCTGCTGAGGCCCGATGCCGGTCGTGTGGAGATTCAGGGTGTCCCCTTCAGCCGGCGCAGCCTGGCCCAGGTGGGGGCCTCCATCAATGGTCCCGCGCTCTTCCCCCAGCTGTCCGCGCGGCGCAATCTGCTCGTCCACTGCCGCCTGACCGGCACCTCGCCGGAGACCATCGTCCCGCTCCTGGAGCGCGTGGGACTGGCGGAAGTCGGTAGGAAGCGCGCCGGCTCCCTTCTCCACGGGCATGAAGGTGCGCCTGTCGCTGGCCATGGCGCTTCTGAACGACCCGGAGGTCCTCATCCTCGATGAGCCCCAGAACGGCCTGGACCCTCAGGGCATCATCGAGCTGCGCGATCTTGTACGGAACCTGGCCGACGAGGGTCGCACCGTCATCGTCTCCAGTCATCAGCTCGGGGAGATCGCCCGCATGAGCGACGACATCGGGGTCCTGGCAACCGGGCACCTCGTCTACGAGGGGGCGCTGTCCGACTTCGCCGACCCCGACGACGAGCGGGCCATGGAGAAGTCCTTCCTGGCAGCGGTCACTGGTAGCGGACGCCGCACCGGAACGGAGGCCCGCGCATGAGCACCGTTGTGCAGCCGCAGCCCTGGAGGACGGTGCAGGGGAAGACAGAAGTGAGAGTAGGCCTGTGGAACCTGGTGCGCGCCGAGATCACCCGCAGTCGGCGCACCTTCACCTGGGGCGTCATCGGGGCGACCCTCGTCTTCACCGCGCACACCATCATCCTGGCGAATGCCTCGATCTCCTCCGGCGTGGTCAAGGAGCTCCAGTGGAACGGCAATGCTCTGGCGTGGATGCACTTGTACGCCGGGGCCTTCGCGGTTCCGCTGGGCCTGCTGACCGGGGCGATGGCCCAGTGGCGTGAGCAGCGGTGGCGCCAGGGCGGGACGGCCTGGCGCGCCGTCGATCCTCGCCGCGTAGTGACCGCCCGCATCCTGGTCCTGAGCCTGTCGGCGCTGGCCTGCCAGGTGGCACTGGTCGCCCCGGTGGTAGGGCACGCCCTCATCGTCGGCAGCGGCTGGGGTCCCTGGAACAGGTACCTGCTGTTCGCCACCCTACATGTGGATCGTCGTCACTGGTGCCTGCGCCTGGGGCATGGCGGCCTTCCGGGTGGCTCGAGCCGTCGCCGTCGGGGTCGCACCTGTCCTGGGCTTCATGTGGTCCGCGGTGGGCGTGGGTCAGGCCGAACGGAGCGACTGGTGGATGCTCCCGTGGGCCTGGACGGCTCGGGTCCCGTTGCCCCTGTTGGGCGTTCACGGAAACTCCGTCCTGCTCGAGAAGGGCTCGCCGGTATGGGGCTACCCGCTCCTGCCCGGGTTCCTGCTGACGACCGGCCTGACCCTGATCGGCGTCGGACTGGCCGTTCTCAGCGGCGCTCCCGGTGGTGCCGGGTCCTCGACTTCGTCGGTCTCCCGGCTCAGCCGGCTGCTTCCTGGTGGAAGGGCCGCTGACGAGGATCAGTCGGAGACCGTTTCGGTGCAGTCATCGGAGCATGCTCCGGGCTCGTGGCCCCGAAGCATCCCGAATCGCCGAGCCACGCCTGCCACCCGCATGGCCCGTATTCCCGGGCCGCGCAGCGTCGTGCTGGCAATGGCCGGCGTCCTGCCCTGGATCGTGTGGGTAGTCCTGGCGACCCTGCTGCTCGCCTTCCTGGGTGTCCTCCACACCGCCTACCCACCTGGGTACGGGCAGAGCTTCCTCGAGCTCGTCGGTATGCCGGTTGCCGCGGCCATCACCGGCATCACGGTGTGGGGGCGACTTCAGCAGGCCTGGCGCACCCTCATCACTCGACGGGGGCCTGCGGGATTCTGGTGTCGACGACGGTTCTCAGCGCTGTCTTCCTCGTCCCGGTTCTGGTCTTCTCCTGGATCGTGACTGTGCTGGGCGACACTCTGACCCGCACCGACCCGAGCCTGCCTGCGGTGACCGGCGCAGTCTATGGACTCATGGTGATGCCGGCTGTGGCCTTCATGATCGCGGCCGTCAGCCTGGCGGTGGCTCTGTGCACCCGGATCGTCGTGGCGATCGTCCTCAACGTCATCCTGGTCGTCACAGGGCTGCTCATTGGTGGCAACGAGGTCATGGCGGCCACCGGCTTGTGGCGGATTGCTCCTTGGGCCTGGATGAGTGTCGCCCACCAGTTCCCGGGACGCTGGCTGACGATCGTCGTCCTCAGCCTGCTCATCGGGTCGACGGCGATGGGGGCAGCGGTCCTGGGAGCCAGGCGCGCCGCCATCCGTGAGTGAGGCTAATCCGGGGCGGTCGATCCGAGTGACCGGAGCGAGCCGCGCCGTCGTCTCGGGGCGGGGCATCTCTCGGAGTCGGATGGCATCCCACCCGTGTCGACGCCGGTCAGTGCCGAGGACCGGCTCCGGTCTCACATAGGTCAACGGTCGGTCAGTGCCCCACTGGCTTTCCGATAGCCCTAGGTCCATGAAGACCTTTGAGGACCTTTTTCAACGAGCTGCAGCACAGGCGGCCACCCGCCCCTGAGGGCTCCGGGACGGTTGAGGAGCTGGACCGCGGGGTCCACTTCATCGGCAAGAAGCTCGTGGAGGAGGCCGCTGAGGCATGGATGGCCTGCGAGCACGAGTCCGATGAGGCCGCCTGCGAGGAGATCAGCCAGCTGCTCTACCACGCCCAGGTCATGATGGTCGCCAAGGGCTACAGCCTCCAGGACGTCTACCGCCACCTGTAGGTCCTGAGACCTCTCAGGCCTCCTCACTCGACTCCCCCACCACAGATCAGGAACCGCCGTGCTGCGTATCGCCGTGCCGAACAAGGGATCCCTGTCCGATCCCGCCATCACCATGCTCTCCGAGGCGGGCTACCGCACCCGCCGCACGGGCCGTGAGCTCGTGCTCGTCGACGAGGCCAACGACGTCGAGCTGTTCTTCCTGCGTCCGCGCGACATCGCCGTCTACGTCGGCCAGGGCACCGTGCACGCCGGCATCACCGGGCGGGACCTGCTCCTGGACTCCGGGGTCGACGCGGTCGAGCACCTGCCCCTGGGCTTCGCCCGCTCCACCTTCCGCTTCGCCGCCCCCAAGGGCACGATGAGCTCCCTGGCCGACGTCGCCGGGCGCCGCGTGGCCACCTCCTACGACATCCTGGTGCGCAGCTACCTGGCCTCCCGGGGTGTGGAGGCCCAGACCGTTCACCTCGACGGCGCCGTGGAGTCCTCCGTCCAGCTGGGTGTGGCCGACCTCATCGCCGACGTCGTCGAGACCGGTACAACGCTGCGGGCGGCAGGTCTGGAGACCTTCGGGGACCCGATCCTCGTCAGCGAGGCGGTGCTCATCACCACCGAGCAGTTCCGCGGAGAACCCGGACTGGCCACGCTCGTGCGGCGCCTGGAGGGGGTGCTGCGTGCCCGCGCCTATGTGCTCGTCGACTACGACATCCCCATGAACAAGCTGCACCTGGCGACGGCCCTCACCCCGGGCATCGAGTCCCCCACCGTCTCCCCGCTGCAGAACCCCGACTGGGTGGCGGTGCGCGCCATGGTCCCGCGGGTGGATATGAACCGGGTCATGGATGAGCTCTACGAGGTCGGGGCGCGCGCCATCCTCGTCTCCTCACTACTGGCCTGCCGACTGTAGAGGCCTTCCCCGGCACGTCCGGGATGGCGCCCAATGCCCTGTCGTGCCCCTGCTGCTGCCTACTGGGCCAGGGGCACGCAGACCTCGGCGGCCTTGGGTGTCTTCTTGTCGCCCAGGAGCTTGTGGGAGGTGAGGAACTCGATCATGGAGGCGATGTCGTCGACCCGCACCGAACCGATGGGGTGGGAACCATCGCCGCTGACCAGCTTGCCGGTGGCCACGGCGACCTCGCGCACGGGCCGCCTGAGTCTGATCCACCTTGAGGTCGTCCATGTGGTCCTTGGTGGCCTCGACTGCTGCGTCGGGGTCCTTGACGAATGCGGTCATGCCCTTGATCGAGGCCTTGACGACGGTCTCGAGGTCCTGGCGACGGGAGTCCAGCAGAGACCGGGTCGTCACCAGCGAGACGCCCACGAGGGGGATCCGGTCGGCGACCTGGATGGTACGCACGGGGGTGCCGGCCTGGCGGATCTGGATCGCGTCGTTGTTGGAGTAGCCGACGACGGCGTCGACCTGCCGCCGACGAGTGCCGCCTGCTGGGTGTAGCCGATGTCCTGGATCGTCAGGGTCCGACTCGGTCAGGAGGCCGTGGACATGGCCAGCTGGAGGGCGTACCAGGTCTCACCCTTGCGTCCCGGAGTGCCGACGGTCTTGCCCTTGAGGTCCGCGGGAGCCTTGATCGGGGAGCTCTCCGGGACGATGAGGCAGGCTGGGTAGGACTGGTAGCAGCCGCCCACGATGACGAGGTCGGAGCCGTTGAGGTGGCCACCACAGCCTCGTCGGCGCCGGCGATGACGAGCTGCTCCTGGCCGCTCTGGAGGGCGTCAAAGAGGCCGTCCTGCGCCCCGTGGTGGTGCAGCGTCACGTTGGCGGCATATGTCCCATCCTTCTTAGCCATGTAGAAGGGGCGAACTGGATGTTCGGCGTGTAGGTCAGGCCGATGGTCAGTGCGCCTCCGGCCGCCGAGGCCGATGCCGCGCGGCTTGCCGTGCCCGAGGAGCAGGCGGCGAGTGCCCCGGCGCCGGTGAGCGCCAGACCTCCTGCCAACAGGCGACGGCGCGAGAGGAACGACTGGGAGACGACGTGGTGAGAAAGAGTCATGATGAGGAGCTTCCTTGTGTGGGAGGGGTGAGAAGCGGAGCCGCGCAGGGCTCAGGTGGCGCGTCGACCTCGTAGGGCGTCCACGGTGCGGCTGCGTCGCTCGAGCTCATGGAGCGCCCAGTGGATGGATGTGGCCAGGACGCACAGGAGCGTGATCGTGGCGAACACGCCGGTGGTGTCGCCCCGGCTCTGTTGCGTGGAGAGCACGGTCCCCAGGCCCTCGCCGCCCATGATGAGCTCGCCGACGACCGCACCGGTGACTGACAGGGTGAAACCGGTACGCAAACCGGTGTAGATCGCCGGCAGGGCCATCGGCAGCTCCATGTGGATGAGCATGCGCAGGCCATGAGCGCCGTCGAGCCGGGCGGCATCCATGACGTCGGCGTCCAGGCTGCGCAGCCCCAGGAGCACCGTGATGGTGATGGGGAAGAAGACCATGAAGGCGCACAGGACCACGATGGGAAGAGCTCCGTAACCGATCCACAGAACCATGAGGGGCGCGACGGCGATGCCGGGGACCGCCTGACTTGCGGCGACATAGGGCAGGACGGTTCGCGAGAACAGCCGCCAACGGTACAGGGCCCAGGCCAGGGGCAGAGCAAACACGGCGGCCAGGAGACAGCCGAGGAGGGCCTCACGCAGCGTGATCCAGGCTCTCCACCCCAGCCCGGCCTGAGTGAGGTTCAGCCACAGGCGGGTGACGACCGCCCAGGGGCTGGGTAGGAAGATCTCGGGGACAGCGCCCGAGCCGGCGACGAGCTGCCAGATGATGAGCAGTGCCGCTCCCAGGACGACGGCGGGTAGTGGCCCGCTGCGCTCAGCAGCGCGGATACGACGTCGACGACGAGCCGAAGACTTCTGCAAGGGCCCTGAGACGGACTCCGGCACCGAGGGCTCCAGTGAGGCTGAGGGTGTCGACGGCTCCGGAACGTCACTGGGCAGCTCGGCGGGGGAAGCTTGAGAGCTCGCGGCCTTGCCGATGGGGCTGGGACTGTACACGACGGCGTCCTCCCGGGTCGTTCCGGGAACGGGCGCTCCCGGCTGCACCGGGGTCCGCCTGCACGCCGTCGGTCGGCGCACACACGTGCTGGGCGCCCGCTCGGTTCACCATCCGGTGAGCTCACGGCTGTCCGTGAGCTCGGGACACTGTCTCGAGCCGCGGGTCTCCCCGCCGAGCGCTACGCGCATCCTCCCTCCGGACTCTCACCGTCGGTGCCGGGATTCCACTGGCTCAGCCGCTGGTTCCCCGGCTGCTTGACGCCGCCGTGGCACGAGCGGGTCGCGGACTGTGACCGCCGGTTCGGACTTTCACCGACCCCGGAGCACGTTGCTGACGGCAAGAGTACAACGTCGATCGCTACACGGCCACTGTGCTGTGGCGACCACCATCCTGGTCACGACAGCACAGTCGTGGACCTCTCAAGGCACGATGACGATCGAGAGGATCCGTCCCTCAACGGTGCCGGTCGGCTATGAACGCGAGGCGGCGACGGCGGCCTCGAACTCCCTCGGAGATCTCCTTGATGGCTGACTCGTGCGAGACACGGCCCAGGCCACGGCCAGGTTACCCAGGAATCCGGGCAGGATCTCGTAGAGGTCGAAGATGCCACCCGGGGCCACCGGAGACGTTCCCCAGATCATGACGACGACGGCCCCGGTGATCATTCCGGCGAAGGCTCCCATGGCGCTCAAGCGCTTCCAGTACAGCGACAGCAGAATAGTGGGGCCGAAGGACGCGCCGAAGCCGGCCCAGGCGAAGGCCACGAGGTCGAGGATCGTCTTACTGGGGTTCCAGGCCATGACGGCCGCGATCAGGGCGATGGCGAAGACCGCCATGCGCGAGTAGAGCACCATGCGGTTGCCACTGATCTTCTCCTCTCGAGTGCGGGCGAAGGAGCCGTACAGGTCCTCGATGAGCGCCGAGGAGGTCACGAGCAGCTGGGAGGAGATCGTCGACATGATGGCGGCCAGAATGGCTGCCAGCATGAAACCGGCGACCAGCGGGTGGAAGAGCAGCTGCCCAGCGTGATGAAGACGGTCTCCGGATCGGCCAGCTGCTTCTTGTCGTGCTGGTACGTGGCCACGCCGACGATGGCGGTGCCGGCTGCACCGAGCACGGCGAAGAGCATCCAGCCGATCCCGATGGTGCCGCCGGCCACGGCCTCCTTGGGACTGCGGATGGCCATGAACCGGACGATGATGTGCGGCTGACCGAAGTAACCCAGGCCCCAGGCCAGTGCCGAGACGAGGCCGAGCAGTGTTGACGTCGGGCCCCAGATGGCCAAGTAGTGAGGATCGACCTCGACGATGGCCTGCCCTCAGGTTGGTCAGTCCTCCGAGCCGAATGACCCCTGCGACGGGCACCATGACCAGGGCGCTCACCATCATGACTCCCTGGACGAAGTCGGTGTAGGACACGGCCAGGAACCCGCCGATGAGCGTGTAGACCACGGTGATCGCGGCGACGATGACCATGCCGAGGCGGTAGTCCATATCGAAGGACGACTCGAAGAAACGGCCGCCGGCGACCATCCCGGAGGAGACGTAGAAGGTGAAGTAGACCAGAATGATGAGACCACTGGACCACCGCAGCAGCCGGTGCGTGTCGTGGAGTCGGTTGTCCAGGAAGCTGGGGACCGTGATGGAGTTGTTGGCGACCTCGGTGTAAGCGCGCAGGCGAGGCGCCACCAGCAGCCAGTTCGCCAGGGCACCGATCGTCAGTCCGACGGCGATCCACCCCTCGACCAGTCCGGTGGCGTACAGGGTTCCCGGCAGTCCCATCAGCAGCCACCCCGACATGTCCGAGGCTCCCGCCGACAGCGCCGCCACCCAGGGATTGAGGTCGCGGTCGGCAAGCATGTAGTCGTCGAAGTTGTCCGTTCGCAGATAGGCCCAGCCCCCGATGGCGAGCATGGCCACGAAATAGACAATCATCGCGATGGCTTGATAGGTAGTGGCAGTCATCTATATGTCCTCACGTCAGTCAGAGGGGAGACATACCGCTGCCGCCGTTGGAGAAAGGACTCGTGGAGTCTCGTGAGTGATCCGGATCGGCGTGCGCGGTATATCGCGGCTCGTCGTTGGTATTCCTAATGGCGTGACCATGAGTGACGGACAAGCACCGCGGATGACTTGGAAATCCGTGCGTGACATGACGGGCAGCAGTGACCGCTCACAAGATCATGGTCGAGGTTTCCTCATTGTTCCTTCTGTGTGGGCACGACTCAACGCACGTGAAGAACGATGGCCGCGGCGTAATCGCCGTCATGGCTCAAGGAAACCGGCCAACACCCTGGGGTCGATACCTCCTCTCCGAGGCTGCGCTCAACAGCGTGGGCAACGGTGCCGCTCAGACGTAAAGAAGGACGGCCCCACCGATCGGTGACAACCTCGATCTCACGCCAGTCGACGTCCTCGGCCAGGATAACCGGAGAAGTACTCGTCCCGCGACTTCTTGCGCGCAGAACGTGCGCCTGGCTCCAGGCCTTGATGAAGGACTCCTTGGCCGCCCACCGCGCGGCCAGGTGCTGGGCCGGGCTCGATCCCTCTCCTGCGAGCGACGCCGGGCCTCGCGGAACTCACGCGCAGTGAAGGTGCGTTGTGCGAAGACGGTGCCGGGCTGATCGAGCTGAGCGGAGAAACCAGGAACGTGCACCAGGTCGGTGCCCACCGTTAGAACAGTTGCGCCGGAGGATGTCCTCGGTATGTCCGGAAGCTGCGGCTCAGTCATGATGGAATCCCTCATGAAGTAAAAACTTACGAATCATTTACGCAATTCCTTTGACAATTCCATGTGAGTCAAACAGGGGCCGGTTCTTCAGACGGTATCCATCGTCTGCAGAACCGGCCCCTGATCCGCTATCGTGATGAGCTCACCCGCCGGCGTGGTAGACGCCGTCGGAGCCCAGGCGGGCGTCGGGGTCGAGCAGCATGGCGGCCTCGACCTCGTGCGGGTCGCGCTGCTTGGACTCCTCCCCCAGGCGCCGGCCCTGGACCTGCTCGAACAGCGGGGCCCGGCCGATCATGCCGGCGCGGCGGCGCCTGGTCCCGGCCGCCAGGCGGGCGTTGACGATACCGAGGGAGAGGTTACCAGGATCCACGCCGGTGGCGAGAATCTCGGTCAAGTCAGCGACTTGGAAGACTGCGGCGCCGCCCTGGCATGATCGGTGATGGTCTTTTGAGAGACCGCCACAACGTGGTACCCCGGATGCAGGGACGCAGGATCGTGCGCAGTGGCTATAAGGTCCGCTCCTACGGCCTGGACAGACAGGGCTGCTGTCGGGCTGGCTCATCTCGATTCCCAACATCTTCGACTCCGGGGACGCCGGGGAGTGGGGAGTCTAACGTACGCCCCAGCCCGTGATCTGAACCCGTTGGACTCAACTCCATGGCGCACGTTCCCGGCGTCCCAGCCGGGTCGCGGCATCAGCTGTCTCAGGCAGAGCGGCCAGCTTCCACTGCGAGGCGCTGGCGACCGTGCCCGCCACGACTCTGGGGGGTGATCAGTTAGTTCCAGAATAGGCTGCTCAGGACGGTCGGCCCGAAGGCGGCTCCGAAACCGGCCTAGGCGAGCGCCACGAGCACCAGGATCGTGCCGTTCTACCCCCAGGCCACGGTGTCAATGGCCTTGGCTGACCCTTCGAGCTTCCGCACGCCGACGACCGGCTCCATGACGCGGGCCATGATCATCATGAAGCCCTGGATGAAATCAGTATCGGACACAGCGAGAGGACCCTCGCCGATGAGCGTGTAGATGACGGTGAGGCCGCTGGCGTAAAGGGCGCCGGGGAGGAATATATGAGAATCCATTCGGACACGTCCGAGGCTCCGACTGAGAGTGCCCCATCCAGGGGCCAGGGACTGAGGTCGTGACCGGAACGAATGTTGTCGTCGATGTCGTTAGTTGGGGCCGGTGCCCCCGCCCGCAAAGGACGGGGACACCGGAGTCAGGATGGGTGCCTGGTGCACGTCACTCGATGAGTGGATGCATGTATGTGTCAGGCGTCTTCCATTGGGAGTGTCATTTAGCGCTCACTCTCGTTCGAGGTGGAGGTCGGGCGCCGGCATACCGACGTAGACTGTCTCGAGGTAGTCCTCGATTCCTTCCTTGCCGCCCTCTCGCCCCCATCCCGGATTCCTTGACGCCTCCGAAAGGGCAGCTGCATTCGAGATGGTCGCGGAGTTGACCCCAAGCATGCCGACCTCGAGGAGCTCGGCCATCCGCAGGATACGGGCGGTCGAGGAGGTGTGGAGGTAGAGCGGACAGACCCACGGTGTCGGTGTTGACGAGGCCGATGACCTCCTCCTCATCGTTGAACCGGATGACAGGGGCAACAGGCCCGAAGATTTCGTTGGTGACGATCTCGGCGTGCGGGTCGACGTCCATGAGAACCGTGGGCGGGTAGAAGAATCCCGCACCCTCGGGGACGAAGCCGCCTACGAGCGCGGTTGCACCGGACTCGATGGCGCCGACGACGAGCTCCGCGACGGAAGTTCGTTGGCGTGCGGAGACAAGTGGGCCGACGGCGACGCCCGGCTCCAGGCCGTTGCCGACCCGCTGGGAGGCCATGGCCTCGGCGAACCGACGCGTGAACTCGTCGTAGACGCCGCCCTGGACGAAAAAAGTGGTCCGCGGCATTGCAGGCCTCTCCCATGTTCCGCATCTTTGTGATGACGGCGGCCTCGACGGCGGCATCGAGGTCCGCGTCGTCGAAGACGATGAAGGGGGCGTTCCCGCCGAGCTCCATCGAGGTGCGTAGAACCCCCTGGGCGGCCTCGGCCAGCAGCGCCTTGCCAACGCCGGTCGAGCCAGTGAAGGAGATCTTCCGGAGGTGTGGGTCAGCGATGAGGGATCCGGTCAGGGGCGCGGCTGCGGTTTGTGGGCAGGACCGCGAGGACGCCCGCCGGCAGGCCGGCCTCGACGAGGACTTGCGCGAAGAGCAGGGAGGTTAGCGGAGTGTCCTGCGAGGGCTTGAGGATGCCGACATTGCCGGCCGCGAAGGCTGGGGCGGCCTTGCGGGCTGCCATGGCCAGCGGGAAGTTCCACGGTGTGATGAACAGGCACGGGCCGACCGGACGGCGCACGACAACCGCTTGGAGGTGGCCCTCAGGGAGACGGAAGTAGTCGCCACGGATCCGGACGGCCTCCTCGGCGAACCACCTCAGGAACTCCGAGCCATAGGTGACCTCGGCGTCGGCCTGGTCGAGAGGCTTGCCCATCTCGAGTGTCATTACCCGGGCGAGGCGCTCGCGGAACGGACCGACGACCAGGTCGTAGGGCGCGCCGCAAAATGTCTGCAGCGCTCGCGCGGGCTCGTGGCCCTGCCAGGAGCGCTGGGTGCGCGCCGCGAGGTCCATGGCTTCGGCGGCGTCCTCGGGGGTGGCGGAGGCGACGGTGGTGAGGACCTCCCCGTGGCGGGATTGAGCACGTCGAAGCGCTCCCCTGAAGAGGACTCGCGCCACTCGTTTCCGATGAGGATGCCGGTGGGGATTGAGTCGAGGAGCTCACGGATACCCGCGTCGCTGATGGGGGCGGGGGCTGGTTGGTCATGGGTGCTTCTCCTTCGGGATACTGGGGCCGACGGCGTCGGCGACCCCAAAGTGATGACGTCTGAGAATCGCGTCCTCGGAACATGTTGACACACTCCGTGATCTGCGTCATGATCTTAACACGCATCGTATACGACTTCATATACGGTGCGCAGTGCGAGAAGCACCCCATCACCCACGACCACCTGCGAGGAGCGTCATGAAGGGCACGATCGTCTCGAGGACCACTGGCCACGCCGTCGGCAAGATCATTGCCGTCCACCTCTCCTACCCTCCCGCGCCGCCCAGCGTGGACGGATTCCCTCCGACGCCTCGTACTTCATCAAGGCCCCGTCCTCCATTGCCGACCCCGGCACCGTCGAGCGCCCCGCCAACACCGAGCTCCTCGTCTTCGAGGGCGAGATCGCTCTCTGTCATCGGCACCGCCGCCCGCCGCGTTACCGAGGACGAGGCCTGGAGCCACGTTGGATGGGTCACCGCCGGCAACGACATGGGCCTACTCGACCTGCGCGCCGCCGACCGCGGTTCCAACACCCGCTCCAAGTCCGGCGATGGCATGACGCCTCTCGGCCCTACCCTCATCCCGGCCGAGGACATCGACCCCGCCGCCCTGCACATCCGCACCACTGTGAACGGCGAGATCGTCCAGGATGATTCCTCCGCAACCCTCCTCTTCCCTTCGCCCACCTCATCGCCGACCTCTCCCGGGTCACGACCCTTGAGCCCGGGGACGTTATCCTCACCGGCACCCTGCCGGCAGCTCTGTCCTCCAACCTGGCCAGACCGTCTCCGTCGAGGTCTTCTCCGAGACCGATCCAGCCGTCACCACCGGTCCCCTTACCACGACCGTCGTCGAGGCGCCCGCTCTCGCCCCCATCGGCTCCGCCCCCGCTGTCGACGACCAGCAGCGCATCGATGCCTGGGGCTCACGTGAGGCCGCCGGCCTGCCCTCGACCTTCTCACTCAGCGCTGAGCTGCGCACTCGACTTGACGCCGTGGCCGTCTCCACGCTGTCCTCCCAGCTCCGCCGCCGCGGTTTGCCCGACACCACCATCGACGGCGTCCACCCGCTCGTTCCCGGAACCCGCATGGTCGGCACCGCCCGCACCCTGCGGTACATCGCCTACCGCCCTGATCTCTTCAAGGCTCGCGGTGGCGGCTACAACGCCCAGAAGCGCGCCGTCGACGCTCTCCGCCCCGGCGAGGTCCTCGTCATGGAGGCCCGCGGCATCGATACCGCTGGCACCCTGGGCGACATCCTCGCTCTCCGAGCCCTCGCCCGCGGCGCTGCCGGCATCATCACCGACGGTGCCGTCCGCGACTCCGCCGCTGTCGCCGCAACCGGACTGCCCGTCCACTGCGCTGGCACCCACCCTTCCGTCCTCGGCCGGGTCCATGTCCCCTGGGACGTCGACGTCACTATCAGTTGCGGTGGGACTGCCATCCAACCCGGCGACGTCATCGTCGCGGACGACGACGGTGGCCTCGTCATCCCGCCCGAGCTTGTCGAGGAGGTCCTCGCCGACGCCGAGAGGCAGGAGCGCGAGGAGGAGTACATCGCCCGCATGGTCCAGAAGGGCACGAGCTCAAAGGGCTCTTCCCCCTCGGACCCGAGTGGCGCGAGAGGTACGAGCAGGATGCCGCCACCGGCGCCTGACCCACGCTGCCACCCCAGAGCGTGGACGGAACCTGACGCTGCGTCGTCGGTCCGTCACCGGACCCCGGCCCCACTACAGACACCGCCACTGCACCACAACCTCAACGAGGAGACCACCATGACGAACCCGCCCATGTCCCTCCCGGACCACATCCAGCACTACATCGACGGCGTCCTCGTCGACTCCGTTGACGGCACGACCTTCGACGTCCTCGAGCCCACGACCAACCGGGCGTATATCACTTGCTCTTCCGGATCTCAGGCCGACGTCGACCTCGCCGTTTCCGCAGCCAAGCGCGCCTTCGAAGAGGGCCCCTGGCCTCGCATGCTCCCCCGCCAGCGCGCCACCATCCTCAACCGAATCGCCGACGAGGTCGCCGCCCTCAATGAGGATCTCGCCGCCATCGAGTCCTTCGACTCCGGATTGCCCATCCGCCAGGCCAAAGGCCAGGCCAACCGCGCCGCCGAGAACTTCCGGTTCTTCGCCGACCTCATCGTTGCCCAGGTCGACGGCGCTTTCAGGATGCCCGACCGCCAGGTCAACTACGTCAACCGCAAGCCGCTGGGCGTCGCCGGCCTCATCACTCCTTGGAACACGCCCTTCATGCAGGGAGTCGTGAAGCTGGCCCCGGCGCTCGCTTCCGGCTGCACGGTCATCCTCAAGCCCGCCGAGTTCACCCCCGTCTCTGCCCACCTGTGGGCCGGAATCATGGAGCGCGCCGGTGTCCCTCAGGGTGTCTTCAACATCATCCACGGATTCGGGGAGTCCGCCGGTGACGCCCTCGTCAAGCACCCCGACGTCCCGCTCATCTCCTTCACGGGCGAGCTCGGCACTGGCAAGGTCATCTACAGCAACTGTGCCCGCAACATGAAACACATGTCGATGGAGCTTGGCGGCAAGTCCCCTGCCGTCGTCTTTGCCGACGCCGACTTCGAGTCCGCTCTCGACTCCACGCTCTTCGGCGTCTACTCCCTCAATGGTGAGCGCTGCACCGCCTCCTCGAGGATCCTCGTTGAGCGGCCCATCTACGACCGCTTCGTCGTGGCCTACGCCGAGCGCGCCAAGAAGATCGTGGTCGGCCCGCCCTCGGATCCGAAGACCGAGATCGCCGCCCTCGTCCACCCGGAGCATTACCGGAAGGTCACCGAGTACATCAAGATCGGCAAGGGCGAGGCCCGTCTCGTCGCTGGCGGCGAGCGCCCCGAGCACCTGCCCGAAGGCAACTACGTCCAGGCCACTGTCTTCGCCGACGTCCCACCCACCGCCCGCATCTTCCAAGAGGAGATCTTCGGCCCCGTCGTCTCGATCACCCCCTTCGACACCGATGAAGAGGCCATCGCTCTGGCCAACGACGTCGAGTATGGCCTAGCTGCGTACGTGTGGACCAACTCGATCGCCCGCGCCCACAACGTCTCCCACGCCATCGACTCCGGCATGGTGTGGATCAACTCCCACAACGTCCGAGACCTGCGGACGCCCTTCGGTGGCGTCAAGGGCTCGGGCCTCGGCCACGAGGGCGGCTACCGGTCCCTCGACTCTACTCCGTGCAACAGTCCATTCACGTCACGCTTGGCGACGTCCACACGACCCGCTTCGGCGCCACCGGCTACGCGGACAACGACCTCGGCCTTGGCGGGCCTAGCGCCTGAGCCCTGGCCGCCCGCCAGCGTAGGGAGTGATAGAACGCTCCCCGCGCGGCGCCCACCATCCACCGCGTGGCCCCAAGGGCCAGGCCCGACCCCATCACCAGCGGCACGCCGCAACACTCACATCACAGCCAAAGGAGACTGTCATGTTAGATCTCGTCCCACTCCCCCACCGTCGCCGCGCCGGACATCCTGCGCTGCGCCTACATGGACCTCGTCGTCACCGACCTCGCGGCCTCCCGCGAGTTCTACGTCGACGTCCTCGGCCTCGTCGTCACCGAAGAGGACGACAACACGATCTACCTGCGCTCCTTCGAGGAGTTCATCCACCACAACCTCGTCCTGCGCAAGGGCCCGGTCGCAGGTGTCGCCGCCTTCGCCTTCCGCGTTCGCTCCGAGGAGGAGGTCGACAAGGCCGAGGCCTACTACAAGGAGCTCGGTTGCGAAACCCGCCGCGGCAAGTTCACCAAGGGTGTCCCCAACGCCCTGCGGGTCGTCGACCCGCTTGGCTTCCCCTACGAGTTTTTCTACGAGGTCGAGCACGTCGAGCGGCTCGCCTGGAACTACGAGCTCCAAGGCGCAGGCGCGCTTGTCCGCCTTGACCACTTCAATCAGGTCTACCCCGACGTCGTCAAAGGCACCGCATACCTCAACGACCTCGGTTTCAAGACCACCGAATCGATCAAGGGCGACGACGGCGTCGTTTACGCCGCCTGGATGACACGCAAGCACACGGTCCACGACACCGCGATGACCGGTGGCAACGGCCCGTGCATGCACCACATCGCATTCTCGACCCACGAGAAACACAACATCTTGTACATCTGCGACAAACTCGGCGCCCTGCGGATGTCCGACCACATTGAGCGCGGCCCGGGCCGCCACGGCGTCTCCAACGCATTTTACCTCTACCTGCGCGACCCCGACGGCCACCGCGTCGAGATCTACACGCAGGACTACTACACCGGCGACCCGGACAGCCGGAAGTCGTCTGGGATGTACACGACAACCAGCGCCGCGACTGGTGGGGCAACCCGGTTGTGCCCTCGTGGTACACCGACGCTTCCCTCGTGCTCGACCTCGATGGGAACCCGCAGCCCGTCATCGAGCGCACCGAGGTCAGGAGATGGATGTCACTATCGGCGCTGACGGTTTCTCGTACACGCGCAAGGGCGACACCGAGGCAGGATTCAAGGTCGGGGGTCAGGTCTGATGGCAGGTACAGCCTCGCACCTCACCGGCGCTTCCGGAGCTCCACAGGGCATCATTCTCGACCATAAGAAGCCGGAGGACCGCAGGGTTGCCCTCGGCACTCTCGTTGGCACTGCAGTCGAGTGGTACGACTTCTTCATTTACGCCAATGCGGCCGCCATCATCCTCGCGCCGTTGTTCTTCAACCCCTTCGTTGAGGACGCGCGCGCCGCCAGCCGCCTTATCTCCTTCGCAACCGTCGGAATCTCCTTCTTCTTCAGGCCGCTCGGCGCGGCCGTCGCTGGACACTTCGGCGACCGGCTCAGCCTGCAAGTCCATGCTCGTTCTCACGCTCATCCTCGCGGGCGTGGCGACCTTTCTCATCGGCATCCTGCCGACCTACTCCGCCATCGGCGTGTGGGCCCCGATCCTCCTTATTTCTCTGCGGATCGTCCAGGGGTTCGCGGCCGGCGGCGAGTGGGGCGGAGCGGCCCTCATGGCTGTCGAACACGCCCCCGCCCACAAGCGCGGCCTCTTCGGCGGCTTCCCTCAGATAGGCGTCCCTCTCGGGATGCTCCGCGACCCTCGCACTCGCGATCGTCGACGGCTTCACCACCGAGGAACAGTTCACCAGCTGGGGCTGGCGCATCCCGTTCCTCCTATCGGTCATGCTTGTTGTCATCGGCATGATTATCCGTCTCGGGGTCTCTGAGTCACCCGTCATGGACGAGCTCGCCGACGCCGACGAGCAGGTTCGTCTCCCGCTTGTCGACATGTTCCGCACCTCGTGGCGGCCGCTCCTCCAAGGCATGATCATCTTCGCTGGCAACGGTGTCGCCGGCTACATGATCACTGGCGGCTACATCTTGTCCTACACGACAAACGACCTCGGCCTCGTCCGCGAGAACATCCTTCACCTGGTCTCGCTCGCCGCGCTGTGCTGGGTCGGCACGACCCTCGGCTCAGCCATGCTCTCCGATAGGATCGGGCGCAAGAAGGTCTACCTCATCGGGTTCCTCATCCAGGTGGTCTGGATTTTCATCACCTTCAAGCTCATCGACACCAAGTCCCACATTCTCATTGGCCTGGGCATGGTCGTCCTTACGATCCCGCTCGGTATGACCTACGGCCCCCAGGCCGCGCTCTTCGCCGAGATGTTCCCGGCCCGTATCCGCTACTCGGGCGCGGGCCTCGCCAATGCCTTCGGTGCGATCCTCGGCGGCGCCTTTGCTCCGTTCATTGCCACGGCTCTCAGCCCAGTTCCACACCTCAATGGCGGTCGCCAGCTACCTGTGCGTCGTCACCGTTCTCGGTCTCATGGCCACCGTTCTTCTCAGGACCGCACCGGCCGCGACCCTCGGCCGCCGCAGACGCCGAGCTCAACGCTAGGATCGACGAGGTCGCGCGCACCCACCACGCGACCGAGGCGACCTTCGATCGCGGCGCCGGATTCTAAGCGGGTGTTGACGATGGTGACGGGCGCTGCCCCTACACTGTGCGAGTCCGTCCGCCAGGCGCGGTCCGCCGCAGTGGGCAGCCCCGTCATCAACTCAGGAGGATTCTTGAGGACTCCGTCCGCTTCGAAGTCCCGACTCGTCTACGACGAACTGCGGTCCCGGATCCTCGATGGCCGCTACACGGCCGGTTATCGGCTCGTCCTCACGGTCCTCGCCAAAGAGCACGGCGTCTCCGTCGTCCCCGTCCGTGAGGCCGTCCGGCGGCTCCAGTCCGAGGGGCTCGTCGAGTACCGGCACAACATTGGTGCTCAGGTCTCTGGCGTGGACCTGTCTGCCTACCAGGACTCCATGGAGTCCCTCGCTCTCCTTGAGGGGATGGCCACGGCGCTGTCAGCACCACGGCTCACCCGCTCCGACCTCGAGGAAGCGACCGCGATCAACGACGAGATGCGCATGCTCCTCGAGCAAGGCTTCGACTCCAGCGTTTACCGGGACCTCAACGGCCGCTTCCCACGGTACTCACCTCGGCCTGCCGCAATGAGCGGATCCTCGGGATCGTCGAGGGACCGAGGCCGAGCGAGTCAACATGATCCGCCGCTCGGGTCTTGGCTTCAGCCCCGGACCTCGAGCGTCTCGATCGCTCAGCACGATCACCTCATCGACCTCATCCGGGACGGTGCGCCGACCGACGAGATCGAGCACTACGCACGCGAGCACAAACTCGCCTCTATGAAGAACCACCTACCGCGAGGCGTTCACGACGGAGTGAGCACCCGGCCCGACCGGGCCGCGGTTACCTCGTCAAGGGTGACGACCAGCAACCGAATAAGGAATGACCATGCAGTTCAACCACCACGGCTACGTCTCCGAGAATCCCCGTATCAAGCCCGCCGCTGGCATCGGCATCGACCGCTCCCCAATCTGCCCGAGACCATGGATGTTCTCATTGTCGGCTCGGGCCCAGCCGGATCGTTGCCGCAGCCCAGCTGTCAGTCTTTCCTGAGATCACGACTTGCCTCATCGAGAAGCGGGGCGGACGCCTCGAACTCGGTCACGCTGACGGTATCCAGGCCCGGTCGGTCGAGACCTTCGCGGCGTTCGGGTTCGCCAACGAGATCATTGACGAGGCCTACCGCATCACCGAGACGGCCTTCTGGACCCCGGACCCGTTGGCCCCGGAGCACATTGTGCGCAGCCGCGTCACCGACGACGACCCTCAGGGTATCTCGGAGTTCCCCCACCTGATCGTCAACCAGGCGCGCGTCCTCGACTACTTCCGCGAGTTCATGGGCCGCCAACCCTCACGCAATGCCCCCTACTACGGTTACGAGTTCGTCGACCTCACCATCGGCGAGGGCGAGTACCCCGTCGAGGTGCGTCTGCGCCGCAGCACGGGCGAGCGCGAGGGCGAGGAGCTCACGGTCCGCACAAAATACGTCGTCGGCGGTGACGGCGCCCATTCGGGCGTGCGCAAGGCCATCGGCGCCACGCACCAAGGCAAGATCTCCTACCATGCCTGGGGCGTGGTGGACATGGTCGCCGACACCGACTTCCCGGACATCCGCACCAAGTGCATCATCACCTCCAACCAGGGCCATATCCTCCACATCCCGCGTGAGGGCGGCTACCTGTTCCGGAGCTATGTCGACCTCGGCCGGGTTCCCGAGAACGACGACCACGAGGTCCGCAAGACCCCACTCGAGGAGATCGTCCGCCGGCTGAACGCCATTGTTGCGCCTTACCGGATCGTCCCGAAAGAGGTCGCCTGGTGGAGCGTCTATGAAGTGGGCCATCGCGTTACCGACCGTTTCGACGAGGTTGGGCTCGACCCGGACATGGACCGCGAGGCCCGTGTCTTCATCTGCGGCGACGCCTGCACACGCATTCCGCAAAAAGCCGGCCAGGGCATGAACGTGTCCATGCAGGACTCCTGGAACATCGGGTGGAAGCTCGCCCAGGTGCTGCGCGGCTACTCCTCGCACAAGCTCCTGCGTACCTACAACGCCGAGCGTCAGCAGATCGCCCAGGACCTCATCGACTTTGACCTGTCGTGGTCCGGCCGCATGGCCGGCAACACCCCGGACGACGAGTGTATCGAGGACTTCTATGTCCGCACCGCTGAGTTCCCGGCTGGCTTCATGACGGAGTACAAGCCTCGATGATCATCTCAGGCCGTGCCCGGCAGGAGCTTGCCACGGGCTACCCACTCGGCAAGCGGTTCAAGTCCTACGAGGCCGTGCGTCGCTGTGACGCCGTGCCTCTACACATCGGCCACCAGCACGAGGCCGACGGCCGCTGGCGCGTCTACGTCTTCGCCGATGCCGCTGCTCCTGGCGAGGACGGCCCTGTGACTGACTTCGCGCGCTGGTGGGCGGAGGCCCCTGACTCCCCGGCGGTACGCCACACCCGCCCCTGGCGACGACCTCAACTACGCTCTTCGACGCCAAGGTCATCTATCGCCAGCCGCACCGCTCCTACGACATCACGGACGTGCCGCGGGCTTCCGTCCGAAGAACGGCCCGTTCAGGTCGAGGACTGGAACCAGGCTTGGTCCGCCGTGCCCGGCGACTCGATCTTCGGCGCCCGTGGGATCAGTGAGAATGGCGCGATCGTTGTCGTCCGGCCCGACCAGTACGTGGCGGACATCCAACCGCTAACCGGGACGGCCGAGATCGCTGAGTTCTTCGACGGCGTCTTCGACCTCACCGACTAGCCTGAACCTGCGGGAGGAGGCTCAACATGCTCACCCAGTATCAGATCGACTCGCTCGCCGCGGAGCTCGCGGAGGCCGAGCGCACCCACGTTCTCATCCCGAGGATCACGGCACGCTACCCCGAGGCCAACGTCGAGGACTCCTACGCCATCCAGAACGTCTGGAAGGAGCAGCGCCTGGCCGCGGGTCACCGTATCGTCGGCCGCAAGATCGGGCTTACGTCCAAGGCGATGCAGGCCGCGACCGGCATTACTGAGCCCGACTACGGCGTGATGTTCGAGGACACGGTCGTCCAGACCGGCGCGGTCCTCGACTTCGACTCCTTCGCGAACGTCCGCATCGAGGTCGAGCTGGCCTTCGTCCTCAAGGACGCTCTCGAGGACCGAACTGCACACTCTTCGACGTCATGCGGGCGACGGAGTACGTGACGCCGGCCTCGAGGTCCTCAACTCCCACGTCGAGCTTGAGGGCCGAACGATCGTCGACACGATCTCGGACAACGCGGCCTACGGTGCGATGGTGCTGGGAGGCAACCCGACGCCTCCGCACGCGGTAGACCTTCGCCGCGTCGGCGCGTTGCTGTACCGCAACGAGACAATCGAGGAGACGGGCCTGGCCGCTGGGGTGCTCAACCACCCCGGTACCGGGGTCGCTTGGCTCGCCAACAAGCTCCACCAACACGGCCAGAGGCTCGAGGCCGGCGAAATCATCCTCGCCGGATCCTTCACTCGCCCGATGTGGGTGGAGCGCGGGATGCCGTATTCTGCGACTACGGAGATATGGGGACGATCTCATGCCGCTTCCTGTGATCCTGCCCCCCACCTTCGCGCAGCGGCTCGCCGACGCCGAGCGTGCCCAGGTGGGAATGTGGGTCTGTTCGGGCTCTACGACGGCCGCCGAGATCTGCGCTGGCAGCGGCCTAGACTGGCTCCTCATCGACGGCGAGCACGCGCCGCTCTCGCTCGCCTCGATCCAGGAACAGCTCCGGGCGGTGGCCGCCTACCCGGCAACGCCGGTGGTACGAGTCCCGTTCAACGACCGGGTCCTTATCAAGCAGTACCTCGACCTGGGCGCGCAGAACCTCCTCGTGCCCATGGTCGACACCGCCGAGGCCGCGGCCGAGGCAGTGCAGGGCGACCCGCTACCCGCCCGAGGGCGTCCGGGCGTCGGCTCCGCCCTCGCTCGCGGCGCACGGTGGAACCGGGTCGAACGGTACCTGCAGCGGGCTGATGACGAGCTCGTATCACTGTTCGTCCAGATTGAGTCCGCCAAAGCCGTCAAGGACGCCAAAGCGATCGCAGCGACGCCGGGTGTCGACGGGATCTTCATCGGTCCCTCGGACCTCGCCGCCCTCGATGGGCCTCATCGGGCAGCAGGGCCACCCGGAGGTCGTGGACACCGTCCAGCGGGCGATCGCCGCCGGGCAGGAAGCGGGGAAGAAGGTCGGTATCAACGCCTTCGACCCGGCGCTCGCCCACGGCTACCTCGATCAGGGCGTCGACTTCATCCTCGTCGGCGCGGACGTCGCTCTCCTGGCGCGGCAGTCCGAAGGGCTCGCGGCCCTCTTCATCGACGAACGGGCAGGCCGGGAGCCCGAGGCGGAGCCAACCAGCTACTGAGCGGAGCAGCTGAGTCCGACGGCGATGGCCCAGTCGCCGTCGGACTCAGCGACACGGGCCAGCAGATCGCGTCCGCAGCTCCTGTCCGAGAGGGAGCGACGACGGAGTTGACCTCCCCGGTCAGGCACAGGGAGCACCATCCCGGCCGGTCCAAGACGAGCTCGATCTTGCGGCAGTTGACGGCCCTCGGACCAGGCTTTGATGACGGCCTCCTTGCGGCCAACCGAGCGGCAAAGCGCCCCAGCTGAAGGATTCGGTCTCGTCGGCGCCACACCACGCGCAGCCCGCCGGCCGCGAAGGCACGTGCTGCGAGCCGGTGCCCGGGATCGTCAGCTCGTGGACCAGCGACAGAATGTGGACGAGGTCGACATCGGTGCCGAGCGCCGCGTCGGCGGTCGGGGCTCGCTCATCGTTCGGATCCCATGCCAGGTTCGCCAGCGTCGTCGGGCTCGGCGACGAGCCGAATGGCCTCGATGTTCTCGGGCCGGGTGGAGCTGACAAGGACACCCTGGAGCGTCTCCACAGGAGGTGTGCCGTTGCCCCCTCCGCTGAGGCTGCGTGGTGGAGGGGCAGCGGCCGCCTGTAGGCGGCGGGCCGAAATCGGCTCGGCGTCAGGGCGATGGTCTCCCCT
>BNJV01002054.1_pt1 | contig 38074 bp, 53 predicted proteins | sample 8540591 | NCBI WGS metagenome assembly BNJV01 (sample SAMD00202457, study PRJDB9452) | human saliva metagenome | host: Homo sapiens
CAAGTGGGACCACGATAGTTAAATAGCTGAAAAATAGCGATTGGAAGCCCTCCAGTGTGGGGCGACTGACCTGCCATTTTTGCCCTCGAGGAGCAAAAGCATATAAAACACACCTCAATAAGCACGATTTGTTTACACCACAGCTTACACCTACGATATGCCAACATTCAAAGCTAAGATAAGGAAGAGGAGGGCGAACGGCTTTTCACTCGTCTATATCCTTGCACGCATAACAGAGAGCTTTTTCTACATCAAGACCGACCTCGTCGTGCAGGATAGCGGGTGAATGAGAAGGGCGAGGTCACAGACCCGCATCCTGATGCGAGCATCTGCAATCATCTGCACTTTCATTATGATAGGTTGCAGGAAGCGCATAGACAACCCTCACGGCTAAGGAGGTGGTGGAGATAGCCACGATAGCGCCGTGGAGATATCCCCTTTGCGAGCTTTCGCAGAGGCTTATATACGCAGCTCTGCAGAGCGTGTGAAGCGCGCGGATAACCACCGCCACGCCCTCAATAGCTTCCTCTCGTTCACTGGGAGGCCCTCATCGGCTTCTCCGAGGTCACATCAAAGCTCCTACGCCAATGGATAGAGAGCCTCGCATACGAAAGCGGGCGAAGAGTATGTACCCACGCTACTCAAAAGCGATATTCAACGCTGGAATGGAGGAGTACAACGACTACGACCGAGGCGTGGTGCGTGTGGCAAAACCGCCCGTTTGAGTTCCTCAAGATACCGAGTAGTGACACGCCCGAGAAGCGTAGCGTGAGCGTGGAGGAACCCGTGCGTTCTCTCGCACGCCCCAAAGGTAGCAAGTCGCACGCTTCCAAGACGTGGCACGTGTGAGCTTCTGCCTCGCTGGGATGAATGTTGCTGACCTCTACGAACTCACTCCCGACAACCTCCAGTGGGACAAGATATGCTACCACAGAGCCAAGACCAAGGCAAGCGAAGCGATAAGGCGTATATGGAGGTTAGCATACCACCGCAGGCTATGGAGGGCTCTCGCAAGGCTTACAGAGGGCGCACGGGATGGATACCTCCTAAACCTTCCGCACGCTAGCTACGACCGCCACACCTGCACAAGCTATATCTCAAGAGAGGCATCACGAAGCTACGCAAGGAGGCAGGCTTTGCCCCCGATGACCTCTCACGCACCTGCCACAGCTGGGCTACACATAGCACGCAACGAAGTAGGCAAGCGAGGAGGACGTGGCGTTGTGCTCAATCATATCTCCGCACACAAGGTCACGGACAGATACATTCGCAAGGACTACGCACGAGTGGATAAGCTCAATGCTGAGGTGGTAGGGATGGTATTAGGGGGCATAAAAAGAAGGGCGAGGAAGTGTTCACCTCTCGCCCCTGTTAGACGTTGCGAGATTACGCAAACTAATCACGTACATCTGTGAGCATAAGCTCGTTCAAATTCAGCACCCCGAAGGGTGGACAAATGTAGAAGCGTGCACTCATCTACACTGCAAAGGTAGGCAAAGTTTTGATACCACCACTCCGAAGACCATTTTCGTGAGGTCACGAAAATGATGCCAGCTAAACAAGCCCACGCAGGAGAGGTAGCCACAGCTTGCGGGACACCCACGCACCGAGGGCGAGTACAATAGCGAGGAGTGGCGCAAAAGGCTTTTGAGGCGCATAGCCTGCCACGCAGTGAGCTTGGCGGGACTCGACCACCTCGGTGATGCGGATGCTGCGTCTCACTGCCCCGTATTGATGGTATCGATACGCCAGCGGTCACGCCAGCGGTACACCCTTGACCTTGTAGATGGTATCGCCCGCCTGCTTCTCGGTGAGGTAGATGCTATCGTGCACGTAGATACTATCGAGGCGCAGGCGGTCACGCCACCTGCTCCGGGTGCGCTCTACGGGGACAACCCGCACCTTCGGCGAGCAGGAGTGAGGAAGTAGCCCAGCAGTGCCACGGCTATGACAACAAGAAGCGTCTCCAGTGCGCTTAGTCTATTTAAGCTTTCATACTCTCTCAGAGTTGAGGAGGGGCGAGGCTCTGCACCCCGCCCCTATCTGTTAATTATCCCCTCCATTTGCTGGCGGAGGGCATCTTCGGCCTCGGCTATCCACTGCGCTTCTAGGGCGAGCGCCTCATCCTCGGGTGTGAGTACCCAAAGGTCGGCGGCCTGCTGGTCGGGGCAGAATTGGCAGTAGCTCATTATTCGGTGGCTACGATTGACGTACATGTAGCCGTCAGGTGCGATTAACTCTATCATATCCATAGCTATCTAAAATTAAGTGTGAAGCCCTGGCCGCTGCCTTTTTGGCTGTACTCTCGCCTCGGTGGTGTGTGCCGTCTGCCAAGCTCGTGGGAGCGTGATGCTCTTGCCTGTGACCTGCTGGAGGTTCTCCACGAGATACTTCACGCTCTCGGTGGAGAGGTTAGCGCTTTGCTGTAGGCTGAGATCTACCTGAGCCCCTTGATACGCACCTCCTCCAGCGCTTCCGCACCCGAAGAAGATGTTAGCCGTAGAGGCGAGCTTGGTGAAGTCCAGCGTGCCGTTGATGCGTCGCAGGCGAGAGCACCCGTTGAAGGCATTATCCACCTTGGTCAGTGCGTCGCCCGTGCCGATGGTCACCTCCGTCAGTGACGAGCATTGGTAGGCGATTTGAGCTATTTTCGGTCACGTTGAGGTCTCCCCGATGGTTAGCGTCTTGAGAGACCCGCAGGTCGTTGCGAGTGACGCCAGCGTCGTGCATCGTGGCATCGCGCCCCTATCGTGAGCGTCTCCAGCGAGGGTACACCCGTAGAACGCACCATTTGCAACCGTGACGGCAGGCGGGTCAGGGTGCGTTGCCGTGGTCATTGATACGCACCCACTGCACATATTTGTGCCGCCGAGATCTGACCAGCGTTGCGTATCTCGGGAGAGCTTTCAGCGAGGTTGAGTTAGCAAACATGTTGGAGAAGTCGGCAGGGTTGAACTCATTGTAAACCTCCAGCGTGGGAGGTACTCGCCCCTTGAAAGCACCAAACTGCGTTCTCGAATAGACGGGGTAAACGACACCTTGATACCTTGTATCTTTCCCGCAAGGTCTGTCAGCCCGTCGGTGTCGGCAACCGATACGCCCTTGGCACGCATTGCGCTGATGATGTCTCTGCGGTGGCCGTCTGCCTCCAGCAGTTGAGCCCCTGCGGTGGTTGCCTCCGTTGCGCTCGTCCGTCCCGTTGTTGAGCTTGTAGAGTAGCTCTATCTCTGTCTTGTTCATTGCTTCTTCGTTGCTTCCGTTGTTGGTTCGTGCCCTTGCCCACTCCTCTTCGGAGAGCTTGGGGTTGTCGGTGGTCGTCTCGAGGTAGGACTGATAGGCATTCTTCCCGTCCTTTCCTTTTTAGGCTTTGCGAGCCAATCGGTCTGTGAGCCTTGATACCCGCCTGCCTTGGCAAGCTCGTACGCACTCTTACCTGCTTCGCCCTTTAGGCTCTCCAGCCACGCCTGCTCATCACCCACGTAGCCATTACGCACAGTCACCTTGTAGGCGCTATCTCCGTCCGCACCCTTGAGCGATGCTATCTCCACTCCGTGAGACTACCCTCGTAGCCTCGGACTTGGCGAGCTGGTAGGCGGATAGCCCAGTAGCCCCTCGATGAGCGTCTTTAGCCACTCTTCACGGCTTCCCGTGTAGCCTGCCTTCTTCGCCACTTCGTAAGCGTCTCCCCGTCCCACCGACAAAGGCTCTTTAGCCACCCTGCACCGAGCCTCGGAAGCCATTCTCCACAGCCAGCTCGTAAGCGGACTTGCCGTTGCTACCTCCGCCTGCTCCGCCATTGGGCGTTAAGCCCTTAGCCCATTCTTCCTCTGTGCCCGTGCAGCCGTGCTTAGCGACCGCTATCTCATAGGCGCTCTTGCCGTCCTTGCCCTTTCAGCCCCTCCAGCACGTTAGCCGTGACCTTGACGGGGTCTCATTACTCCCGTACTTCGTGACGTTGCAAAAGAGGTGCCACTATCTCGTAGTCGTGGTATCCATCGGCATACGCAGGGGTCGGGGATGCGCCCCTGTGGCGGTCAAGGTGTACGCGCCAGCCCCAGCTGTCGTGTCACCTCTGCCGTCACCTCCACCACCAGCTTCTTGTCCTCAATGGTGTGCGGGACGGGAACGCACCCAGCTCCTCTCGCTTGCCACCTTTACACTCAGATCCTCCAGCTCCGCAGGGTCAAGCACCCGCCCGAGGGCTGTTTGACCAGCTCCACGGGTATTCGCTTGTCCGTGCCTCTCTGCACCAGCTGGAGCGCCTTGCCTTGCTCGCTCTTACTTCCAAATGGTCGCATATAGTTTTTGTTGTCGGGTGGTTGGTTGCAGTGGCAGGCGGTCACCCCTCTACCGCCCGCCCCGCTGTGTTACTTAGTCGGGTGAAGTTCGCCGTCGTTCGTCGTCATCGCCTCCTGCCGTGCATTTCTCCCAGCGGGGGATCGCCACATGCACCCACACGCTCTGCCCCTTACGCTCGAAGATGACCTGCTGGAAGCCTCCACGCTTGCGGATGAGGTCGAACAGCTCCCGCAGTCGCTCGGGACTTTTCGCTGGCACGATGTCAGCGGCCTGCCCTACAAGATGCTGACTGTTCTTTACTCCGCCGACCGCTTCATTGACCTTCCAGCCTCTAAAGCCCGATGTTACCTTTGATAGGCTCGCCGAACTCCTCACGGATGCCGTCGGGGTGGTCCATCAGTCGCAGGAGGTCTCTCTTCTGCGTGGCGTTGGGGTGTTGTCCTTTCGAGGCGCACGGCCGTTTGGCTTCGTGTCAGTTCCTCGAGTGTGAAATACTTGCTCATAGTCGTGTCAGTTAAAGCCACTACCTCCTCGGTCGTTGAGTTCCTTACGGAGCTTCTTCATCTCCTCATCGTCAAGCAGGGGTAGAGTAGGCACTGCGAAGTTCGCGCTCTTTCACTACAGTTCTGCGTGTCGCTTCTTCGGGCTATTCTCCCAAATGCTTAGGCCCTCGGTGGCGATGAACACCAGCGCAAGGGCAACAGACACCCATGGCACTTCGGGCAGGTGGAAGAGTTGCCACACGTCTGTGATGAGGAAGAGCATATCAGCGAAGCCTGCTCGATGAGGAACACGTAGTACCATAGGAGCTTACCGAGGAGCGTACGGATGCCCAGCTATTCAGTCGTGGGAGAGAGCGTTTTGCTACCTCTTCCAGCGTGCCGTGCGCTGTCCCCTCCTCAATAACCTTTGCGACGTTTGGTCACGGCGAGCGCTTATCTGCGGATAGCTGATTGGTGTCAAGGATGCTGGCGAACAGCACCCCCGACATAGCAAATCAGCACGACGACAGAAGCCAGCGTGATCTCCCCTTGCCGAACACGGAGAAGTCGAAGCTACTCTGCAATAATCATAGTCTTTGGTTTTGGGTTGGTTATCGTGTGCTATGTCTAGAGGCGCTACACTGCTTAGCTGCAGAATATCCTCTTTGCGCGGATCTACCCTCTACCTCCACTCGGATAGATGCTGCGGAGGTCAAGTGGTTGCGAGTCGTCCCCTGCTGTGCCTTGTTACATCAGCTCGCCAGGATTGACTCGAGCGAGGACTCGGTCGCCCGAGCCATCACCGCCTCGGCACGATACCTCCATTGGCGAACTTCGGTATCTTCTTAGCCGAAGACGAAATGAGGGCTATCAGACCACCCACGGCAACCGCGGCGAGAGCCACACCGACAAACGGGATGCCTGCGTGTGCCTTTTGCAGCCTTTTGCAGCCGCACCAGCAGTGTCACGCAGTGGTTTCCGCCTGCGTGGCCGCCATACGTGCCGTCGTAAGCCCCTAACTCCGTGGCGGTAGACGTTGCTTCCGTGGTTGTTACAAGCGTTCTACCTGCAACCTGCTGTGCCGTGAGAGCCTGCTCGGCTGCTGCCGCCACTTGTCGGGCTTGCGTAAGCCCCTCTATCATCTTCACGAGGGAGAGGATAGTGTCGATACCCCTGAGTTGCAGAGTCAAACACCGCAAAGAAGCGCTCCCCATGCAGAGGCCTGCGCATCTGCTCGAACGCCTTTTCTGCTCACTCGAATGCACCTTTGAGGTGGCGAGCGCTCTGTGCAACGGACTCAAAGCCTGCAAACGACTGGTCTTTTGACCGCCTCTCGGTACTTCTTGAGGTCGGACTGGATAGTAGCCACCTTGATAGCTTGGTCGAGCGTCTTGGTCTCCTTCTGCGCTGCTTGAGGGCCTCCGCAACATCCAGCCCAGCCTTTTTCAGCTTCCTGCAACTGGCAGCAAACGTAGTCCTCCATAAGCTGCTTCTCCTCTCCGAGCTTAGTAGCTTCGTCCTTTTTGTAGTCGTAGCTCGTATCTCGCACTGCCCTTGACTGGGGTAGCGGACTCTAGCGGATAGCGGAGAGGTCGCTTGAGAGCTTTTCGCCCGAGTTCCTTTTTGAGGTTCTCCTGCCCTCGGTGGTCGTGGCGGTCTGCTGGCTCGCTCACGTGGTAGATGATATGAGCTTAGCGAGAGCCTCTGCATACTCGTTCTCCTCGAGCCTGCCCTCCTCACGTGCTTTCTCCAGCTTCTTCGCCTCGTCAGCGTAGTTGCGTTGCAGGTTTTGGCAATATCGGAGACAGCGTCGATCTCGCTCATCTTAGCCTTGACATACGCGTTGTCTCACATCAAGCTCTCCGTTCTTTTTGATAAGAGCATTCAGCTCGGCCTTCGCACGCTCCGCCTTAGCTCTGCGCAGATCATCCTCCGTAGCAAGCCCGTACTTCACCTGCGCTGGCGAGTCGGTTTGAGTTCCGCTGCACTTCTCGCCTTCTCCTCAATAACCTCTCTTTCTGACAAGCAGGTGCGTCTGCGAGGCTCTGATACTGCTGGTCGTTGAGGGCCTTCTCACCAAGAAGCGAGGCGAGCTTCTCCCCGATACTGAGTGGCAACCTTGTCAGGTCAAGACGATACTCCTCTTCGGAGATGATGCCTCGCCGCACGCTGGTTGTGTGAGTTCGTTGAGCTCCTGGCGGCCGCCTCTCTAGTACGCCTGTAGTTCGCTCTTCTTCTTGCTCTTCTTTGAGTCGTCGTCGGAGGAGCTTGACACGCCACCGCCACCAGCGAAGCTCCCGCCAATAGACTTTACCTCGCCTTGAGGCTTCACCCTCAATCTTGATACGCTTGACTTGAAGCTCATTAGTCTTTATCTCTGCATCATTCGCAACCAGCTGGTCTCGCGAAGCATCCCTAAAGGTCTGATAAGTGAGCCCTTCATCCAGGATAGACACAATAAAACTCTTGGCTTCTTTTTGAGGCATCGTGCCAAACAGTTCCTTGTAAACTCCCTTGAGCTTGCCTAACTCTCTATGGTTGTCCGTAGAGGTCCGTACATCCTTATCGTATGTAAAGCCCTTCAAGTAGCTATTCCTTTGAGCATCGGACAGCGAGAATGATTTTGGCAAGGACCTTTTCCAACTCGCTCCATATCGTCTGCAGAAAGACTCTGCCCCCCTTTTTCAGGTACTCCCATATAGGTCTTGAAGAGGTCTTATTCGTCTTTGCAGTTTCGCTGTAGAAGTCAATCTGTCGGTCAATCTCCTTTAGCTGGAGTATCTTACTTACGACATTCTTGATTCGGTCGTACTTCCTCGCAATCGGTCAAGAGAGCCCTCCTGTAAGCCAAGAGACTTCTCAACTGGTGCTGTACCGTCTTCGCTCCTCCAGCTTGCCATCTAAGCTCTGATACAGACTGAATAGGCGGGAAATCTGCACCTCCTCGTCGCTCGAGTAGACTTGATTTCTCTCTGCTTGGCGAGATACTCATTTTGCAGTCCGTTAATCTCCTTCTGTTTACGATACCAGTCCGCAAGAGCGGTCACGATAGCCGTGATACCTGCGATGATAGCCATTGGAGCAATCGTGGCCATAAGACCACGGATAGTCGCCAGCGTGGAAGCCCAAGCGAGTTTTACTGTGGTCGTGGCTCTTGCCCATAGTGACACCGTGGTGGATGCCGCCTTAGTTTGCTCTTCGATAATCTCGCTTGCAGGTCGGAACGAGAGGCTACCTGCGTTGCTGATAGCCCGCTGAGTGTTCAGCACGCCAGCCACCGATGCAGAGGACGAGGGAGGTTGGTAGCTCTCCCTCCGATATTGTAGTGTGCCTTATCCGCAGAGGCCTGCAGAGCGGCAAGACGCTTGATGCGCGCTTCGTTCTTCGCACGTGCCTCTGCGAGTGAGTTCGCGTCTGTTGTGGTTTGCCTTGTTCAGTGCGTCACCAGTGGCGGCGAGCGCACGTGCATTCTGCTCCAGCTTACCAGCTAAGCGCGCTTCTTCTCGCTCTCGCTTAGTGATATTCGCAAGTTGCAGACGTGACTGATCGGCAATGGCTCTGTCATACTCTCGTTGGCTCTTAGAGACTATCGCAGCCTGCTCTCTCTGCAGGTCGCGGATAGCCTTCTGCTCCTCAGAGGTATATCGGTCGGCCTTATTCAGAGCGGAAGTAGCCGCCTTTACATCCTTTGGTGCTGCGGCAGCCTCCAGCGCACGCTTGGCAGCAGCCACTCGCTCATCCTTGGCTCGCTCTATCTGCTCCTGCTTGGCGATAATCTTGGCGGCCGCCTCGTCGTTAGCACGCTGGAGTGCGAGCTTAGCATTGGCAACTCTCTGGGCCGCGTCCTCTTCGCTTCTCTGCATACCACGAAGTAGGGCCTGATGCTCGTTCAGCAGGGTGCGCTTCTCCGTCTGTGCGTTGGAGAAGTTATCTACCGCCTTCTGAAAGCGCACATCGCCAGTGTATTTTGGCTGACCTCAAGGCGCTTCTTCTCCTTCTCTGTAATCGTGCCAGCCGCCCGCACAGCCGCCTCTGCGCGCTGGAGCTGTTGCTGGGCTTCTGAGAGCGCCTTCTGCGCTTCCAGCTTAGCTCGCTTTGCAGACTCCTTGGCAGCGGCCTCGTCAGCGATAGCCTGCGCCTGCGATGCCTTGATAGCCGCACCTGCTTGATTCCACGTTGTCGAGAACTTCCCCCACAGACGCGCACCAAGCAAGCCACCCGCCCAAATATATAAGTTCGAGAGGTGCGTGCGTAGGTAGTCCAGCAGGTCCTTTACCTTTCTACAAGAGCCTTGAAGTTGTCGTACACATGCAGTGAGTCCGCAAGGCTGGTGAAGGAGTTTTTTGAGGACGACCAAGAGAACTCCGAGGGTTGTCGGTACTGAGTGTCCCCAGAGAGCTTTTTGCCAGCTCATCGGAGAACTTACCCATAATCTCAGCACTGCGGAGCTTACCCTCCTTGAGGAGCTTGTCCAGCTGTGACATCGACACTCCCGCAGCGTTCGCCATGGCCTGCATAGCCACGGGCATACGCTCACCGGGCTGGCGACGGAGTTCTTCGCTGGAAATCTTGCCCTTACTCATCATCTGAGTGATGGCCATCATCGTAAGAGCCGCCTCTCCGCCCGAGATACCGAACGAGCCATAGCCTTACTGATATTGAGAAGATGCGTTCCTGCTCAGCCATGCAATGCCAGCAGGGTTGCAGCCGCCTTAAACTTAGCGAACGCCTCTGTAGTACCACGAGGTCTGTACCGTACTTATCCGTAAGTTCGGTTAGGAACTTCAGCTACGTGCATACTCGCGGTATCCGTGCTGATATTGCGAAGCACAACACGCGCACGGCCTGCCTCTCGAGCCGTATTGACAAGAGATGAGATAAAGCTACTGATAGATAACGCCTGCGCCCAACGCACCAGCCATTGCAAGGGCTTGGAACTGGATGCCACGGAGCGAAGCCTTGGCGCTCTCGGCTTGTTGCTTGAACTTGTCCGCAAGCAGCTCTAATCGGACGGAAAATGAAAGATTATTAGCCATAGGCTGGTAGGCTGAATGTGTAGTACTTACTCTGCGACTACGATTTTTCGCATTCTTGAGCTGGTCAAAGATTGCTGGACCTACGTCCTCGCTCTCTACTTCCCACGGGAACGGCAGGAGCTTCTCTGGGAGACATACGGAGTCTTGTGCGAGGTGCGGGAGCATAGACATCCACGTGAACAGGCGATTGTACTCAAGCCCCTTCCTGCTTGCGCTTCTGTATGGCGTTCAGAATGGCTGGGATCTCCCACAGCTCCATTCTGTCCATAACGTACCCAGCATCGACACCTCCATCTATGATTAGCATATTGGCGATAGTCGTGAAGTCAGGCCCGTCATCTTCGCCACCACTGGGCTCACCCGAGTCTTCGCCATCCGAGATTGACGCTGTAATAGGTGTAAGCTCCTCAAGAGTGCGTTCCAGTCGCCCATAGATGCGACGATACCTCTACGCTATCCAAGACAGACACCCACGCATCGAAAGGCATCTTACTACCGCCATCTTTCGCACCTCTGCAAGCAGTAGATGAGAAGCGGTATCTGCTCCCCATCTTGGATATTCAGTGTAGAGAAACTCCCGCGCGGAGAGTCTCGAAAAGAAGTACCGCGCGGAGTGTCAGTGGGAATGGCACGCTGTCCATTAGAGGGTAATCCCTGCGGCGGTAATCGCTTCGGTACTGCCGATTTCCTTATCCGCCTTATCCTTGAGAGGACCAGAGCCGTTCAGCGTGCAGGTGAAGGTCTCTGTACTCACCGCCCGTGCTGTTCTTGCTAAGGTCGGAGATAGTGACCATCCCCTTGCGGAGAGCCGCACCCTGGTCACAGTGCGAAGGCCTGCTGCATCCTCCTGCAATAGTTACCTCGCAGATCTCGAATGGGACAGCCTTACCCGATGCGGCAAGGTTTTCGAGCGTTGTGGGACAGATGCCTGCGGTGTTCGAAACATGCGCTCGATCAGAGGCGGACCAGTCGCTTTCGACCACCGAGCTTATCAGGACTCTTGCCAGACATCTTGCTGGAGATTTCGATGAGTCTGTGGGGTGAACTTGAAGTCGTCCTTCTTTTACGTAGGGGACGAACAGCCCACCGATGAACATACTATACGACTCGCCTCTAACGAGGTCCCTGTTCTTATCGTATTTGGGGGTTTGAGGTGTTTGAGTTGCCATAAGAACTGCTATTTAGTTATTGGTTTTGGTTATGATATTTCGAACGGGAGTGACTGGAAGAACTTACCATCAGAGTGGCCTTCTTCGGACTCATCGAGTGTGGCACGTGTTTCACGCCAACCCATCGTCTTCCCGACATCGTCATTGCGCCTCCATCGAGAACAGCGTCTATCAGCTTCGCAAGCTCAATAGACCTATCGTAATCATCGGAGAAGCATAGCACGATTACATACGCTTCGCTGTGCGTGTCGCCCGACTTGTCGCGTTCACGACCATAGGCGCTGCGATATACGATTATGTAGTCGCCAGGGGTGTCCTCGCGAGCTATCACGGGAAGATTTTATCCCCAACCAGCTCACGCAACTCCTCACACGCAAGGAGCTTGCTACGCACCCACTGGGCGGTGTGCCATTTTCTGTTGTTGTCGAGATAGATGCTCATACGTTGGTTAAGACTTTCGTGACACCTGCAAGGAGTATTCGCTGTGCGCGTGGCGTGCTTCTCTCTGTTTAGCGTGCGTCCAAAAGAGGGTGGGCAACACCCTGCCTCTGAACTTCCCGCTCCGTGTGTATCTGTCAGCCGTCCCTTGTCGATTAGATGGGCGTGGTTAGCAGCTTGAGACTCCTGACCCATCGCCGTCGCTCCATTGACATAGAGAAAGCCTACCGACACAGACACCCGTCCGCCTCTTCCTCTGCGTGGCATACGCCTACGAAGCCCTCGGATGAGGTTACCTCTTGGTACATGCCCATTCCTATTCGGCTGTTTGTACAGAGGAGGCAGGGGTAGTGCGAACATCCTGCTGGTATAAACCTCCGCAGCACGGAAGAATGGTTCACGTAGAGTTCTCGGGCTTGGAGCTTCCTTGAGCCTTCCGATAAAGGGCTTCTACCTCAGGAAATCCGTTGAGAGAAACTACATCTGGCATACTCTATTCGTCTACATAGCGAGCTGTGACCTGCACCGTTCTGTCAAGCATAGGCTGGAGCAGTACGATGCGATAGAGTGCGCCATTGAAGCGAAGCCGCAGAGGCAGATAGACGCTTATCAGCGCGAACCACGAACACCACAGCCGAGGGTATCGACAACCTCACGAGCCTGCAAGCCGTCTTTATCGTAGGTCGGGCGAAGCGTTCGGAGGTAGGCACAGAGCGGAAGCTCTCTACCAACTCCTCCTTCACCGCACCTGATACACTCTGCGTCTTTACAGCCTTGAGGAACACCAGTCGGTGTGTGAATGCTCCTGCGTTCATCGCTCTAATCGGTATCTACCTATGGGTGAGCCAAGCGAAAAAAGCAAGCTCCGTCACTCGCCCGACACGATACCCTCTCGGTCAGCGTAGAAGCGTGCGACGATCATTCGGAGAGCATGCCGAAGTGCTGAGAGCAAGTCGCCTGAGGCCTGCTCCACCTACGACCAGCGGTCTACAGAAGCCCAGATAAATAGTCTTCCCGGCCGTATCGATCAGCTCATTGATGAAGTCGTCATCCTCATCGTGGTCTACGTTCAGATGCTTCTTCGCTTCCTCAGGGAGAGATATATGTGGGCATAAGCTTACTTACGCTTCAAGCAGGCGAGCACGCTTCATTACGAAGCTACCGTGATGGAGTAGTCGCCATTGAGAGTGAAGTTTACGCTGTCTTTAACGCCATCGTACTGTGCGTGGAGACGGTCGCCACTGCCGTGGTGGGCAAGGACAGCATAGGACAGCACACCGAAGAGGATAGCATCTTGTGGCATAAACGTAGTGGCAACTACAGGGTAGCCGTTCATGTGACCATCCTCAAGAATCATCTTACTGCTCCCCTTTTTCTACAGGCGTAGTCTTTAGCAGGCTGTAGGTTTTAGGGTGCACGAAGTACGAAGTACTATTGTCCGTCTCGACATCCTTCCCGAGCACTTCGGCTTCAAGATCAGCGATCTCGGTTAAAGTAGGGCGCACTGTGTTGCTCCATGCACCAGCTATTGGCGAAGCATGAGGAGCAGCGAGTACAGAGCCCATGCCATTGTTTGGAGAGGCAGGGCAGTCTTCGCAAACAAAGCGAGGTTGATAGATTTGCCCACCGCCTTACTAGAGTCGAGAAAGAACGATCTCACGGAGATTTATGTTGGTTGAATTGATAGCCTGCGACGTTACGGGACGTGAACACCGATACGCTCTGACTTAGCAGAGATCTTGCTGAGGTCAATACTCTGATCGGAAAGAGCAACATCTTCTCCTGCAATAGTAGCTGTCACTCCAGCGAGAACAGGCCATACAGGCTGACCGACGACCCCGAGACTGCATCGTTAGACCGACCTTGGTGTGAACAAGCTTTCTGCCTCAAGAGGCTGTACGACGTCTTGGATAACTTTTTGGCTGAGCTGGCTCTACATTCGTAGTCAGCGTTGTTGCGCGCTCCTCGAGTGGGATCTCCATTCGAGTATCAATAGCTCGAATCGCACCTTCAAGGGAAGCGCTTGGGACGCTTCTATATGATCGTCCGACTTGTCTTGCTCGAGAGCCTTAGAGACGATAGCGTTGAGGCTTCGCTCCTGCATATCCTCGCTAACTCGGACAAGCTCGCGCTCTTCATCTTCGGTCAGCGCACCAGCGTGACGCTTACCCCTGCAGCTCCTTGAATCGCACGTGCAATTCGTGCAGCTGTTCTTGTTCCTTTGTCATAGTTAATTGGTTAAATGGTTAAAGGTTGGACTTGGTTATATCAGCCCAGCGAAGAGCGCGCTCTGCCAATGGCGTACGAGCAACTGGCTCCGGGAGCTTCCGCGTGGGGCGTTTCTTCTTGGACTGGTTCGGGAGTAGGCTCTTCTTTTTGGCTCGGGTAATCCTCGCTCCTCATCGAGAGCCTGCTTTGAGCGTTCAGCGGATGCAGTGGTGGCTGGATAGGCTGGGGTGCTCACAACCGAGACATCCCCGATATACAGAAGTGGTCAATGTGACGAAGCCACGTACCATCAGGAGAGCTCTTCCCAGCGAGTGTCTCCCTTCTTTACACCAAAGAGGAAGGAAGAGCCACGGAGGTCTCCACGGCGGAGGAGCTCCAGCGTATCGTTTCCTAACTGCGTATTTGGGGCTTCGAATCGGTACTGCAGTCCACGCTCGGTAATGGTTAGCTGAAGGCTGCCGCTCCCGTTGGTGCTTCGTGCAAGCAACTGCTTTCTGTCGTGCTCGTAGAGGGCTAAAACATCGGATGAGCGCAGAAGCTCTTCGGTGACTGCGCCCTGGTGGACGATCTCACGAAACGAGCGGTCTTCCCACCAGTCGTACATCACTGCTCTCCTCGTCATAGACGATGGCAAGCCCTCGATGGTACGCTTCTCTTCGCCCACCAAAGAGGGCGCAGATAGCGAACTGAGGCTACTCCTTCGTTCGTATATGTTGTTCGTATTGCTCATAGGTCTTGGGCTTTATATAACGTAGTTATAAGGCGTATTTTGACACCACTTTTAGCTATTCCTCTGCGCTTTTGCCCTCATCACCAGCTGGATGAAGCTCGTCGATGCTCGGGCGAGAGGAGATAGGAGCTACGTTGCACGTGATAAATAGCTGGTCACCACCCTCGATCGGCTCTCTATTCTCGAAGATGCGCCCCTCATTGGGAGTCATTACTCCAGCTTCCACGCTACTCTTTCACTCCGCACGGGTGCGCAGGTCGGTTGCAAAGAGGCGAGAGAGGTCAAAGCGGATGCGCTCGGACGCTCGTCTACCTCTTGGCAGAGCTTCACAGAGAACTCTTGTTCAATCTGCAGGATAAGTGGCTGGAGCGTCTGGTTGAGGAAGTTGATCTGAGAGTTCTCTGCCTCCTTGTAGTTCGTGCTTTGGTCTGCGAACACCATATACGGATGCACACCAAAGAAGCGACATATATCCAGCACGGAGTACTTGCGCACCTCGAGAAGCTCTGCGTCGAGGTTGCTCATAGAGGATTCTATAAACTGCATAGACCCAGACAAGCGGATAATTCTGCGCCCCCTGCGCAATCTCGCTGTTCACTCGGTCTGCAACTCGGTCTGCAACTTCTGTGTCGAGCGCGCCAAGCCCCTGCAACTCATTGCCACCAACGAGGAAACCGCTCTTTTGGTTACCCGAGAGAAGCCCGTTGTTCGTCTGCTTATCTGCATTGGCACTAAGCGAGAGCGAAAGAGAAGCGTACGTGATAGTGGACACTCAGTGTAACCGCCGTCGAGGGCTATTGTTCTTTAGGTGGATAATCTCGTCCGCAGTGAACACGCCATTGATATTCCATACATAGTCTGAGACGCTGTACGTGTTGCTACTCTTGTCATAGGACACTGCGCCATCACCAAGCAGGGATAATATCCAGTAGCTCACCCCGAGAGGAGAAGCGGGGGTATATATAGGCGTTCCCGAGAGGAGCAGGCGAGCTACGATATTCTTGAGTAGCACGAAGAAGTTCTGCCTGCTATTCGCCTGCCCAGCAAAGAGGGTGTTGAGTTGTGTATCTCCTGCGTACTGGAATATACTCCCGATCGCTTTAGGGTGCTGAAGCTCGAGCGATGCAATAGTCCCAGAGAATATCCACGCAGCGGTACACGCTGGCAATAGCCATGGCGCTGTTCTGGCGTAGACACCGACAGGGCGTTGAATTGATTTACGAACTCCTGCACGCTACCTCCCGATGCGCACTTATCGCCACCAGCGTAGTACGACCGCTTGAAGAAGCGAGTAAAGAATTGAGAAATGATCATTTTATACGATAGTTTTGAAGTGGTTGAACAGCCAAAAAGCCCATCAAGCAGGTGATAGCGCCGTCAATCTTGTCCGAAGCCACAGCCTTGACGGGCTTGCGGTTTTCGAGTCGGTCCTCGTCTCATCACAGCGTTGCCAAAGCAGTATGCCGTGATAGGATTAGGGTCAAACGTGATGCTATCCTGCGACAGAGCCAGCTCAAACGACATCACAGCCGTATTGAACGAGCCATTGGTTTGCGGAATAGCCTCCAGATTTGCCTTGCCCACCTGCGGAGTAGAGCGTAAGAGGTTCGTAAACTCGAGGGCCTTATAGGGGTCGTAGCCGATTTTCAGTGTAGAGAGGCTGTCGGAGAATAGTGTCCACAATGAGTGGGTAATCGATGCTGTCGCCCTTACATAGCGTCAGATAGCCGTCATCAGCCCACCGCTTGTAAAGCTCTCGGTTTACGTGTGTGGCGAGCATACCCTCTGGGAAGAAGTAATGTGATAGCATGGAACGGGCAGACCTTGGTGCGACCTTCGGGTACACGACTGGGTGTGTAGACAAGGAACGTAAGCGCACTAAAGTCATCACGGACGGACAAGTCTACAGCGCACATCGCACGATAGCCACGCAGAGACTCCATAGGTACGTGCATAAACGCCCTTTCAATCGTCTCACGAGGTATCCACATCTTCACGCTCGTCACGGGCGAAGATATTAAGGAGCTTGTTGCGGAACGCCTTCATATCCTGCCGTGAGCTGAGCCTTCTTGTACTCTGCTTCGTAGTACTCGGGGCGCACCGTTACGCCCAAGTGAGGCTGAACCTTTTGCCACGTATTTGGATCGCCCTCCTCGTCGTCTATATCTGGCTCAAAAATGTGTGCGAAGATGCTATCATTCTCCACCTCTCCTCGGAGGATAGACTTATAGGCGTCCAGCATTTCCGTAAATGGCGTGTCGAGCTTGTCACTGGCAGTCGTGATTACCACTGTGAGGGGATTCTTTTCTCGCACCCATCGAGAAGTGAGAACACTCTTTAGTGCATCATTGTCCGCCTGCGCATACTCGTCAATAATCACAAGCGAGGCATTGAGACCATCCAAGCGGTCAGCCGCAGACGACAGACAGCGTGCGATAGACATCTTCCCAGGTATACGATTGTACACCCTGCTCTCTGTTGATTTTAAAGCGCCTCAGAGCTGGGTCAAGCGCGCGGAGTATCTTGGAGATTACATCGAAACACCTCTTGACTGCTGGTAACTATTACTGCCTACATAGCTCTCCGCATTGGCATCACCATATGGGAGGTCATACACCGAGAGCGCTAGCAATGGAAGTCGTCTTGCTGAACTTACGTGGCACGAATAGGAGAACATCACGGACAAGTCGCCTTTTCTCCGTCCTCGTGATAGAACCAAAAGATATTGGTGAACTGGAAGACCTGCACGGGGGTGAGCGCGAAGAACACCATGCCCTCGGCAGACGGAGTCGATATGCTCGTAGAACGTGATGAAGTGCAACACCTTTTCATCACGGAGTACATACTATCCACCTTGTGTAGGAAGCGCTCAATAGATAGGAGCCCATACACATTATGCAGACTTGGGTGCTTTATGCACTCGCGTATATACTCCGATAGGCGCTTGTCGAGCTTATTAAAGCGAGGGTATGGTATCTTAGCGCTTCGCAGACGCTCTACGACCCCGCTTTTCAGTGCTGTCGCCTCGCTTTGGCTTAGTTGCTTTGTCATATACCCTGCTGGAGTATGTACTGAGCTTGTCCACCTCGTCTCCGCTCGTGAACTTGGCCCGTTCTCACGGTCATCTGAAGCTCGGACAGCTGTGCGCGGAGTTCCTTAGATGCTTCAATAAAGATGGACCATGCAGGATTAGCGCGCTTGCGTGAATCGCCCTCACGACTGGTCTCTGTGACTACTATGCCATCAGACATCAGCACCGCATAAGACTCCCGACATACGCCAGCCATCTGCGCTGTGGCCGATATTAGCGGCTCAAACGCTGGGAGTATGCTTTGAGGGCCTTTTAGCCCATCTCTTAGGGAAGCATGCGGTTTCTTCTTGCGTCATTTTGTAGAGGGCACTACATAAACCCAGCGAAATGGCACATTTTTGACACCACTTTACCCCCCAAAAACTTTTTCAGCCCACGCTATAACCTACAGGACTTTGAGAACTCGCGCAAAGAAAAGGGGCGAGGGGTGGTATGCAGGGGCCTCTCCTTCCATAAAAATCGCCTCTGGTCTCGCAAAGTTGATTTTTTTCGGTCGTCGGAAAAATTTCGGAGGAGGGGCGGAAAAAGTGCCTGAAAATGTTGGAAAAATAGAGCGTTATCGTTTGGTGGTTTCGTTTTTCTTCGTACCTTTGTAGTACAAAGAAAGAGGGAAAGATCCTCTAAGCTTTGCAACGGGAACGAACGTAAAAGCCCCGCGCTCGTTTCACAACGAACAACGGGGCTACCATTTTTCTTAAAAATCACTACAAAGGTATGAAAACTAATCAGATCCTCCAAACGACGTGACGCAACGACGTACGCAGTAGCTGCCAGCTGGGCAGGGTGCACTACTATCCTGTGCAACGAAATCGCCTATGTCGATGAGGGAGCTAATGTACAATACAATCGGATACGAGTGCGACGAAGAGACCGAGGAATACCCCGAAATCTACCAATACTACCTAACTCAACTGCAGCGAGGACCTTGCCGAGTTCTTAAACGAGCACTTTGGCCTCATGTTCGCGTATAGCGAAAAGCTTGATTTGTGGGTACTGCTTGTAGACCACTGTGGTACTTGCTGGGACTATGTGGAGATCGATACAGACCTACCAGCAGCCGCCGCAACACTCGGAACAAGCAAGCTAAACCAACCACAAAAAAGACGCCAGACGATGGAAACGATCAAGAACAACGCCACAAGCGTATATAAGGCCTACGAAGAAATGACGCCTAAAAGACAAAGAGCTATACGAAGCAGCTAAAAAGCTGATAACCGACTTTCGTGGCTACGCCGGAGAGCTAATCGCATATGCGGACTACAACATAGACGACAACTCTATAGACTGCTACACCCTGACAACTTATGTCTCGAGTATATGGTCACTGAAATAGGGCGGTTCGGTACGGCTATCGACGCAATTAAGTACCTTTTCAGCTGAGTACGGCGTCTGAAGGGTGAAGATCCCGAGATGATCGCTATAGAGCTGAGAGCAATGGAGATCTATACAACATCGGAGGAACCTGGTATTTCGGAAATCTGTAAAAACAAACGAAAAAGAATAAAGGACATGGAAGCAAAGAGAATCAGCCCGTACAGAATCTGGCACGTCATCGTAATCATGAAGAGACTTTTCAACAGCATCAAGAAAGCGCCTTTGAAGCAAAGGGATTTACCTCTTCTGCTTTTTCAAAAATCCCTAATGTGTACGTGTGGGCCTTTTTGAAACAGCAAAAGCAGAAGCAAGCAGAAGTACAAGGGTGTCTAAGAAAAAGGGGACCTTGTGGAGACGCTGCTAATAACAGATAGACAGCTCTTACTAATGACGACAAATTTTGGTCATTAGCCACTAATCAGAAGACCCCGCCAGTTACGACATAGCTGGCGGGGTGCGAGATCTTTACAACACAATAACAAAAGGCACAAAAATGTACATTATCAGCACAGACAAAGTACCATACACTGAAATAAGCGACATTGTAGGCCTCACCTATTGTAGGCTACAGATATGGAGATAGCCCCAGAAGAAGGACGCTCTTACAACTATAGAGACCAGGAGTGGGGAGCCAGGGTGTCCTCGCACAGTGGGGACAAGTCCCAGAAATCTGGTCATTTGTAATCTCGGACGTATCTCACAGAGATACTACAAGGGGTAATTGCTGGTACTGGGGTGACGACGAGGTGTGCATAAAAAGCACAAAGAGATCACCTACAAAGAGTATCTAAAACTCAGAAAAGAGCTATATGCCTCAAGCATAGCCTACTTAGACTATCGCATAAGCAGACTAAGGTACTTAGTCAGTGCAGGCTACTCCCCGTGGACTACATGGCGGAAAGCGGATAAGTTTGAGGAGCTCAGAAAAAGATCCTCAAGAGGTCAAAGACAAAGGCAAAGACAAATAAGTAAAAAGCGCCCCTGCCGTCTAAGATAGGCGGGGCGCTTTTTCCTACCCGTCAAAAACTAGGCGGGTGGCTGCTCATCTATACAGGTGGGTGGCGTCGTCGTAGTGCAAGGTATCGACCTGCTCCAACGACCATAACGAGCGCGTGCAACTATGCTGGATAATAGCAGCAGGGTGGCACACGCTGCCACGCGTACAACGTGGTAGGCTATCTACTCTAACGAGGTAGGTAGCCACGACGGGGACAATCATCCCCGCGCTCCTTGACAGACCAACGACGCACTTATCGGTGACGCCTGCGGTAGGGATAGTTACACTCAAAGCTGCAAGCGCCCGATCTCAATCAGGGGATGATACACCCTAATGGGGGCCTTTGCTCCGATGCAAAGGCGCTTACTCAGATAGGTAGGCAGCCGCAAAGGCGGTCAATTCAGCCCGCGCTCGATCCTAGACGAGTCCAAAGCTATTAGAGTGTAGTACCCTATGTGCCTCTACTGTGGCAGGCCTTACACAGCGCTCTAAGGTTGCAGGGGTCAAAAAGCCCGCGCCTGCATATCAAGCGGACGACCCTGCACACTCCTCAATAGGGCGTATATGGTGTACGTCTGTGGCTATGGTCGTCAGCCCCTTTTTTTCACAATCCTCGCAAACGGGGTGCGTGGATAGGTATGCAGCTCGCAAACGACGCCAGCGCCTTGAGTTGATCAAGCGGGTGTACTCCTTAGTCCTGTGCCTCTTCATCCTGGATGGGGTGGCGGGTGAAACTGGAGAAGTCGGAGCGGTGGCAGGGCACCGACATCATCGTGATGATGAGTACAGCTACCGCCCTCGTGATGAGGGTTCGCGTGATGAGGCTCGTGATGAGTCAAGTCCGCACGCTTATGATGAGTGACTCGTGATTCGTTGAACTTGTCAAGCGCCCAACGCTCTGTATGATTCATAGCTCGTGATTTGTGACGGAGGGCACTGCAAGCGCAAGAGCGATTCGTGGAGCAGGTCACGAGGAGCGAGTGAGTCACCAGTGAGTCGCTCGGCTCGGTCTGCATACTTATCATGGAGCGCGATAGTGCAGACGGATGAAGCGCTCGTACCACTTCGGAGCATCAGCGTGCGAGGCGTGGCCTGCTCGCCAACTATTTCCATTTTGGACATACTTGATACTTGGCCATTGAAAAGAGCGAGCATGGGACATCGGTCTCCTTGTGGCCGTCCTTCTTTTCTGCGTCGTCTGCGCTCAAACTCTGGGACTTCCCAGTCCGTCAGAGCCTTGAATGCGTCTTGAATGGTTGTGTCGTCAGGGTCTTTCTCCTCTGCTCTGCATCTTGGAGCAGGCGGATAGCCATAAAGACAGAAGCCTTAAACAGCTGGTGGTTACTCTTGAAGCCGAAGTGCTTGCGCAGTCGTCTTACCTCTACCGCTGCATCTGCGCCTATCCATGTTGTTATTCGCTGGTACACTTGTTGATCTTCTGGTGCCGATATATTAGTAGACATATCTCATCGTAGTATATTAGTGTGTTGGGTGGTACGGGGCGCATAGCCTGCGGTGCACCACGAGAAAGTTCACTTTGGAATTCCGAGGAACTCTTATAAACATAAAACCGCACCCCTCTAAACGCAAGGGAGGGCGGTTTTATTGGCTACCTACCGCGCCGTGGCGTGTGGTCTCTTATTATCTTCCAAGCCGAGCCTGCGTGAGTCCACGTACTTCACATCCTTTTCTCCTGATAGGAGTTCTGGGCGAAGCATACGGGGTGTAACCTCATACTTTGGGCGCAGCTGGTGGTATGTACCTCGCTCTGTGCCTTGGACTATATCAATCTCTCGACTGATAGCGATCCACTCAAAGCCTGCGTATAGTCGGTGCAGTGGGTACTACACCAAGCAAACGTACCAGAGAGCGCATACCCTCTGGTGGGCAAAGCTCCGTAAACTCTACCGAAGCAACGTGCGCGGTAGCAGAGAGGAGATAATCATCGAGTCATTCTATTTGCACCGAACACCTCCGCAAGGCTCTTCCCATCGCCAAGGTATCGCAGGATAGATGGAGAAGCCGAGGGGACACCATAGCCTGCCGAGAAGTGCAGTTCGTCATCGAAGCTTTTCGGTCGATCGAGTCACTGAAAGTAAACCGCTCCGTCTGTTCTTAGCTATATCATCACCCGTACGTCCAAGGTAGTCTGAGATCCACATCGAGGGGCTTGTGCGAGCACCGCACTGGGAACGCTCCACAGCTTCCACTCCGTGAACTGTTCGATATTGTCACCCTTCTTCTTGTAGAATGGGTGCGCTGAACACCTCTAACTCTAAGTGGGTGAACCCTCGGAGGAAGCGGGATAAAAACACCGTCCCCTGCTGAGTCGCCAATGTTCCTGCGGGCGTGCGTTATTCCTCCCCAATTAAGTTTGCTCTTATCCTCCATAGGGAAAAGGAATGGCACACTTTCGAGTTGATCCTGCTGGCCCCGTCGTCCACATCAGCTCACCCGTTTGACTGTACTGATTATATATGAGGTATAACTTCTCTCCGCTGGAGTTAGTCGCAGTCAGACTGAATGGAACGCGTACCTCAATTAGCTGGTCCGTGAACTCCTTATTAGCCTTAGCCGAGTCGTTTATCCTCTTCGTGCCCTCTGGATCTCCGAGTTGTAGTTTCGTCCTGACGAATTATTGGAGTACATCTTGAGGCGCTCACCCTGCTAACCTCATGTTCATCTCCTGATAGAGATCTGAGCCAAAGGAGAGCAACAGAGGCATATCAAGACGAAGGCAGAAGTTAGATAGATCTCCCTAGCATTCGGTATCTCCATAGTCCAGGGGTTTTTCTCGTTGAGCTTGAGTCCAAGCGGGCGCTCTGTTGAGTTCATCTGATCTCGATACCACTTGAGCATCTGCACATACCCTCGTATAGCACCCTCCTCCTGCGCAGCGTAGTTGTTGAACGACTTGGTGAGGTCGTAGGTGAGTTCGTTGAGGTCAGCTCCATTGTCGTATATCACACAGTCCTCATCCACCAGCTTTAGAGCTTGGTTGGCATACACACCATCACGTACACGCTTCCATCCGTCTACTCTTGCATAAAACACGCTGTACTCCGTAAACTTTGGATTGAGTCGTGCGCCAAGCTTCAGGCTCGTCACTCGCCCGTGGATACTCTTAGGATTCCATACCAAGGGAGTAAAGCGCCCATCCTCACCGAGTGTCTCCGCCCTCCCACCTCCAGTATGGCAGGAGTCTTAGCTGTACCCATGAGCGGGTCAGTTGTTCGGAATCGCCAGCCGAGGATATTCTCTCGAGGACACATCAGCTCTGCCTACTGCCACCCACGGAGCATAGTCCTCGATCTGGAAGCTCCATGCCCCTTGCGCACAGAGTCGAGGTGCGTGTATGTAGTCACGACAAGATTACCATAGCTCCTCATGAAGAGACAGCTCTACCATCATCTCCAAGCACCTTCATCTGAACTGGAGTAAAGGATAGTTGAGCATCCTTGTTGTTAAGCGTCGCCGCAGGGGTTGCGTTACCTTGTTCGAGAGCGGATATATCCGAAACAATGTACATTCCGCTGGACTGCTCTATCCTTGAGGCTAAGAGAGCTAAGGACACGCTCAAGCACCTCCAGAAGAGACATCAGGGTGTCACTATCCTCAAAGAACTGAGAGGTGTCTCACGATCAGCCCTCTCTCTCTTCAGGAAATAGAAAACTCCATTCGAGGACTTCATCCTCGGCATCATATCTTGACATAGCAGAAAACCACATTCTTACGGATACCAAGAAAACCCCCACCCTGGACGCTTCGGCAAGCGGTGGCGTTCATGCCCACCCCGATACCCATGTACAAGATGATTTGAAGAAGCCCCTCAAGCGCCATCTTCTCATCCACTCGTATCATGTGGCCTGAAATGGCTTTACTCATGTGATAGGTATTCGTGCAAATCGCCCAAAAGTCCATTAGCATCGAAGCTGACAAGATACCCCGTGTCGCTTGGTTGGCTGGCTCTTTGTAGCTCTCTGGATCTAGGCGTGCCACACCAAAAAGCAATTACCATCCTTTTGTCGTTGGATCAAAACCTATCAATGCAGGCCTGCATCCACTGATCACTCAAAGTGCCATTCGCAGGCAGCTTCTCATCGCCAAGATACATCAGCACGACCGACACATCACCCTCGGGTGCTTGCACGAGTGGCGATACCGCTGGTCCGCCCTCTCCTCCAAGAGAGAGATGCCAGTCGCCCCTTGACTACTGGAGCAAGAGCATCGTCACTCTCCGTCGTAAGCGTCACCGCTGGCACGCCAAGACGCACCTCCTTTTACGCTGGGTAGCTCTTGGTTTCCTCCGTGTCGGGATAGGCGATTAGGAGCGCCCCACATATTTCCGATACATCCTTGAACGGAGCTACGTAGTGTTTGAGATGTCGTGTTGCTCATAGTCCTATCTGATTATGGTTACCACATCCAGTCAGGCGCACCGAGGTGACCACGTTCTCCCAGCTATCGGAGATAGTATTGCAGGCATCCATTGCGGAGAGCTCTTTTGGATGAGCACCCTGCGAGCGGTGGCTTTGCCCTTCCCATCAGTAAGCCCTATAACGTAGTAGCGGTAGCTCTCTCCGTCTACGTCAAGCCCCACAGCGTCAGTGACACCGAGTGGCTTTAGCGTCTTGATCTCCACGGCATCGGAGGTCGTGTCGGAGAAGAAGTTTAACACCTTAGCCTCCGCTTCGGTGACGAGAGAGCATCCACAAGGTAGCTCTCGGTGACTTTCTTGTCATCAAGTTGCTGTATGCAACTCGTGCGAGAATAGTTCCATATCGTTAGTGTATTTGCGTTAGTTGTCCGTACTGCAGGCCTGCGTCGTGTAGCCTAGGGCTATTTCTTGATGATCTCCATAGCCAGCTCCCAGTTGCGAGGCATTGGGCCTTCGGAGATGAGGCGAGAGAAGCGCTTAGTTGTGTGGGCTGGCAGGCTGTTCATTGTGACGAATACAGCGATGCGAGCCGTCTCGCGCCTTGTGAAGCAGTCACTCTGTCCATATCCGTAGCTCATGGCCGTGGCAGCTGGCGTGCCTTATCTTAAGTCCTCAGTCCTCCCTTCTTGTGGTGGCGAGCCACATATTTGACTACGTTCCCCTGAAAGAGTCCAAGCTCAATAGGCCTATCAGTTCTATTGGCTGGAAGCGCATATCTTTGTAGTGGCTTCCCGCCTACTTGTGTATCAAAGTACGTTCATATCGTGTCACTCGAGGTTTTATGTGTTTTCTGTCTCCCGCTTGAGTAAGCTCCATACGTTTCCAGCGTACAAGTCCCAGAATAACTCTTTAGCCTCTTCGAGGGCATCTGCCTGAGATCTACCACCGAAGTCTCATGCCAAGAGTCAAGGACATATCCCCAACCACTCCCCCTCGATGCTCGTGGATGCTTAAGAAGCATGCCGATTTCCGTGTGCGCTACTATCATATCATCCCTGCCCGTCTTTTCGCCAGCAGAGTGGCAATAACTCACGTTCTAATTGCTCTTGTGTCATAGTCGTTGGTCGTTAATGCCGAGCAGTCGGCAGATTAGGTCGATGCGGTGGGATTCGGCTTTTGGCTTTTAGCTCGTCAAGGTTTGGAGAGTTGCCGATATGTGCCATCTCAATACACTCATCTGCCACCTCTTCGCCAATCCATAGCCGTTAGATATAACCCCACTCGCTTCGGCACATAATTTTCGTAATCGTAGCGAATGCGATACTCGATGCGCAGGTCACCTCGCTTATCTCGGCTTTTTGTAGGGTAGTCATATCCAAAGAATGGTCTCGCCTCGCGCGTCCACTCCAGCGGGTTATTCGCCAGCTGGGCTTTTTTACTCGTCGCGTGTCATCTTGTTGCTAAGTCTATGCCCTGTTACGAATATGGACAGCCACGATGTGATAGCCACTGGCGCTGATACTCGAATACCTTGAAGTATATCTTGGCGGCTTTATCATCCGTCGATATCATCCAGCTTGTATCGGTACTCGTTGTACTTTTCCATCATCCCAACGAATGAAGCTGCGGACACTAATAGCGCCGCACACATTATGCACGCCGATAAATACTATTTCCTCTATCATTTCTCCCCGAGGTTAAAAAGTGTGATAGTATCTTCTCCTTGCGGTACTCTTCCGCCGCTTGCTAGCCTCCGCCAGGTGTTGTACTCCATGCTGTCGAACGAGGCAGTCCACTTCGGGTACACCTCGCTGATGAACGCCTCCCCGTCTACGAATCGGTCCGGCTTTGTAGGTCGTTCTAGGATGCCCGTCAGCTTCCGCCATTCAGAGCGCAGGCGGAGGGCTTTCAGTAGTTCTTCTCTTGTCATGCTGCGCCTCCTCCTTCATCTTGCGTATTGCCTTGGTGAACTCCTCCACCGCCTCGATTAGGTCGGTGAGCTTGTCGTCCAGCTCTGTTGTACTCCTCTTTGTATTTTGTCGATAACCCTGCATATATCCCTTACAGGCTCCTCGTCAAGGTCTTTGATGCGGTCGTCTATATCCACGTACTTGTCCCGTGACCTCTTCCAGTCGTGAGTTTAAGATAGCAGCGAAGCGCTCCATCGATTTCAGTTCTTCTTGTGTCATAGTTCGTTTGTGTTGTAGAGTGCGCCCTGCCATCCCAGGCGCGTGAGGTGTCGCGTGCGGCAGAAGCCGCCAGCAGGGCGCACTCGTGATAGTTACTTAGTTGCGTTCGCTCTTGAGCTTATCGAGGGCTTCGATGGCGTCCTCCCATTCACCACCGAAGACGTAGGTACTGGCGCTCTGTGCGGTGTCGCTTAGTGGCACGCTCATTGCGATGCCCTGAAGCTCATTGATGGGCGAGACCGAAGTCCTCAGGTAGGGGTCAAAGCCGAGGTTGGAGACTACACAACAGCCATCTATCGCTGTCGCTATTCGGTATGGGTCGCCCGTGTTCAAGAAGTTCACCACATCTGATATTACACACCCTCGGAAGAAGTCGATGCGATGAGGTTGCAAACAGGTTGAGGCACCATGCTGTCAGCTCTCTCTTTGTTCTTGGGTCATAGCGATGTGCATTAGTTGTCTTTGCTTCTGTTGTTCCTTTCCGGAGCTGGGTGAGCTGGGTGCGGAGGCGTGTATCTCGGAGGTAGCTTCTTGCGTTGTGCGTGCTTCTCACGCTTTAGTCGCTCTATGCCTTGGTGGAGGTCGTAGTTGGTGTTGCTCATGCTCTCCGCAGGTCGTCCTTGGACTTATGGAGCTCCGTCAGCTCCTGCGTTCGTCCCACAGCGCGAGCGTCGCTGCGAGCGCCCACACGAGTAGCCCTACCGCAGGCGATGATGAGCAGGTCGATGATGTTGTCCGTTGTCATTGTTAGTCGAGGTTAAGAGGCTGCACACCTCGGTTACCATAAATTTGCGAGCCTCCTGCATTGCGCTGTCGAGCGTGAGATGGCATACCTTATATCCCCTCGGTAGTGTTTCATTTCGAGGATATCATCAGTTGCGAAAGCCATGGCGCACCAAAAGCTTGGCAGATCTCAATCTCGAGACTTTTCCCTCCAACCCCAAGAGAAGCCTTATATGTATCGCTGCTCGTGGGTGTACGCCCACCTCTATGGGCTTGAGGCTCTTTTGCTATATCGTTCCGTGTCATAGTCGTTGCTATTTGATGATGTGTGATAAGATGTGTTTGATGACCTCTACCGTCCACCCGTTGCCGAGCATCTTGTAGGCTTGGGTGTCTGAGCATCCCCACTTGTACCAGTCGGGGATGGTTTGCAGTCGGGAGCATTCGGTCCGGAGTTAGTCTACGGAGGAGTACACCCGCGTCGAGGAGGCTTTGGATAGCCATAAAGGTCTGCTTGAGCGGCAATGGCGTTAGCGTCTCGCATAAGCTACTAAGTTGTTGTGTTGCCAGCTACTTATCGTTGTTGAGGGGCACTTCGGAGATACTACTCGGCTTTTTAGATATCCTCTCGGTCGCTCGTATATACCGATAGCACCAACACCAACGACGTCGCATATCGTTATGCCTCTATCTTTGGGTAGGTCTACTGATGTCACGCCTTCGCAGGCTCGCCCGTTCTGTCCAGTACAGACGCACTCTATTCTGTGCAGACACAAGGGCGGGTTAATCACTACTGGTTTTAGCTGGAGCGTCTCGTTTATAACCGCCTCGTGCTCCTTCTTCATTCGCATTCTCGAGCAACCACTTCGCTTTTGGGTTGCAGGATAGCAGGTGCTGGCGAATGTCGTCAAACACCCAAAAGAGGCGGCTGCGGTGGTCATCGAGCCCACGCATCGCACCAGCGAGCGAGAAGCCCTGACAGGGCGAGCCAGCGAAGGAGGTCTATCTCCTTCCACTCAATGTCCCACTCTCGCCACTTCTCCACGTCACCGAGATGGATAGTATCGAAGTTGAGCTGCGTCTGCTGGATAGCGTGCTTGTCTATCTCGCTGGCGTAGTATCGTTCGGGATAGGCACGCCAAGCTCCCTCAATGCTATCTGCCCGCAGCTCATCCCGTCAAATAGTGATAGTACTTTCATTCTTTCGCTTCTCTCTCTTACTCATCGCGGGCTTCGTGCGGAGTGGGCGTGGCACACGCTCCAGCTCTACGGGCTTAGCCGTGGGAGCTTGATACTCGCCCTTAGTCATCACCTTCTCTGCGAGTTTGAGCGTGAAGTCATTTGCCTTGCCCAGCACCTCAGTATCTTGTATTGCTGTTCGCAGACAAAGGAGAAGTAGTTCTACCTCAGACTGTCTTCTGGAGAGGTCACGTGCCTCTCGCTTGCAGGTAGCGTCCATACGTTCAAGCAGTCGCGGGCGGGAGTGTAGCGTCCATAGCAGGTGAGGCCATCACGAGCAGGCATGCAGAGAGTAAGATTAGTAGTGTGATTGTCGTTTTGTCGAATAGTTTGGTAGGGTGTTGCGAGGTGGTGGATAGCGAGTAGTAGTGCATCCCTCTCTTCTTGGTTGGTGCGAGGCGAGCTTACTCTTCAGGGAGCGTCAGGTTGTGATACCTGCATACGTCGAGTATTTCAGAGTGGGTGATCTTTCCATCTTGTCCTCTCCAGTGCTTGAGCAGTGGCTTTTCGGCAGATGATCGGGAAATCTTTTGCCTGTATCGCATCTCGGAGAAGCTCGCCATAGCTAGCACCTCCCAAGGCTATACCCCTTCTTGGCTACGACCCTGTGGTTGTCCCTTTGTGATGTGTGCCAGTTGTGGGCGGTACTCCGATGTCCCTCGAGGACAAAGCGGTAGGAGTATTCATCGTCGAGGTACTCTCGTCCTCTTCGCATCGCCATTCGTTGAGCAGGTCAAGCACCCTAAGAAATGGTATCGTCTCGAGGTGTACGGAGCGGTCATTGAGGTTGATGACGCGCACCCGCAGAAGCCTCCGTATCTGGGTCAATGCCGATGATAAGAGGCTTCTTGGTGATGAGTCAGTGCTCATCAGAACGGGAGTTCGTCAGATTGTACTGGGGCTTGCGCAGAGGCTTTTGTCTGCGCAGGAGGGGTCTGCGTTTTCGAGGCCTTTGATTGAGGTACTGGAGCTTCACCCTCTGCGCTTACGATGTTCCAAGCTCGGACGTCCACGTACCATCGCCCGTTGAACTCACGACCCTCGATGTTGATTGAAGCGGTGATGCCTGACCTACCTCCACGGGATACTTGTCTCACGGCCTCTCCCTCATAGCTGGATAGGGACTTTCCTGGGTACTCCCCGATGTCCTCGGGGATAAACGTTTGCTTCTTCCAAGCGTTCCCAGCCTTGCTTTCGCCACTCTCAAGTGGCAGGACCTGCAAAAACAAGCCCAGTAATCTTTAATTCATTCATATCTATGTGTGTAAAGTGTGTCTACTCTGTTGCTCTTACGATGTACCCTCTTCGGATTAGCTCCTCGGTGGACAGAAGTTTATGCAGTCATAGGGAGCTCAATCACGACTTATACCGCCCTTCTTCACTCCATCTGCTACCTCCCATCACTCGTCTGTACTTGCGCTCGTATGGACTCTACGGGAACTGACACCCCGACTCCTCTTTATACTTTTGGATGCAGGTCGTTATCAGCATCTTCGGGTTGTCCGTGACTATCTTGTGGACGCCCTCCAACACCTCCATCGGGATGATGCCAAAAACCAGCAGGCTTACCGCCTCGGAACTCCTTGTATCGTGGGTGCTTCGTGACGAAGTCGCAGATGTAGTGGGTGTGTATGTTTTGAACTTGTCCACGGCAGGAGTCTCGCAGCGTGGAGAGGGCCTCATTCCTCCCTCTGTAACTTGCCTAAGTAGCGAACTCCACAACCTCATCTCGGTTGTACATTGGTCCTCTCCATTAGTAAAAAGCTCTTGTTTTTGTGCGTTGATTAGTTCTGCGGTGTAGTAGGCTACTCGTCCGCTCTCAGCTCTGCGAGGCTCAAGGTAGCCGAGCTTGCACCACCGCTCTACGTTTGCCCTGCCGAACATTGCGTAGGCTCTGCTCTGCGTCATCGTGGGCTTAGCGAAGGTGTCTGCCACCGCCTTAGCCATAATCCCGCGAGACTTCGCTGGAGGGGCTTGCTGGAGGCCATCGCCCGCTGTATGTCGTCTTGTGTAGGTGTTCGCTTCATCTTAGCTTCATCGTCTTCTTGTCTGCGAGGTCTGCAAAGTGTCTATCTGATGCGCTGGCGGGAGTAGTTACCCGCCTCTTTCATTGAGAGGTGCTGGGCGTAGCTCTCTCCTCCATCGCTCGCTGTCGGTCGTTCCAATAGGTGCGCAACCACTCCATCATCGTGGCGGGTGAGAATGATCCGTACACCTTCCCGAAGAGTGATGCCCGAGCCTTCTCAGCGAAGATGCGCAGGTCGTCTATGTACATGTGGGGGTAAGTGTTGATAATCTGCTTCACGAGCTGGGGGAGCGAGACGCACCTGCTGTCGTTAGCTCCGAACCACTGCCAAAGGTCTACGACTACCAGCGTCACCTCTGCCTCCATCAGCTCACGGGCTACTGGGTCTCTCTTGAGCTGGCAGATAGAGCGGACCAGCCCTCATCCATCGCTCTGGAGAGCTGGGGGAGCGTCGGGGCTGGTTCATCGCTGTGCGCTGAGACATAGCCCCAGCTCGGAGTACCTCAAGAGCATTGTCTGCTTGCTGTCGTTCTTCTGCTCGGGTAAGGGTGCGCTGTCGGGATATATGGGATATGAGTTCATTGTACTTGCTGTTTAGTATGGAGGGATAGGGTGAGATAGCACCCATGGGTCGTCTATCTTGGACAAGAATATCGGGAGTGCCAACGCTATGTGCTGGTCGTCGTGGGGATTGTCCTTGGCTTTGATTGACGCCCTGAGCTTCTCACCGAAGTCCTTTAGAGCTCTTCATCTCCTTTCCGCTCCATACGAAGTCCATATTCGTCCTGCTCTTGAAGAAGCTCCTCAAATATCGGCTTGAGGAGCGCCGGATGGTGGGGCGTGCTGTCCCATCGGCTGTCCCATTGGGTGTCCCACGCTTTGCTGGTTTGCGCCTTTGGTGGAGCGGGTTTTGCTGTCCCATCGGCTGTCCCATCGGGATGTCCCATTGGGTCGTCCCATCGTGGGCGAATATGCGGTGTACCTGTGTCTTTGATAGCCCTACTCTTTTTGCCACCTCTCGGGTACTCATCTCGGGGTAGTGGAGCTTGTAGCTCGGACGAGTAAGCCCTTCGGGTCTTTGTCAAGTGGGCGACTTCGTCCCTTAGTGAGCTTCATAGGTCTGGGAGTCGTGAGAGTACTCGGTATTAAGAGTGTGCCCGAAGCCTATAAGACCAGAGCGGTATAAGTTCAAGAGGTACGAGGCGCTTCGGAGAACGGAACGCCAACCACTCTCGAATCTCATCATGAGGATGATGACGGATATTTTTCTATCCCTTACCTTGTCATCAATTCTTCTCCGCAACCTCTCCAGCACCAACTGCTCGGAGATTGGCCTCGATCTTCTGCGGTCACTAGTAGTATCGTGAGGTGATTGTGGTGCGCGAGCACGTATTTACCCGCTCTTGCGCCTGCGATAAGCGTAGGGCGGGATATTCCAGCATATCGCACACCTCCTTCCCAGTGAGCCAGTTGGAGGGTGCGTGTTATGTTCTCTGGCTAACGCCTCCTTTTGCCCGAGCAATCAGACACACGGGCGTACTCTTTGCGCTGTTCAGTTGAGATTTGTGAATATATCCATATTCGTTGAATTTGTATGTGTGTTAGATGAAGCGTTTGTTCATCTCTACCTCTCTGCTCCATTTCACCAGTAGCCCGTGTTCCTCTGGGGTGGGCAAGTAGATGCCTACCTCTTTGGAGGCCAGTCACGGAAGCGGTCTGTGCGGTGGTGCATTTCCTTCGTATCCAGCTCTGCACTGGAGCGTAAGATGTGGTAGCGTCCGATACCCTTACCTTCCTTCTCTCGGAGGAAGAGGTCTGAGCTTACGTGGCGCTTGAAGAGTCCTGCTTTGATGTATTCCATGCGCTCTCCGTATTGGAGAGCGAAGTAGGAGAGGATTAGGTGCAGGTAGCTGTTTTGTGAGGGTGCGCTTTCCTCTCTTCTCGGTGAGACTCGACAAGAGCGCCTTGTCGGTAGAGGAAGTTGCACCTCTCTTTGAATTGCATTCTGTCGTAGCTCGCGGAGAGGTCAAGGTCATCTTAGGGTAATCTTTTACATAGTCTTTGCGGGTGGTTTGCTGTAGTGTATTCGGTTTGCAAGCTCTGGGTGTTCATCCTAGAAAACCGCTTGCTGTCAAAGGTGGAGCTGGTGCTGTCTGCTACCAGAGTGACGAGAAGCCGTGGCGTCTCGAGCTTCTTGATGCCCTCTCGCTCCATCTTCTCTTTTTGAGCAAGTTGAGACTTTCCTGCTTCTTCGCTTCGTGGTAGTCAAGCATCTGTTTTGAGCTCGATAATAGCCTCCTCCTGCCTCGCTAATCTTTGCAAGAGCCTCCTCCTCTGGGAGCTGAACTCAATGAGCTTAGGTGCGATTACCTCTCCAGCGAGGTGGGCCTTAATAACCTGCTCAATCTCTTCGTCCGTCTTACGCTCCACCTCCCACTACAGCAATGCTTCCACGAGCCAGATGCCGTAGAGCCGAGAGGACTTGCGCTCCACAGAGGATTCTGTTTGGAGAAGAGGTAATCACAGAAAGAGAGCTGCCACGAAAGGCTATCGGTGTCGAGCTGGCTCGTGGTCTTGATGTCGTAGAGATTACCTTGGTCGTCGATGCAGTCTATCATCGTTGCCACGACCTCCTCATCGGATGAGGTACTCGCTCGCTATCATCGTGATGCCACTATCGGTCATCAGCTTGTGGTGGTTGTGCGCCCTTCGCTTGAAGCCTCGCTCAAAGCGTTCGCTCTCCAAAGATGTTCACTGCCTCACACTCGTTGTGAATTGCTGTGCCACGCTCAGGCTGCCTTAAAGCACAGCCTCGGGGATACCCTTTGTACTTATCTGGGGAAGAGGACCTGCTTAATAATAGAGGTGACACCCGAGGCAGGCGTCCATCCTTGGTCACGTAGATGTGCTGAACCTCGTTGAAGAACACCGAGGAGCGGTGTAGGTCTAATCAGCGTCATATCTACTTCTCTCTTGATTCAATCAGAGCCTTAACTCGTGCAGCCTCGTCAATCACAGCCCGATTAACTTGCGTGTGACTGAGAAAGCGCACCGAAGCGCGCGTAGAGGTCGCTTATGCTTGTGGCAGCATTGAGAACTCGGAACGCCTCGTCAAGCTCACTCTTTAAGTCGCCCTGCGTGCAGGCGCTGAGCTTGCTACAAGCTCGTGGGTCGTTGCATCGGGGTCTTTCTCCTCCTTGGTCGGGATAGTGAAGAGCTGGAAGAGGGCGTACTTGAGAGCTATGCTCATCGCCTTGTTCATCCCCTTGTCTCCGCTGTCCATCGCCTCGCCTACAACGGTTGTCGTAACGGATGAGCCGTCTGAGGCGGTGAAGTGGTGGCGGATAGTGGCTCTTGTGTAGAGGAGGACGTTGCTTTTTCGTCTGTCGCTCCACAACCTCGTAGTTCACAACCTCGGGGATAATCACTATACCGCACTCTGCAAGCACTGGGTGGAGCTCATTGTACACCCCATCGATGCCCTGAACTTGAAGCCCTGCTGCGCATGCGGTTGTCCTTGGCGATAGCTCCTACCTTCTTGTTCGCCTCGATTAGGGGCTGCGTAAATGGCAGGCTTGGCTGCGCTTTCGACTTTGTAGTTTCTGCGCTCATTCTGTAAGTTTTATGGGTGGATAATTTTTGTTCACTTTGTAGCGAGCCTTGTCCATCTCGGAGTTAGCTCGCTGATTGATAAAGAATCGCAACTGCTCGTCCTCTCGGAGTTGCCGAGCAGTATGTTTGATAGAAAAAGCTAAAGCCTACGGGGATGAGACCGCCCGCAGAGGGTACGCCAGCTCGAAATTGTTGGCGTGAGTGTCTACTTTTTCGGGGCGTTTGACTTTCCCAAGCTGCCCGCCCCATCTACTATACTAAACCGATCAAATCAATGAAAAACCTAAACATTTTTGTGGGTGGGGTAGCCACTGAAATTGACCACCCCCACCACGATTGCAAAAGACAGACAATGCTAAGCCGTTTTGTGGTCCGCGTCTCCGTACTTGACATAAACCTCCAAGACAAAACCGAGAGAGCGATTAGAGCAGCTCCGCACACCTTGGTGAGCAGGAAGCCCCATAGAGTAATGTTGGACCGAGTCGAATCCGAGTCCGTGACGACGAGGAGGAAGCCTGCATAGCCGATAGCGAGGATAACGCCTGCGATAGCGTAGGCGAGGATAGTTCCTATTCTGTTCATAGATGTATTTTTAGTGAGTGCTTGCAGGACGTTGCGAAGTCCAGGGGGCGGTCGTAAGCCGTTCAGTGCTTAGCACGATAGGTCTAAAGCCTGCAAGCGGTATTGTTAGTCACTATGTGGGCATTGCACCCACGTGAGTTATCTATTATTGTCGCCTGTATCAAGTATGTCAAAGACCTCTGCTGTATCGGTGGCTTATTGTTGCTCATCCTTTACACTGCAAAGGTATAACAAGTTTGTTGAACTTCAAAACATGCGGGCTGATTTTTGTTGGAAGTTTTTGCGTAAGTAGTTGATTTTTCAGCGTGAAAAATTTGCCTTGAGAGTGCTGTGCCGTGATTTCGTGCTTTCGTGGTGTGCTCAGCCCCCAGTGACCAGCCCTGCAGAGCTTTACTACGCGCGCGTACTATATAATACACACGGGCGGGCGTGGGGAATTTCGGTGAAATATCCGCCCTGCACTTTTAAGAGCGTGAAAGCAGTATAATTACTTTTTGTAGCTTTGTGCAGTAGACAACGATAAGAATCACATCTATTATGAAGGCAATGCATAGTATCGCTAAGATCGCCTTGCAACTATCCTATGTAATCGTTGGAATGGTTAGCAGTGTGCTCCCAGTGGACAAAAAGCTCAAAGCGCGGAATGGCTGGTATCGCCTCGCAGATTGCTTCACACTGGGCTGCCGTGGGCGGGTACATTCAGTCGGCAATGGACCAGGGAAAGCAGAAACATCAATGGAGGACTACAACAAGGATCATAGCGAGTCTGGCGAGCTGTCTGTGATGAGCGAAATAGACGAAGAGATCTGCTTAGAGCAGGCGCTTGACGGCCCCAGAAGATAGACAGAATAAGATAAGGAGGATTGTTGCAGTCGCTCAAGAGTCGTCTTTTTCGGGTCCCCTCCCTCATCCTTCGCATTTTGAAGGGTACAATAAGGTGTTGCCAGGCGCAGCGGAGCGCATATTGGCTATGGCTGAGAGACAGCAAGCGATGGCAGAGAAACAGCAAGATTACGACATGGAGCAAAAAGCGGAAAGAGCACTCATTGCTGGAAAAGGGGCTTTGGATAGCGCTTTTTCTTATGGTTGCGGCGTTTGCTACCGTTGCGCTCTGTATCTATAAAGGGTCGGATAATATGGTTTACGCAACTCTCGGAACCTCGGTTATCATGGCTGGGATCTTTGTACTGCGAAAAGTACCCCAAAAACAAGATAATATAATATCCGCAACAAGCTATTTTATGAACGCAATAGACAGACTTCCAGACACGCAAAGACGACTCGTGGAGAAGGTGCTTTATGTACTTTCCAAGGCTGGCGGGCTGGACTATTACCACCTATTCAAAGTACTGTACCTTGCTGACTGCAGGACACCAAATGCTTTATTCCAGAAAAGCTTGTGGAAGATGATTTTTGCACCCTCCGCTACGGACTTGTTCCTCTGCTCTCTACAATGCTATCAAGGCGCGCGGAAAAGAAACGCTACTCTCTCAAGCACTGTGGGAGGTAGTGAGACAGAAGAGGATGATAAGTACACCCTTTACCCCTCTCAGAGAGGCAGATATGAACTACGTAGATGAATTAGAAGCATCTACCTTAGATAAGTACATATGTATGCTACTCTAAGCTATCACGCAAGCTCAAAGAGGGAGCTTTTTGAGCCATAAAGCCCCCTTACCCATACGGGGCTGTACTTCCAGCTGTCCGTATGAGGTCGGGAGCTTTGGTGGAGTATCCCGCAGTGCCCTGTCGGTCGCCTCGTCACCAGCTCCGTGCGCTATCCACTACGCAACGGAACATTTACCAGCTTTTCACCCCAGTGGTGGGCTGTCCTCGCATCTGGCTTCTCGCCCTGCGACCCCTTACGGACTCCTTGCGGTGGATTGGCTACCACAGCTACTTGAGGGGTTTAATCGCTACTCCCGAACGTTCGTTTTCATCACCGATAGCTGAGTAGCGATATTCTCCTATAAAAGGAGTACCTCCCCCAGTCTTCGCCCAGACCAAGGAGAGGTATTTGAGATTTCCTTTTGCCAACGTATGGATGGCTTCCTGCAAAGGGCGATTTGGTAATGCAAATATATAACAGTTTTGTTTAAGTTCAAAATATGGACACGGTTGCATCAAGAATTTCCGCCTTCGTAGACTACTGCGTGGGGGAGTGAGCACGGGAGAAACAAGCGGTTTGCAGACAAGATGGGCGTTACCGAGTTTGTCGTATCAAATTGGGTCAAACGTGGCGCTGGGACATCAGTAATAATGAAGATAAAAACGTCTTCCCCGAGGTTAGCGTTGAATGGCTGCTGTCGGGTGAAGGCGAGATGATAAAGGACTCCACAGAGGACGAAGCCCCGCAGAAAGCCTTTACAGAGCGCCCCACGAAGTGGAGAGCGTGGCGCAGGGCTCACGCACCATACAGACACTCCCCATAATCCCCATAGAGGCACAAGCTGGCATCGGCAAGGGCTTCCTACGATAAAGACCCCTCACAAGACCCCGAAGACGTGTACGACGCATTTGACACTATGGAGGTCGTGCTGGAGCGTGCCGTCTCAGACCGCTCAAGCTGTTCCGAGTGAAAGGGGATAGTATGGACGACGACTCTAAACGCTCCGTCTGTGAGGGGGATATAGTCCTCTGCCGTGAGGTGTACCCAGAAGATTGGCAGTACGGGCTAATCAATACGAAGTACCCCAATGTGGTGGTCGTGATAGAAGAGGAGGGTATCCTACTCAAGCAGCTCACAAAGCACGTCAAGAGGAACGATACTATCCACCTGCACTCCCTCAACAGCAAGTATGAGGACTTCGCAGTAAACCTCAAGGACGTGCGGGCGTTCTTCTACGTTGAGCGCATCATAGACCGCAGTATGTCGCAATGGTAATCACTTTAATACGCAAGAATTATGAAACACAACGAACTCGCATCGGTATCTCGAAAGGACTTTTTCAGAGATAGCTCTAAACAGAAACGACAAGCTCCGAGGCAAAAGCAAGCATGCTCCCAGCCATAGGGTGGATCTGCATTAGTAGTCGCGCTAATCACGATAGCCGTAGGGGATGTACAACTCATATGAGCTATATCGCGAGGTGTCGTACATATCACTATACTACGCTTGGCTGGTAGCACTGATAGCCTGCGCTGTTAGGTGCTTCACCCTCCCCATCAAAAACTCCGTAGAGAGGCGGACTCGCTTGACTATCAGTTAATGGCCGCTTTCCCCGACTGGGAGGAGCTTGTCCAAGGGGAATAATCTTTATGAATCACTGACCTCTCCACTTTACACTGCCTATGTAAAAGTCTTACTATCAATAGGTTTCAACTGACCTCATAATCAGGGAGTCCTTGGTTCAAGCCCAAGTGGGACCACCACTATAGTAAGGAAGCGAAACGAGTAAGTGATTGCTGATCACTTACTCCGTTTCGCTTGTATTTGTCTCTCTTACATATAGACCATTAAGCCCTTATGCATTCCTCTTC
>BNJV01002862.1_pt1 | contig 38019 bp, 59 predicted proteins | sample 8540591 | NCBI WGS metagenome assembly BNJV01 (sample SAMD00202457, study PRJDB9452) | human saliva metagenome | host: Homo sapiens
TTACTTTTGAGGCCGTCTGAAACATTCGTCCTTTTAAAAAAATTTCTCATCCACAAACTGGGTAACCTGATCTACCGCCAGCTGCCCAATGTCGAAAACCAATATTACCAATGCGATTTAGAAAACCAGCTCGACCGCTAAATTAAAACCTACTACATGGACTCGCTATATTAAATTATCAAGGAAGTGTTAAAATGAAAAAGATAGAACTAATAAAAAATATATTAAAAGTAAATGAAATAGGTAAAGCACAGGATTTGATATTTAGAAGTATTAATGATTCGGATATTGATATTCAAGGAAGAACTGAGTTGATTGATTTATTTGTAAAATTAATTCCAGATAATCAATCTAGCTTAATTAAAAGAAATGGAAGTTTTAGTAGTGGAAAAAGATCAAATACTTACATACTTTTCAAATAAAATAAAGAAACTTCCTAGTAGAGAAGATGTGCCTATAAATGTAGAGAATATAGAGTATGTTGAAAAATCTTTCTAAATTTGGATTTAGAAAAAAATACTAAAGAACAGAAGGTTAAAAATTTACTTGATGAAAATTATTATGGTAGATTAAAAGATATGTATATGAGGAATATCAATAAAGTATACTTTTCATCGAGTGGTAGAGAAAAGATAAGTATAGCTATTGAAAAAAATATTCACTATATTGAGTAAAAGAATTGATAATTTAGATGCGGAAAATAATATTTATGTTTATTTTTATGGATGAGGTAATGCGCGATATAGAATTACTTATAAAATACTATGCTTTTTGATAAAGGCTGATTATTTTATTGAATCAATAATCAAGTGTTATAAAGAAAATTATTTTTCCTTATAAATGGAAGGAAAATATCCAGATGAGAACATTGAATATCTAACTTAGAAATTAGTAATTCGTATCTCGTATAAAGCCTCCATTCCCAACGTAAAACAAGCCGCAGCCTATACATAACCTCCAATCCTTACGCAGGGAATGTGTGATATAAATGTAAGCGGTTACTCCTACCAAAAGCCATATCAACGAAGACAGAGAAAATCGCCAACAAACCCACTACTTCCACTGCGACCAAATCGGCATCCCAAGAGAGATAACCGATAAGGAGGGTAATCTGGTTTGGTTCGGGGATTATTACGGTTGGGGCAAACTGAAGAGTGAAGCCAACATAGCCGGAACTGCTCACCAACCCTTCCAATTGCAAAACCAGTACGCCGACCGTGAGACGAGGTTGCACTACAACTTCTTCAGCTACTATAAGCCTGATCCGGGGCGGTTTGTGAATCAGGACCCGATTGGGTTGTTGGGTGGGGATAATCTGTATCAGTTTGCATCCAATGCGTAGGAGTGGTTTGATGTTTGGGGGCTTAAAAATAATTCTCAGCTGTTGGGAGAAGCAATTACTAAATCTACTCGGTGGTCTAGTCGTCAAGCGCATCATAAAATTCCGGTAGAGGTATTTAATAATTCTCCACTGTTACAACGCCTAGAAAAACAAGGATTATCTAAACTTAATGGAAAAGGTAACGGAATTATGTTACCGGAATCGCTATCTAAAAGGGACTACCCGTTCTCAACATAAGGGCTATCATAGAGGATATAACCAAGCAATTATGGAAATAGTAGATTATATTGATAAAAATTCTAAATGTGATAGAGAAAAGGCTAGAAAAATTCAATTATTACAATCCAAAATTCATAAGGCACTTAAGTCAGGAAGTAAGTCTTTATATAAACCGACAACAAAACAAGATTGGATTAATTACTAAACATAATAAGGAGTAGCATTATGAATATAATGTTAGAATTTATAAAAATAATCTATTAGAAGTATCAGGTAATTTTCAAAACAGCCGATGGAAAAATTATTCAAGATATTTCAGTAGCACAAAAGATATGCATATCAGCAGTATGATTTAGAGACTGTTTGGGCGGATTCGCGTGAATCAAACTCACTAATTTTTAAAGCTATCTACAGATGAAGATTACAATTTTTGGGATGAATATTCTGTTCCTGCAATTGATTAAATTCCTTGAACTTAGAGGAGGGATTAAAAGATAGTTTATTTAGTGATATAGATGCCGATTTATTTAATTGTTATTTAAATAACAAATATAAGAAAAAAATCATCCTTTTTGGAATATGATAGAAGATGCTTATTTTAAAGGGTTTTGGCCTTGTGGATGGGAAGGTAAATATCCTGAGGGAAGCTTGTCGTTTTTAAATTAAACTATGCTTAAATAAAAAACATGATAATCGCCATCTAGATAAAGCATTGAATCCAACGCAAGGTTTTCAGACGACCTCACTATCTTCTTTGAAGTCGTCTGAAATATTCGTTCTTTAAAAATCTCATCACTAGTCAGCGTGAAGGTCGTTTGGGACGGCAGGTATACCCTATATCTACACCGCCCCAAACTCCTATGAACCTTTAGCACAAGTTCGCGATTGAACAACCGAAGACAGATAAAGCTGCCAACAAACCCACTACTTCCACTGCAATCAATTCGGTATACCGCGCGAGATGACCGACATTTATGGTAATCTCCTGTGGTACGGCGATTATACTGCTTGGGTTGTTGGGTGGAGTTAACCTATATCACCTAGCACCTAATGCAAGTAATTGGATAGATCCTTTAGGATTGTATTGGATTAATATTCCAAAAATCATGGAGTAACTCAGAAACCTCATATTATCAATGTGCATTGCCACCATATTATTTTTTTAAAGGATCACTTGAACACTCTCCTAGTATGAACGCAGCATTTATTCGTTCAAGAGGCATAGCAAATAAATATAATATCCCATTAAACTATGATATTAAAAAAACATTAATGTTAATAGAGAATGATTGATATCAAAAATTTCTATGAAAGGAAAATCAAAATGAATATTTTAAGTAATTCTATAATTCAAGATTTAATTCAGAATGTATATAAAGGAGTTACAGAGACATTTAACTATGTATTAGAGAGAAATAATTCTAATGATGTTTTTTGCTTACTCATTATATATTGATGACTATTGCTCATATCTAGGTTGGGCTGCTAACACTATTTCTCACTACGAAATAGAAAAAGTAAACTACCCAAAAGAAGATCAGCCTTTTTATTAAATGGTATTACCCTCAATTTGCAATAGGACTTGGAGAGGTTCCTGAGAAAATAGATAGTATATTCAATAATGAGATTCAAAATATTCTTAATGATGCAAATACATTAATATCAGAAGGTAATTTTGAGCAATATCAGGCGGAAGTATATGATTCAATTATAGAAGGATTTAAAAAAAGCGATAGCAAGTGTAGATAAGGAAAAAAACAAAAATGTATTATTTTTTTGTTTCTATTGCAGATAGTGATAATACTGAAATTATGGAAAATTATTCTGCTGAGCAATTGAATTCATATGATAAATTTCTTACGTTCAAAAATAGATTTCAAAGCAAGTCGTAGCCCGTACGAAACCCCATCAACGAAGACGGAGAAATCAGCCAAACAAAGCCCACTACTTCTACTGCAACCAAGTCGGTATCCCAGAGAGATGACCGATGGCGAAGACACCCTGTTTGGGTTTGGGGATTATTATGGTTGCGGTAAACCGAAGAGTGAAACCAACATATCCGGAACTGCTCACCCACCCTTCCGATTGGAAAAATATCCTTGTCCGCACTGGCATGTAGCTACTGCCAAAATGGAAGAAAAATCTTATTCAAAAAGAAATAATGGGAATGGTATATTTTCTTGGAAGTTCTACAAAGATAATGCAACCGTACAACATAGGAAATAGTATCATGACAACTTTAGAAGATAAAATCTTTACTTTAAAAACAGAATAATTTAATGAAAAATGAAAGAAATTCATTTTTAAATAATTTAGTTTCAGATTCAGAAAAATTATTCCATATCCACTCTCATGTGAAATAATAAATCGTACTTTTACCCCTATAGAAATATAGAATTATTAAAAGAAAATTTTAGTTTATCGATAAAAAAATGAAATATTAAATTTTTTGCACCAGAGGAAAAATGATATTGCTTATGTATACTTTTTATGGAGGAATAAATGATTCGGCTGAAACACCAATAGAAGTATTCCCTTGTTCATTATCAAAAATAAAAATATTAGCAATTGGCTAGAATTGATAAACAAACCTAATTTTTATTGTTTAAAATTCTTTAGTAATAAAAATAGATAAAGTTATCGCTATATCTCTACTCGATAATGAGGAAGATGTGTTATCTATTTCTATTGGAGTGAACGCAAATAAATAAACTATTCCAGCAGAAACAATCCTTTGCTTTGTATAACTTAAAAGGAGTTTACCATGAAAGAATTATTAGAAAAAAACTTGAAAATAATAGTTTTATTTATAAGGTCAGAATGGATCTTGAATTCGATGTAAAGGACTATCAAGAATTATTAAAAATTTTTAAATGAAATAAAGCATTATACTCATAATCATAATCTAATTGAAAAGACTAGCGTCTATTTTATATGAAATACCGAAATTAACACATATTTGGTATCTCAATTTAAAAGACGATCCTAATAAAAATGAATCTTCTATTGTTAATCAACTTGAAGATGCATGGATAGAGTTAGATTCAATAATTGGAGAAGAAATTCTTGGTCAAGGACAATAAATTCCTCTTAACAAACACTAGTCATAGGTTAAGTCGAGTTCCACCAAATATCAAGGGTATCTGAAAAAGGACGAGCGGGTTTACAAGAACTCGCACCAACCCTTCCTCCTGCAGAACCAGTATGCCGACACTGCATTACAACTTCTTCAGGTATTATGAGCCAGTATGTGGAAGATTTATCAACCAAAAATCCGATTATGTTGTTGGGTAGAGATAATCTGTATGCGTTTGCGCTGAATATTAAAAAGGTGAATCGATCCACTGGGCTTATCTTCTGTTGGAGAATGTAATGCCCCTTGTCCAGGGAGGTTCACTCCAAGAAAAACTCTCGCGATCCGAAACTTATTGAACATGTTTATAAAGAAAATTTAAGCTTAGATGGTAGAAACCAATTTTTTTAATTAAAAATTATTTATTTTTGGAGGTTTTATGAAAAAGACACAAGCAAAAAAATATATGAAAGTTCTGAATAAGGAAGATATTATGGAAATTTATCTGTTAATGGATAAACTAAATGAAATTTTTCACGATCCAAGTCGTTCAGAAGATATTAATATCATTAAAAAAATTTGGGGATACATATTATCCTATTATCCATAAGTTGTACTACAAAAACTCTTTGGAATGCATTAACAATAGAACAAAGAAAAGAAATATTAGGAGAAGATTATACTCATGAAAAATTATGGTAAGTATGATTAATTATAGCAAGCCGTAGCCCGCATGAAACCTCAAATTCCACCGTGGCGTGTGTGCGGTATGCACGTACGCGGTTTCGCCTATCGAAACCCCATCAACTAGAATTAAAGGAGAGTACCCAGCATGTCCCTAGTTGTTAAGGGAGTATGAACAAAGTACATGAAAAAAACAGGGGCCAGAACCATGGGAAGCAGGAAAAAGTAAAAAAAGAACTCGTAAAGCACCTCGTCCAACTGAGAAAAGACGACAAAAACCTCCTCCTGGAAAAATATTAAGAAACAATGTGATAAGGAATTATTTATGGAAATTATTTCAAAAACACGTATTACAATATAGAAGATGGTATTCTTACCATTGCTTTTTGCAGATAGTAAAAACCTAATCCTAATAATTACTTAATCTTGCAAAGAGAAGTTGACGACTTAGAATACTATTATTATGAAATAAAACAGCCAGCAATATTCAGGAATAGGTGGCTTCAAAAAGGTAGAAATTTATTCCAATAAATTAGTTATTTATTTTCAAGAAAAAAACAAAAATTTATCAAAATAGTATTGAAAATCTAATTATTACTTATCAACCTGATAAAAGATTAAATGAATATATTGAATATATTTTTGGAGAATCCGATTGTGAGGTTATAGTTTGCTAATTAAAAATAAATCTGTGTGGAACCCCGTAGTAATTTCATTTGATGAGTCGGATGATGAAGGTTTGTCATATATCTACTTTGATTTGGGAAATTTTCATTATTTAACCTAACCTTCAATCAAAAATGAAGATGATCAAATATATCTTGAATTCAATGAACAAACGTTTTCAATTGAAAGCAATAACGTTGATTATGATTTAAAAAGGTAATATTTTATCATTCGATTTCGGAGAAGATATTCAGAAATCTTTGAAAATCGAGAAACATATTGATATTGAAATAAATATAGACACTGATATGGTTTCGTTTAGGAAAACACTAGAAAAATATTTTTAGCAAAAAGCAGAATATAACTTGTATAAGTAAGCTAGCTGTAGTCTGAACAAAAACTTTTCAGTCCTAAGGAGTATCTTATGAAAATCAAAAGAATTAATTGAAAAATTAGAACAAAAAAAGTAGCCATCAATTCTTGAAAGCGGTATCAAAAACCAGAATTTGCTTTTTCTTTGCCAAAAGATTTAGAATTCTTTTATGAGAATTATGAATATACTATTCTCAATATTGATACTTCTTGTGAGATAAGAATCAGTTCACTTTCAAATTGCAACCAACAAATCAAATTCTATATCCAGCTGATGATGTTATTTGGGAGGAATTGGCAGATGATATCAGTAATGATTGGTTCATGATTGCATCTTCTCAAGAGCTTAGTCAATTTATCAGTATAGACTTAAACAAAAAGATTTGGTTTTTTTGTTATGATAGTTTTATAGAAACTCATGCTGCACCTGATGAGTCTCCCATTATTGCTAAGTCATTTACAGAACTACTGGAGAAATTGGTTTCCAATGAAAAAGAATGGTTTTGGTTAGATTCCTCTTTTCAAAGCTATGGTGATGCTTATGAAGATGAATGAGTCAGTTGTAGCCCTTATGAAACCCTCGATCACAACAAATAGTACGTTTGGATCGCACGCTCACGGTTTTCGTTTCCAGCTGATCTTTAATATCTTTTTTTGAGGTCGTCTGAACTATTTGTTCGTTAAAATCTCATTACCATTAGCAATGGCATTCTATCTAGAGGTCGTTTTTCCTGATGGCTGAGAAACTAATTTACATAGACAAATACAGGAAAGGATATATATTATGTTGAAAAATATCAGATAATTCGTTAAATGGGATTGTATTGGGTCAAAAAAAGGCTGATTTTTGATAATGTTACTTTAAATGATCCTAGTTATTCATTAGAGTTTGATAGAAAGCATAAGATACAATCTGATTCTCAATTAATTACTGTATCATCCTCTGGAGTTGCAAATGAATTCAGCTTAGATGGAAAAATTATTAACTTCTTCAATTTAGAAAAATTTTTTAGAAGAAGAGAATCCTTTAATAGAAATTTCTGATGAAGGAAAATTATTTTTATGTTTTTCCACAATATAATTTACTTTTTGTATGTTGACTCTAAGGATAAAGTATTTTTTTACAGGTATTAATTTATGATAAAAGTATAAGAGACCTATATGAAAAATACAGGTAAAAAAAGTACTCAGACTTTCAAAAAAAGTAAACTTAAAGATTCAACCCCAGTTTATGATAAATTAATATTTATTCCTTATAAGACTATAGGTGATTTTGAATTTAATTGTTCTCTAACAGATATTATAAAAATATGATATATCAGAAAATGTTATTTCCAAAAAGCAAAAAAATATCATAGAGATAAATAATTTTTGTACTGAGGTTTGATAATGAAAAGTTAACTGAGGTTACAATTCTTCATGATAAAAGCAGTGAGTCTTGCAATATACTATAATGAAATTGAGATATCATCAAAAAAAGGGCTTTGCTGAGCTATTAAGTCAATATGATGTTATTGAGAGAACGAAATCTAAATATCTTTTTCAAAGAATTAGGTCTAGTTGTAGAAAAGGATCTGTCTGAATTTCGTTTTTTGAACAATCATTATTAAACTTTTTGGGCAAATTTGCATAGACCTATTACTAGCTGGTAATCACAAGCCATAAGCAAACTGTAGCTCTAATAGTACTTCCAACTCCGATATAAGCGCACGTACGCGGTTTCGCCTATCGAACCACATCAACGAAGATGGAGAGAGCCGCCAACAGACCCACTACTTCCACTACTACCAAATCGGCAACCTGCGTGAGATGACTGATGATAAAGGCAATCTGAGAGGAAGCAATTTTTATAACTACTCCCCAAATGTACAACCTTGGGTAGATTTATATGGATTGTCATCTGGTTGTAATGACGGAGATGAAAAAGATAGCAAAACAAATTAACCAAAAATTAAAACGGATTTTTAGATAAAATAGGTACAGATTCACATGCGTTTGAAGCTGATTATGTTGGTAAACGAGCCGTATCTCATTATGATGTTTATAAACAAAATAAAACTGGAGAATTTTTATTAAGAAGAAAAAAATTCTTCTGAATTTATTAGAACAGGAATTGGCTGCGATGATGATTTAACTCCTCCTACTGCACTAGAAACAAAATGTTCATCAACACAAGCAAAACAATCTAATAACAAAAATTATTGGTATATTGCTGGTCTTACAGTTGTTGCTGTCGTAGCTATAGTCAGCCCTCTAGATGGGCCTTTTTGGTGATGCAGCTGCTCTTGATGATTTGGGTAGTGCTTTATCACAATAAAACAACTTGAGGTTTCAATGATGCTAAATAATACAATTGAAGTAACATTTTATATGGAATCAAATGATTACATCAATATGAAAGAAATAGACAAAATACTTAATATTAAAAAAATGCCGAGTTTTTATAGTAAAGGAGATTTATTTACCTCACCAAACAAAAAGGTTCAATTTATAATTGAACACTCTTATTATTCTTTTGGTATAGATAAAGAGGAAAATTTAAATGAAAAAAATTAATAAAATTATACAAAAAAATAGAAGACATAAAGAAAGATTTAAACTATATATTTAAAAAAATATAAACTAAATAAGGAGCTTATAATTTACAGCTGGGCCAACGATGAGGGCTACTCGTGAATATAAAATCTCCTTAAATCAAATTCAATTATTATCTGAGTTAGGAATAGAGTTAAAAATCATTCATTATAATTTTTTTAGTATTAGTGTGGATAAATTTCAAGATCTAACAACCCCAAAAGCAGTCTGAAATTCTAACCCTCACTTATCCATCCTTCAGCAAGCCGTAGCCTGCATCAAATTTTTTTAAGTAGAAAAGGATTTAAATAATGGACCTGCCAAAAACAAGCAATTGATTCAATTGTTAAATTATCAGCTAAAGAAAGATTGGATTATTCTATTAAAAACTATATCCGGTACTGAAACTTTATACCTACTAGATGGAAAGGATGACTGGATATGTTTGCAAGATGATGAAGGAAAAAGAATATCTAATGATCTTTCCAGAATCTGAGTTTGCAGAGTTAGCTCTCCAATGGAACCCTCAAGCATTGAGAATAGATGAAATGGAACTAGAGAACTTCTTAGAAGATACCGTTCCTTTAATGTCTGAAAATAATATTAGATTAGCTATTTTTCCTATAGATGAAAAAAACAGAAACTATTATTTTTGATCCAATTGAATTTGCTAAGATGATCAATGATTATTTTTTTATGAGTGGTATGGGAAGAATTTGATTTACCTTATTTATTAGGAGGTTAACAATGGGTTTACATAAAAAAGCAATAAACGCAATTCTTAATTTGTCCAGTCAAGAACGTTATGAGCATACTTTAAAAAGAATAACTGATTCTGGAGTTTTATATGTTTTAGCAGACAAAGACGGAGATTGGATATTATGGGGAGATGAGAAAAAAATTCATCTTTAGCCATATGGCCTGAATTAGAATTCGCAAGAATTATGGCAAATTCTGAAGATAAGAATTCTGATATTTATGAAATTGAGATAGAAGAATTTTTAGAGGATGGGATACCATGGTTGATAGAAAATAATATAGGTATAGCTGTCTTTCCGATTCCTAATAATCCTGAAAACTATTGATATGAAGGCTATTCAGTTTGCTGCCTCAGTCAATAAAATATTAGATGAAAGTTATGATGAGGCCTTAGATTTGCCTTATCTTTAAACGAATGGTCAATTCGAAATCCAACCAAACCGTAATGTCATCTGAAAGAGTGTAACTAACATATCCGGAACCGCTTACCAACCATTCCGACTGCAAAACCAGTACGCTGACCGTGAGATAGAATTCCACTACAACTTCTTCAGGTATTACGAGCCAGAGGCCGGACGGTTTGTGAATCAGGATCCGATTGGGTTGTTGGGTGGGGAGAATTTGTATTGGTTTGCACCTAATACAACGAAATGGAATGATCCATTAGGACTAATGAACAAATGTGATAATTGTTCAAAAACTGGAGTAGACATAAACCTTGTGCAAAGGGAAACCAGTAACATTAGTTGCTTGTCAAACAGGAAAAGGGGACAATTTCATTTGCTCAAAAAAATTGGCTAATGAATTAAAAAGCACCTGTACGTGGTGCAACAGAAAAATGTTAGTGCAGTTACAGGAGAAGGATTAAATGGAGGTAAATATGTTACAATTTAAGCCATGAAAATCCTTAAATTTATTTTTTTAAAGTATTTTTTTCTAACGTCTTATAATAACTCATACAGTAAGGATAGAGACATGAAATCTAATGCCAACATTTCAATAAATGACAGTATGTATATTTCTAAAACTGATCTGGAAAAGTTAAAAATTGATGCTTCCTCTGGCAATAGTCAAGCAGCATCAAAATTAGCTAATTATTTTGCTTTTTATGAATTTAACAATAATAAATTTATATTTTGGTTAATTCGATCAGCCGAATTAGGTAATACTCAAGCACAATATGATTTGGCCTATATATTCTTTGATCATTACCAAGACAGTAAAGACAAAAAAACAAATTAGACGAAGCGGAAAAAAATGGGCTCTACTTGCTCAAAAATGGGATGTCTATTACTAACCTACTCACTGATATACATCGAGAGATTGATATTGCTAAAGGAGGATTAAGAAACTAAAGCTCTAATAAAACGATTAAGAAAAGAAACCAAGAAATTTCTTAGAAAATTGAAAAAATCAGGTAAGAAATGCCCTTAAATTTTTAGGAGAATTTAAATGAACAAAAAAATGGATACGTTAATTTTAACTTTTTAGATAGTAAACCAAATATAAATAATATATTAGTTGGGCTAGATTTAGACTACTCAAATAAAGTGATAGCGCCCAGATGGTCATGAGTTAGCATTGGTTTCTTTTTATGCCAATTGAAAATCTATTGACTATTGCACCTCAATTTTAAAAACAGATTTTCAGGATAAGGAATATAAAAGATAAAGCAATTTACGTTTTTTTCTTATTATGATAAAGAAGATTATTTTCTTGACTACATTACTGAAAATTGACGATGCTATTCAAGGATATACGAAAGTTATCATCGGAGATAAAACATCAGTTCAAGTTTAACCTAGATAAATTTTTATCCAATTAATCCTATTGAGAATTTAGATGAAATGAGTTTTTTTAGGAGGACAACCTGAATATTTACAACAAGAGAGTGATGATTTTCTAGAAAAATATATTTTCATAGGTCAAATCTTAGGAATGGACCTACCTGAAAAGGTAAATGAAATTTTTTTATCTAACTGAGAACATAGGATATTTTTTTATAAATCGAGATCTATCTGGTGGATTATTCTTCGTCCAAACGACTTAAACAAAAACTAAAAAGGATTGAATTATGAATGAAAGTATTGAAACTGTATTAAATAGTTTTCTGATGGAAATGTATAAATGGGAAGACAATGCTAATAAGTACATTGATGCAGGCACAGATATTCCTGATGAGATATTGAAACAAACACTAAAAGGAAATATACGATAAATACCTAACAGATAAAACCAAGAAAAAAATGGGAAAGTTAGAATGTATGACTGTCAACTACCCTCCAACATTCAATCCAAATAACGAGAAAATCATTGAAATAGAAGAAAAAGGTAGCTCTATAACTGTAAAAAAAGTGATGTTCTTTACGCTGGAATGGAAGTACAAAGACTTTATAAATTCAAAAACAGGCAGGTCTCTGGAAATTAGATAATGTAAAAAGAATTTGATAGTTATGATGGGAAATGGCATTCTATACATATCTAAATTCAAAGTAATTAGCAAACTGTAGCCAGCATGAATCCTCTGATCCTGATGTAGGGCATGTGGGGTACGCAAGAACCCTTGGCACATTTGACCCCCAAGACTGGCAAACAATTGAAAGGCTCCATTAAAAAAACTGAAGGATAGAACCATGAAAAAAATCATAAGATTTATATCAAAATTTGAAAAATGAAGAAAAATTTATTGAGGTTATAAATTTTAAGAATGAACCATCTCTCGATTTTTACAAAAATTTTTCATGAAACTGGTCCGATGTATGAAGAATATTTGATATCAAATGAAGTTGTAAAAATAATTGAACCTTATGTATGTGAGAAGTTAGACATAAATAATTATGACTATTTCTTGTCTTGCGAAGAGGATATTATTTAACTAAAAATGTAATAATTATATTCACGGATAGCGCATACCAACCCTTCCGCCTGCAGAACCAGTGTTGCGATGAAGAAACGGGGCTGCATTACAACTTCTTCAGGTATTACGAACCTGAGACGGGGCGGTTTTGTGAATCAGGAAAAGATTATGCTATGGATAAAGCAACAGGATGTTGAAAAGGACATGATGATCCACAAGGAACAGGACATGGAAAGTACCCGAATATAAATATTAGACATCTGGATGGGGAAAAAAAGTGCGTATTAATGTTATAGGAGAATAGATATGTTAAATTTATCTAACTACAAACAAAAGGATATGATGAACTTATTGAAATTAATGGAAGTTGTTTTATCAAGTGTTTGCTATTAAGAAAAAGTAATGGAATTTATATTACATATTACTATACAGTACCCAAAAAAATAAATTGGATCAGGCTGAAGATTATGAGATAGAAGAATTCAATGAATTTAATGAATTTGAATTAGCTATAAAGACATATTCAATCAAAAGGTGCAAATCTATCAAGATTTAATGTATTTAAAGGTAACAAGCCTCTTTAAGACCATTTTTAGACCGTAGGTTGGATCGAGACCCCAAAAAACATCAATGTCGTCTGAAATCAATTCTCAGATGACCTTCCCTATAATTTTTATCCCAAAAATACTGACCGAGGTATGTCCGGGAAAATGTCAGTCAGCCATCAGTAATGAAAACAGGACGCGCTACTGCTTTACTTACGACGTCCTCGACCGATTGATTGTCGAAATCGACCAACAACCCCACTACTTCCACTGCGACCAAATCGGCATCCCAAGAGAGATGAGACTCCGACAGAATGGGGAATAATTCATTCATCCCAAAAAGAAGCCCATATTGTTCTTGCATTGCCTGATATAACATAAATTCTATATTTTTATTTGAGAAATTAATTATGAAAAACAAGAAATTATTTTAAGTATGCAAACAGCTTTTCTTGGGGCAATTTGTAACAAAAGTCAGACTTATTGCATTTGATATGACCGAAGAATTATTTGCTCTTTATGTATATATTGATTCACCACTGACAGATGATGAGTATGAAGCAATAGATAGTGCAGTTACAGATGTATTGGCTGATTTTTCCAAATTTTCTATATGAGAAAATATATATTATTGAAAATAATGATAATATTCTTTTATTGAATACATATAAAGGATGTTTTTATGAGATTTGAAAATAAATTTGATTAAATAACTCTTAGCCCTACCGTTCAAGACAACCGCCTGAAAACCTACAACGCCACAAGTTGCTACTACGACGACCTCGTAAACCCCATCCACCGCGAACTGCCCGACGGCGAAGTACAGAACTATTTCTACGACCTGTATGACCAACTGGTCGTTGTACAAATCTAAATACATCAAGAAAGGAGAAGGAACTATTTTAACTTCTATAGGCAAAGTTGTTAATGTCAATGGAAGTGATATAACATTTATTTTATTGAGGTATAAAAATGAAGAAAAATATTAAATAGCTTCTGCTCATATTTAGAAGCTAACCATATTTCATTTAAAAAAACACGATTGTATTATTTCACTCTTTTTAATGACATTATTTTTGGAAAAAAATTAATTTCCAATTTAAAAAGGTAAGCATGTAAAAATTGGGGCATTATGCTCATTTTCTATCGTTTCTTATATAAATGAGAAAAAAATATTCTAGACCAAAAATTTATAGAATTAAGTACAACTATCCCAAAATTTTTATCCTGAAATAAACGATATTTTTGATGAAAATGACACACCAAGTAATTTTTAAAGTACATGGTTCAGAACTTGGAAAAATTTGATTCTATTTTTTTAAAAGATTTTTGGCATTATTTCTTTATATCCAGAAACATCCGAAAATGAAATAAATGAGATAATTATTGCCATATTCGATAATTATGTGTTACCAATGAAAAATATTATTTTGGAAGTAATTTAGCAATAGAGGATATTTTAAAAATCCTTCCTCATATAAATACCCACTATCTACAATTTTACTAATAAGTCATTTACACAACTTGGAAATTGATAATTTCGTAAACATAAAAAAATCCTAGAAAATTCCCTGACTCAAAGAATATATCTCAAATTCTAGATTTATTATTCGCACATATATATTGAGATACACAATGATAACAATAGTAAAAATGACCACTAGATTGAGTTAGCAAGTCGTGCCCACATGAAACTTCCAATCCTGACGTAGGGCATGTGCGGTACACACGAACCCTTGGCACAGGTATGCAACTGGACAACCGAAGACGGAGAAAGCCGACAACAAACCCACTACTCCCCACTGCGACCAAATCGGCATCCCGAGAGAGATGACCGATAAGGACGAGCAATTTACTGTGGTTCGGTAACTACACCGGCTGGGCTCGTCTGAAAGAGGAAACCAAGGTAACGGATAGCGCATACCAACCATTCCGATTGGGTTAATGGGTGGGGAGAATCTGTATCAGTTGCACTGAACGTACAAAGATCGAAAAGACCCTAAAAACTTGGCAGTTTTGCAATACCCCTTATTGCTCCTGAATTGATTGTGTTAAGTAAAGCTGCGCTTGTAACTTTAGGTATAGGTATTATTTATGAAAAAGGAAAAAGCGCTTGATACAGTAATGATGGCAGCAAATGGAAATCAAGTAGATACTGGGGTTGCTAATCAAATTTATGAAAGAATAAATGAGTATTTTTCAAAGCACAGGAAAAACCAGATAAATGTGAGTATTGCAAGAATTAATTGATTGTGGGCAAATATCTGCCAAACAAGCTAAAATCTACTCAAAAAGCTTGGGAATAGTTGCCATTCTCAACATTCGAATGATAAGTGTAACAGGAAAAATAATATGGTAAATGATAGAATTTCAAGTTTTGACGCTTTTTTAGAATGTAAAGATCTATCAATTAATGACTTATTAGAAAAAAACTACTACATTCTAATACTATTATTCAATATGAAGCAGCAAAAAGACTACAATTTTTCAGTATAAAGAGTTATTGATATAATCAGAAATATTCTCTTAACAAGTCGATATAGTGAACATAGAAATTGCAAATTTTTATCTTGGGACAAATGCAAGAAAAACTTAGCACTACGGAATTGAAAGAAATTTTCTCTATATTAATTTACTCTATTCAAAATGACAAAAAGTATTAAAGTGAAATCATCTGCAATATCTTCTTTAGGGACATCTATTTAGAAAATATAATCTAGGAGAGAAGAGTTTCTCACTATAGAAAATAATATTAGTTCTATTTGGAATATAAATAGATATTCTATAATTATTTCTATTGCATTTAGTTCTGCATATTTCCCAAAAAGAGATTATATAAAAGAATATCTTATAAAAATTTAAAACAGCAAGCATCACAAAAATTATCTCATGGGTATTGTATGGTTTTAAAAAGGAAAACATTATAGATCAGAATCAATTGAAAATTTACTAATAGATAAACTAAGCCAATTTAATGAAAAATCTTATATTTACAATGAAATTATTGCATTTTTAATTTCAATTAGTTCTAAAAAAAGTTATACCTTATATTGAAAAGACACTATTCACTCAAAAGTAAAATCGATGATGAAATTTATACTGAACTTAAAAATAATTTATCGGATGAATTTGCGGAATTAAGAAAAATTATTAGAAGAATTTAAATAGTTTCTTGACGTACGCCTCAACCTCAAACCTGCTTTCGTCTTCAAAGCCAGTAAAACCAACCGCACTACTCGATAAACATCGATGATCCCCCATTCTCTAAAGATGATAGAGATTTCTTATTTTGCCATGGATGGAATACATAATGGAATACTTAAAACTATTAACAAAAGTTAGCAAAAACTGAAAAATCATATCAGTATGATGAAATAATTAAATTACTTAAGCATCCTGTTGAATTTGAGGAAATTCCTTTGATTACTAGAACTGGAAGAGAAAAACCATTTTTGAAAATACTATCCCCAAAACAGTTGAATTTGTTCTTTTTAAATACTGCATTATTTTTACATTAATAATATAAATTTAATGGCAAAAGATATTTTTGATAGATAACGATTTATCAATATGTATAACATACCCGGATATAAGTTCTGAATCACATAATCTATATAGTTTTTATACCTAACATATGTATTTATAGGTCGAAATATGAAAATACATTTAGAAATTATCCAGTCTTAAATTTAGAAAATTTCTCATGGTTACATGAATATTCATCTGATTTTTAATTATAAAGGCATTTTTAACATTGTTTACTCTAAATTTGATGACGGTTTTGGCCATGAAATTTTTAGGATATTTTTATTAAAAAGGAGGATATTTAAAACAAGCGTAAATAGAATTAGCTCCTCCTAACGCATGCATTAAGGTCGTCTGAAACATTTATTCCGTAACAATCTAAGCCAAAAACCGCCTACGAATACGGCCAAGACAGTCATACTCAAAAATACAAGAACGTAAAAACAGATTCAACAATCTAAAAAGAGCATAAAGAAAATTGTGTCACAGTATTAAATAAAATTCAGATGTTAAATTTATCAACTTAGAACTATAGGTATTGTTAATGAAAAAGAATTATTATGTATTTTAATATGAAACGCATCCTGATTTTTGGGTGACATTATTGAAGATATAAATCAAGTAGGAGGTATGGATGATACAGTTTTACATATTGCAGCCAGAAATAATTCTTTAAATGATGCTCTTGTATTTCTTCAAAATGGGGCATTGATCGATCTTAAGGGTGACTTAGGATATACCCCCTACATTATGCATGCATGTTTGGAAATATAGAAATGGTGAAATTACTCCTTGACAATGGATCTGATAAAAATATACAAAATGAATTTGGAGAGAATGCTGTTAGTATTGCAATTAACTCATCCAGCAAAAATAAAGAGAAGATAATAAAACTATTAAATAATTTTTAATAAACGTAAATAAAAATAGATAATAAATCAATCAAATGGTGCCACACCTTAAAATGTAGAAAGTAAGACATGATAAAAACAATCTAATTTTTATTAATTAAAAATCAAATGTCAGATAAACAAAAATGAAAATGCCTTACATTTAAACACACTTTTTACTAACCTCAATAGAAAAACCCTAGTATAGATAATGATTGTTTCATAGAATTATTTAGCTATTATTCTAATATATCCCAAGGTGAAGTGAGTGAACTATTTAATTTACTGCAATCTTTAACCAAAGATGAAATCAATATCATTTATGATTTTTAGAATATATTTCAAAAGTTTGTCAAAGACTTAGGGGGTATATTGTGAATTTGAAAAATTTCTTACGAGGTAAAAATATACAAGAACGAAATTATCTAGAGGAAAAATTAGGACTACTTTTCCAGTTTTCAAAGTTGATAAAAATAACATCATAAGTTTTGATGATAGTGATAACTCTTATATATTTTTCTATAACGCAACTATCTACTAAAACTTGGATTGAGATAACATACGATGATTTTCTCTCAATACTTGAATCATTAGAGTGGCAAGCATATACTAATAAGGCTATATTATATTTTTACTCCTTGCTGTTTAAAAATATATTTTTCTAATTTATCTAAATTTTATTTATATAGTTACGTTGTTGAATTTTTTTATATATTGCCCTAAGAAACCAAAAGTATGATATTTAACACTACTCAAATCAACTTAATCATTAATTTTTTAAAATTAATCCAAAAATTTTAACCAGGGAAATTAGTGTCGAAAACACATAATAAGTACTATCCAACTTTTGTTTATAACTTCCGGGAAGCAAGGACATACTTTCCCGTACCGTCACCAAACTAGCCTGGCCGATGCGCCATTCTTCCTCAGTTACAATGAGCAAACGCTATATCGTGCGCACCGGCGATATGTTCCATATGAACAGCAAGTTCAATAAAGATCCCCGTCCAATCTGACCAAGACGCGATTAGGTTGCTGGGGGCCTTAACCTTTATCAACTTGCATCGAATACGCAAGGATGGGTTGATTGGTTAGAGTCTATCCCAAAAAAATTAACTAAAGGCATCGTATATCGAGATGGGTTCTGCAACTGATAATACTTTAACTCAAAGACCTGGGAAGGATACTTTAAGTGGCTTATCTACATCAATGGATAAACCTACTGGAAAATGCCAAGCAATTGATGTTTCAAAACTTGAAAAATCAGGACTTGAGGCCATTAATGATCATGGAAATCATGTATCCATTCGGCCAATTAATGCCCCTGGTTTTTATAAAATTGAAGGAATGGAGCTTCTACTAGGGGAACAGATGTCACACATTCATTTACGCAAGCAGTCAAAAATGCAATAATTAAATAAACGGAGGTTTAAAATGGAAATTAATAAAATAATTGAACATTTTACAAAAATTAAGAGAAACTCAAGCTTCAAAATGATAAAATTCTTAAAAGCGGATTTAGATATTTTACTTAAAAACAATCTAGTTTAAGAATTGTATTCAGTCTACTTTTAAAGGAAAATATTCTTATATACGACGATAATGATGAAATAGTTTTAGAGTTATTTATAAATCGAGAGAATTCAAAAGGAATGGTTGATATATCTGACTCAAGAGGATATTATTTTTCAAAGACAAAAGAAATAACTATTTGCCATGAAAATATTAGTTATTTGGAAGAATTAATATATGATTCTATAAAGAATATTACTAAAGTTTAACCAAGCAAGTGCGAATTGTTAAGTCAAAATTCTGCAGTAGGTAGCAAGGTTATTTAAGGTGATTAAAATGAAAAAGCTTTTTAAATCTAGAAGTAATTGATGGTTATCCTCCAGTATCTATGGAAAGCATTTGGGCAGAAGTGACTGAAGAAGGCTATCTTAAAATAAATAATATTCCTTTTTATAGCAAAGAAATCTCTTTTGGTGATATTGTTAGCGGAATACAAACGGAGAAAATTACTTATTATATGATAAAACCATCATTCATAGTCAAAAATAGTACATTGCGGATTGTTTTCTTTAATGAAAATCAGAAATTTAAAGATAAAATATTAACGAAACTAAAAGATCTTGGATGTGAGTTTGAAGCATTTAATGTCAATTTCTATTCAATAAACATACCCATTCAAGTAGATATAGAAGAAATCTATATTTTCTTAGATGAGTTTGTGGAAACTGACGACTTAGATTATGATACAGGGTATTTAGCACAATAATTTGTACAAGCTATAACTTGCGTAATAGAAATTTTTAAGACTATGTGACAGCAGCCATCTGTTACAGGAGACCCAATATGAAAAACTGATTTTTTTGGTTTTAAAGAATGTCCCATATGTGATGGACAAGGAAGATTAATTATTAAAAACATTAACTTTAATAAGTTATTTTTCTGTTGCGATGAGTGTATGAGTTGCTGGGAAAATGAAACTGACTTAAATCAACAAAGAAATAAATTTATGGAATATTCTATTGAATTAAAGATAGTTAATGCCTCAGAAGCGGATATTATCAATATGCATTGGGAAAAATATAAATTACATAAAGTTTCTGATGCAGTAGTCTCATTTTAAACAGAATAGGAAATTAACTATACTACGACGACCTCAGCAACCCGACGGCGAAGTGCAGAACTATTTCTACGACCTGCATGACCAACTGGTGAAAGCCGAAATCTTCAAAAAGACGGCACAAAAGAAACTTTTGGCTTACACCTAATAGGCAGTGTGCAAGTTTTTGCATATGGATCAAGTCAAGCTGCTAATATTAAAAGAAATGAAAATGTCTGGTTGGGTTACTCCTGCTTCGTTAGCTAAGAAAACTAATAAATTAAATGGTAAATAAATTATGAAATCAATTTTAAGTTTAATTTTATCTCTAATAGTATCCTCTTCTTCTAATTTACCTTATGTTTTCACATTACTCTTATGATTTTTCAAGATGGCTGGTTAAATATAGTTGTATCAGAATACAATAGTCAAAAACTTGCGAGATATAAGGATCAGTAATAATGAGTTACAATATAAGCTTTTTGTGGGAAAGAAAACGGGAAAAGGAATGATCCCGTTAAGTAAAAATAAAATTCAAATATGAAAATGATATTTTTCTGCCCAAAAGTATTATAAGTGGAAAAAAATATTTTTTCAGTTAAATATACACAAGAGCAATACAGATATATAGAAAAGTATCTTAAGAAATAAAACGGCAAAAAGACAATTAAATTCTGTACAAATATAGAATTTGTAATAATCTGTAACAAGCCGTAGACCGTATGAAAACTTCTTCAGCTACTATGAGCCTGATGCTTGGAGGTTTGCGAATCAGGATCAATTGGGTTGTTGGGCAGGGAGAATTTGTATCAGTTTGCTCCGAATGCTCAACAATGGATTGATCCTTTGGGACTTATAACCTCTTCAGAGAAAATAAGGCTACAAAAGCATTGGGATACACGAAAACAAATGTGATATCGCATGGACGACCCGTTCTTAAGAAAAACAAAACTGCTCCATCGGGATGTCCTATATTTATCACTACTGATGTAGATAGTCATAATGGAGGTGTTTGGAATGGTGCTGATTCAGCTAAGGCATTGGATAGTAAGCAAATACGCTCAGGTACGTATGATGCAGCACTTAAACGAATTGGAGATTAAAATGAAGTTCTCTTATAGAATCACAAAAATACCATAAATACTCAAACGAAGATAAAAAGATATTATGTACCTCGCCTGAAGAATGGACGAGTTTTTCTGATGTAGGAAAAGGGATAGTCTCTCTTAATGAATACACAAAAATTGAATCTGAATATATCTGTCTTATATTAAAAAAATTTGTAAATTACATAAGATCAAATCTCTAAAAATAAAAGAACTAGATAATTTCAATCACTTAAAAACAATATAGTAACAATCAGAAAATAACCAATGAAGAAGATTTGATTAAGTTATTAAAACTTATCTTGAGAAAAAAATTTGGTGTAAATTATGTTCCAGAAATTGTGAGTTCCATTTTGGCTATGATTATTACTTATATTGCATATGCAATAAAGTTTATACTGTTTTTAATACTTCATCAACGACATTAAATATTGAAAAATATATATCTCCATATATAAAAATACAAACAAATCAAGAGAATTAAACCATTTTAAAAACCAAATTATTAATTAACAAAAGATATGGATCATAAGAAAAATATAACTCAAACACTTTAGAAATACAAAAATGATGAATACGACTACTTCGACAACCTCATCCACCGCGAACTGGCCGACGGCGAGGTGCAGAACTTTTTCTACGACCTGCATGACCAACTGGTTAAAGCCAAAATCTTCAAAAAGACGGCATAAAAAGAAACTTGATCCTACACCTACGACGCCTTGGGTAGAATAATAGGCATAGTCCTTTTTAATTTTGAGAGAAGTAACTAGAGAACAACATGCAGCGCTTGACCCTTATAGGAATCTAGGAGATTAGCTATGAAAGCAATAGAAATTTTAAAGAATTTTGTGGAAGAAAAATTATCAACTGAAGAATTGGAAATGGCGTTGTCTTCCAATCAGAATTAATTTCCCTGTTGGAAAGTACTAAAGCCAAACCTTATATGAATAGTAATTCCACTTATGAATATTTAATTAGTCAGGATTTGACATCTCTTGATGCAAAGTTGAATTTGATGGATATTTTTCAGGAAATTTTTAGATTACAAGCATATCCCGTACTCTTCGAATTCAACGACAGATTCGATTTAATTTTTGGAGGCTATTCCTAACTGGATACCAGCTGATATGGGTTATTTAAATTCCTTGTATGATAAGTATAAACCTAAGACAGCGACCACTTTAAAAAGATTATTAAAGGAACATTTCATTTGTATGGATAAATATCCCAAATGGTTACAGGAGCCTGATTGGCCTATCGTCGACAATATTCCTGCAATGTTTTCTAGGGCAGTTAGATATAACGAAGTTGAAGCATGATACTACTTATCTATACATTTTTGGGATAAAAAAATTAGACAGATATATGAAATAATACAGTCTCTATAAATGGGAAAACCGTAGCAGGCTGTAGCCTGCATGAAACTTCTAGCAAGCCTTAGCGTGTACAAAACCTCCAGTCCTGACGTAGGGGGTATGCACGCACGCGGTTTTTCAATTTTCAGACGACCTCTACCAAATTGCCGCCCCCGACAGCGGCGCACGGCTGCTGTTTGCCAAAGTCGATTCTGGCAAACGGCGATTTGACTTCCCGTTTATGGACGTGACAGTAAAAAACTAGCGGTTTCGCCTACCTCAACCATATGATTACAGGCACAAGCGCGACGGCGTGTACGAGATTTACAAGAAAGGTTAAAAAAACGTTTGAGTAAGTCCATATCTGTTGGAGGATGTTCATCTACCAACTCACCAAAACGATTAGATTAGGGAGGGTATTATGAAAAATTACTAGTATGGGGCTATGCCCTACAAAGCATGGATAAAAGCAGCAAAAATGGGGTTACCACGTGTAAGTAGTGGTGTTTTAGGGTATATCAGAGAAGTTTAACCTAAAAACGCATCCTGATTTTGACTTTCCATGGAGTTGGTTCGTAAAGGGACAAAGAAATTCCTCCAATGCCTGAAAAAGTTTATGTCTGCTTAAAGAAAGCAAGAGGTGTTACTTTTGATTTTCTTACATATAATGATTTCTTTATCATGTCAGCGCGTTTTTTGGAATTTATTAAAAAAATACGGGTTTGATCATGATTTTTGGAATGAGTAAAAGCAATTGTGTCAATACAAAAGGAGAGTTATTGACGAACGAAGTCTATTATTTAGTAAGAATAGTTGATTGGGAAATTCAGGATGAAATTGTTTTACCCAGATTTAGCATTAGATGAAGATAATTTTTCACTGGAGGCATATACTAATTCAGATAAGGATATTTTATTGTCTACTAATTACAATTATTCAGGAGCATTCATGGTGTCAGAAAATTTAAAGAAAAATATTGGAAAAACTTTTCTTTGCCTTTTTCTTTATTCTTTTGGAAGAGTGGAAGGAATTAAATAATTCAGACTTTGGGATTAATATAAATCAAAGAAGTGTTGGATATACTTTTTCCATCCCAACATCTACTTCCTCTCCCGTTGGAGAAGGCTGGGGAGAGGGCAAAACGAGCCCTGATTTCAGACGACCTTGAAGATGAAACCCACTTCGTTTGGGACGGTAGCCACCTCTTGCAAAAGCCCACCCGGACAGCAGGCATATCTATATCTCACTGACCCGGATTCCTACGAACCACTGGCGCGGGTACGCAACCGTGCCAACGAAGAAGGCGAAAGCCGTCAGCAAACCCACTACTTCCACTGCGACCAAGTCGGTATACCGCGTGAGATGACCGATAAGGACGGCAATCTCTTATGATACGGCGAATATACCGCTTGGGGGCGTCTGAAAAAGATGAGAGAGTTTATAAGAACGCACATCCCAAGAGGCTCTTATAAAATTTCGTCTAAAAGGATAACTATAACATCCATCTAATACAAAAATCGCCTTATATTCTTCTTGTTATTGAGAATATTGATACCTTTAAAACTGGAATTATTAACCTCTTTCATGACTTACTTGATCCTGATAAAAAGTATCTGATTTATCGTGATTTTTATCAAAAATATACCGCAATATGCCTCCGATTGAAAAATTGAATTTTTCAGAACGTCGAGGAAATCGTAGTAAAAATAAGCTGTGGTATACTATTTAGCGATGAGGTAACGCTATGAGAAAAAAATACTTTTTGGTTGGATGCTTGCATTTTTCTGCATTACGCTTTCTTGATCGCTCAGTACGTCAGTCAACTAAAGTACTACGACGTCTATTGAAAAAAACTTAGTTCTGTCATCAAACAGAACTTTTTCACTGTTTATAATCTATATCTAGTATATAATTAATCTATATCGTATAGATTGGAGATATATCATGGCTATAACTTTATCGAAACAATACAATTTTTAAACTGAATGAAGCCACTATGGAACAAGCTCGAAATATTATCAAGGAAAAGGAATGACAATGACAGATGCTATTTCTTTATTTGTGGAGCAAATAGTCCTGGAGCAAGATTTACCTATTAAGACGGCCGAAGATCTACATAGAGAACAGTTAATTGAAGAATTACAAGCCCAATCTGAGCGTGCCTTGAGAGAATACGAGGCAGGCGAAGGAACTTCCCTAGACGATATGAGGGTACGTTATGGCTTATAAAGTGATTGCTTCAAAAGAGGTCGAGGAAGCTATCGACAATATACACAACTATATAGCTACGGTACTTCTATCCCCTCAATCCGCCAAAAATACTGTGGCTAAAATCTTAGACAGCTTAACAAGTTTAGAAACCTTTCCTGAAGCAGGTTTTGACGCTGATGAGAAAATCGGAGTAAAGATTAACAGCAAGTATCCCTCACGAGGAAAAATTATAGACCAATATGTTTTGCTTTACTTCATTGACCAAAACCGAAACACTGTTTTTTATCTCACCTATTCCACACTAAAAGTGACTACGTCACTTTGTTACAAAAAGACAATAAAAAAAGCCCAAATACTTGAGACAACTTTCTTAATTTTATAAGCTCCGAAACCTTAATTTTTGGTACCTTTGCTACCGTCTTGGTTTAACAATACAGAATATATATAATATTTTACAGCTATATCCCCTTTAGAAACGTGATTTAATAAAAATTTAAACACTATAGAGTATATCTTTGTAAAATACGGTTTAAAATTGGAGCAAGTAAAATGAAAAAGTTACTGATTGGAATGATTGGAACTGTTTTGCTTTTGACAGGAGCTTTAAAAATGTCACAACCACTTACAAAAAAATACTCAATATAATGATTTGACTGTTAGATACTATTTAGGAATGACTTTTTCCTAAAGTATAACCATCCTGCAAAATTGTATGATGAAATCAATTTAGATAAGGTAGACAATATCCGAAAAAGCAAAGAGACTATATCTTATTATACTGCGCTTTATAAAGATGGAAAATTAATTAAATTTGAGAAATATATCAATGATAATAAAGTAATGGATTTTGCTTATGAATATGATGAGAGGGAAATCTAATCAAAAATTTATAAAAATAACATTGAGGTAGGAAAACCGCTCCAAAAGAGTATGGAGAAGAAAAACTGGTGCTTGTTAAATTGTTAAAGGAGATTGTTATGCTTAGTTTTTATGATTGCGATAAAAAAATTTATCTGAAAATGATTTAAATGAAGTTGATTAGAAGTATCTTTTCCCAGCTTCATTCAAGTCACATTACATCAAATGGAATGGAGGTACTCCCAATCTTTCATGTTTTGTCAATGATAATATCGATTATGACTATATTGAAATTCGCGACTTCATTCCAATGAAATATTCTAAAGCAGTTTGAGAATGATCCAGATTTTACATTAGAAGGAAGAGCAATAAATGAATGGGAACTTAATGAGTTACCTATAAATCTGATTCCTTTTGCTTTTTGATTGGGGAGGAAATTACCTCTGTTTAGAAAAAAATAGTTGGCAAATTATTTATTATGTAAAGGGATGTATGGAGTGAAAATATATCAAGAGAAGCTAATTTTTAAAAATTCAATTATTATTGCGAAATCATTTGAGGAGTTTTTAAATTGTTTAGAAGAAAATCCTGATGATTGATAAACTGGCGTAGCGTCGTGTATATATAGTAAGTGTAACAAGCCATAGCTCGCATGAAACCTTCAATCTCGAAGTGGGATGGGCGCATGGATTAGCTATACTCCTGATGGAAGTGGAAAAACTACTACTTATGGCACATGGGTATACAATCCAACAAGGAAAGGTAATGGATTATTTACCAATCTTGAGCAAGATAGAGGGGCATATGCAACTCGTTTAATGCACCTTGACGATGTAGCAGAAAAACGACTAATAAACAAAAATTATGAATATAAAAAGAAAGGATAAGATGCTTGGACACTAGGCGGGACCTTGTTCTAGCTTTTGCTAGAGATGCATGGAACTCGGGAACTAAAGAAGACCTTAACTCTAATAGAGTTGGTGGGTCAGCCCCTTCAGCAATCCTACCACTCTTAAAGAATCTATCATAAAAAGCCAATGGAGGAGTAACAAATGCAACAACTAGTTTACCTAGAAAAAAATAGTATTACCTCCTTTGGTTCAAGTGGTAGATCTTCAGGTTCTTCATCATCAAATTCATCAGGAAGTTCATTATGAAAATTAAAGCAATTTTCCTTTTTTTCTTATGAGTATAATATCATCTGATTGTTCGTTAACTAATAATGAAATTGATATTAATGACATTTGGAATTTTAAAATTACTATTACTGAAGCTCAAGAAAATAGAGAAGCTCATTTGACAGGTTTACTTGATAATAATGCAATGGGAAATATCAAGTATGGAAACTACTATTTACAATGACAATGAATTAAATATTATTTATATTTCAGAAACTAGCAGGAGCAAAACTATTCTGGGAAATTAGACAAAAAGTATTATTATTAGCAAAAAAATATTAGCAAAGTTACTTTTTGGCTCTACAAGGAGAATCATATGGTATAACTAGCCTAGACGGAATCAAACTCCAATAACCCCTGTAAAATGTAAAAGAGAGTGGGACAAAAGTCCTAGCCTCTCAATTGTCTTTGGATTGTCGATCAAGACGCAGGCTTGTTAATCTATGGGGATTACCAATCGTCAAGGAGCTAAAGGTAATCCTGCAATGAGACTTACAAAAGATCTACATAGAGCGATTCATGATGCAAAAGCTCGGCTAAAGGCTACAAAAAGAATGGAAGGAAGGATTATTTAAAACGTGGTAAATACGAAATTAGAATTATGTATAGATCATGCAGGAAGTCTTAGTTGAAAATAAAAAAGATATTACTCAAAATCAACTAAGACAAATGCGCAAACAGGCAATAAAATTTGTTAAAAAATAAATGCTAGTTAGGAAATTTAAATGTCAAAATTACTTTTTACTTCTTCTAAAACGCCACATAGTATTGGCTATATTGGAGGAGGAGCCGAACATATTCCGTTAGAATTATGGCCTAAAGTTCCAAATTCTGATACCTATCAAACACATCTGTTTACTCTTTATTCTGACTTTTTACCTGAAAATGTATTCCCTCGCAGAAACTATTATATCTCTGTTTTTATTTCTATGAGGAGCATGCACTGGGAGGAGTAAAAGACTCTATTTCATCCAAATATACTGTTAATTGTCAGGATGATTTAATTTTACTTAATGATGGTTTTTAGTTGTGCTGTCCTTTATGAAAGAGAACAAGATATCGGCAAGCAAGATTTAGGAAGTATTTCTTTTGGAAAGAAAAATTTTTGAAAGACTTGATGAAGTTGATAAAGAAGCAGATGCGAAATACAATGAAAATGAACATTTATTCTTTGAAGATAATGGAATGGGATTGGATGTATCCAAAATTTTTGGCAATCCTTATTTTTGAACAAGATATAATATATCCTTCTCCTAAGTTTAATTTTTTGCTTGCAATTATTAGAAGAAGATATAGATAAAAATTACATATTTTTTCAGAATGGGATTGGTTATTTTTATTATGACCAAAATGTTAAGAAGAAACTTCTGTCTGGAAGTCAAGCAGGTATTTTCTTTATTCAAAATACTTAATCATTAATATAAAACCTTCAGTCCCGATGTAGGGTATGTGCAGTACGCGCGCAAGCGGTTTTTGCTTTTTCAGACGACCTTTGTTGTATTGCATTCAACCACAGCTACACCTACGATGCACTGGGCAACCTGATCTACCGCCAGCTGCCCAATGTCGAAAACCAGTATTACCAATACGATTTCGAAAATCAACTCGTCCGCGCCGAAATCAAAAAGCCGCCAACAAACCTACTACTTCCACTGCGACCAAATCGGCATCCCAGAGAGATGACCGATAAAAACGGCAACCTCTTGTAGTTCTTCAACTATACCAGCTGGGGTGGTCTGAAATATTTTCTTCAATAACAATCTAGGGCCAAAAACCGCCTACGAATACGGTCAGGACGGTCATACTCAAAAAAATACAAGAACGTAAAAACAGATTAAACAATCTAAAAAAAGAGCATAAAAGAAAAATTGCGTCACGAGCACTAAATAAAATCCAAATATTAAATTAATCAAGTTAGAACTATAGGTATTGTTAATGGAAAAAGAATTATTATGTATTTTTAAAAATATGAAACGCATCCTGATTTTTTTGGGTGACACTATTAAAGATGTAAACCAAGTAGGAGGTATGGATGATACAGTTTTACATATTGCAGCCAGAAATAATTCTTTAAATGATGCTCTTGTAGTTCTTCAAAATGGGGCATTGATTAATCTTAAAGGAGATTTAGGATATACCCCTCACATTATGCATGCATGTTTGGAAATATCGAAATGGTGAAATTACTCCTTGATAATGGATCTGATAAAAAAATATACAAAAATGAATTTGGAGAAGATGCCGTTAGAATTGCAATTAACTCATCCAGCGAAAAATAAAGAAAAAGATAGTAAAACTATTAAATAATTTTTAAAAACATAAATAAAAATAGATTATAAATCAATCTTGGTGGGCTATATCATGCATGCCCCCTAATCTTAACGATATGGTATTGAAGGAAATATGCTTCTATCAAAAATTTATGGAGGATACTTTTTGTGTTCAAATTAAAATTACTTCCCGAGGATTTTTAATATATGTATTAAGCGTAAAGTAGAAATTAAAAAGTTAGATAAACTTCCCAAGTTAGATAATAACTATTTGTTATTTATTGCTAAGTATCAGGAGGTAGAGATAATACCTGATATTTCTCTTTTTAATTATGAAGAGGCTTTAAATGAAAAATAGATACTTAGAGTGTCATTATCCCGAAATATCAAGGTGTTTTTGGAGTATTGGACAAGCGGGGCAAGGAGATGGATGGTTTTTTAAATAAAAATAGATAATACCATTTTTCATTATAATCATGATAGTGGAGAATATACCAAATCTGGATTTACAAATTTAGGATAGGTTTCTCACAATTTATCCAGTTGGCTTTCTATACAGAGATTTAGAAAACCTATTAGATGAAGGAGAGACACTTACGGATAATATAAAAAAACTGAGTTTATAAATTCAGTAAATAGTATAAATAATAATTTGTTTAGTGTTTATCCATTTAAATATTTTTTTAATTGGAATATTCAATAGATTTATTAAGCAAGCCCTAGCCCGTATGAAACTTTCAGTCCCTACGTATCATTTAAGTGGAGAACTAGGAGGAAAATATCCTCATGGTGTACCATTTAATATGTTTGGATTACCCTGATTTTAGTCGTTACTCTATGAAAAACATTAATATTGGTAAACCTGTTAGTGATTATAAAGATTTTTAAGAAGGCAAATATATTGGCTTTTTGGAAAAAAATAATCCTTTCGGTGCAAAAGGCTCCTCCAGCGTTTGTATGACATCATGATACAGGAGGGGATGATGAGACTACTGCCTGAAGACATACATAACTCTGTGAAACATACAGGCAGTGCGTACCAACATCAAAACACGGAAGAGAAAAAGAAAAGGGAAGTGTTAAATAAATTAACCAAGTTAGTAATAGGAGTGATTTAAAGTGAATATTAAATTTAAAAATTTGGTTTGAGCCCAGATGACATACAACAGATGAAAAATTATGGAATTTTGCCAGATAAGAGAACTTTACAAAAGTCTAAGTAAAGCATATAATTCAACCAACCCTAGTATCGAAGATATTATTGAATTTCAAGATAAATTAGGTTTTTAAAGTTGATACAGATTATGTTGATTTTTTTACTTAGAAATAATGGAGGGGTTCCATCAAAGGTTAGAATAAAAAGGTAATAAGATAGTTATTGATCATTTTTTTGTCTTTCAAGTCTGATTATAAACTTAACTCTATAATTGATATATATTCCGATTTTTCAGCAATATGGTTTTACCTATTGCAAATACTCCTTCTGGAGATAGTATCATTTTGTCTTCAGATGGAAAAAAATTCGTTTTTTTAATCATAATATCGACTCTATTGATGAAGAGATCGGAGTGATTGCAGAAAATTTTATAGAATTGCTTGAAAAAAATTATATTAGTAATCTATGCCCTGTATAAAAGCAATCCGTAGCCTGCATCAAATTTTTAAGTAGAAAGGATTTAAATAATGGACCTGCCAAAAACAAGCAATTGATTCAATTGTTAAATTATCAGCTAAAGAAAGATTGAATTATTCTATTAAAACTATATCCGGTATTGAAACTTTATACCTACTAGATGGAAAGGATGACTGGATATGTTTGCAAGATGATGAAGGAAAAAGAATATCTAATGATCTTTCCAGAATCTGAGTTTGCGGAGTTAGCTCTCCAATGGAACCCTCAAGCATTGAAAATAGATGAAATGGAACTAAAGAACTTCTTGGAAGATACCGTTCCTTTAATGTCTGAAAAGTAATATTAGATTAGCTATTTTTTTCCTATAGATGAAAAAGACAGAAACAATAATTTTTGGATCCAATTGAATTTGCTAAGATGATCAATGATTATTTTTTTATGAGTGGTATGGTGAAGAATTTGATTTACCTTATTTATTAGGAGTTTAACAATGGTTTTACATAAAAAAGCAATAAATGCAATTCTTAATTTGTCCAGTCAAGAACGTTATGAGCATACTTTAAAAAGGATAACTGACTCTGGAGTTTTATATGTTTTAGCAGACAAAGACGGAGATTGGATATTATGGGGAGATGAGAAAAATTCATCTTTAGCCATATGGCCTGAATTAGAATTTGCAAGAATTATGGCAAATTCTGAGGATAAGAATTCTGATATTTATGAAATTGAGATAGAAGAATTTTTAGAGGATGGGATACCATGGTTGATAGAAAATAAAATAGGTATAGCTGTCTTTCCGATTCCTCATAATCCTGAAACAATTGATATGAAGGCTATTCAGTTTGCTGCCTCAGTCAATAAAATATTAGATGAAAGTTATGATGAGGCCTTAGATTTGCCTTATCTTTAAACGAATGGTCAATTCGAAATCCAACCAAACCGTAAGGTCGTCTGAAAGAGGAAACCAAGGTAACGGATAGGGCATACCAGCCCCTTCCGCCTGCAAAACCAATACGCCGACCGTGAGACAGGGCTGCACTACAACTTCTTTAGGTATTACGAGCCTGAAGTGGGTCGGTTTGTGAATCAGGATCCGATTGGATTGGAAGTGGAGAGAATTTATATGCTTTTGCGCCGAATACGCAAACTTGGATTGACTTTTTAGGGCTTGAAAAAATATTAACGAAAGGAGTTATTTATCGATCAGGATCAAATAGTAATATCAATTCAACTCCTCGCCCTGATAAAGATACTACTACTGGTTTATCTGCATCTTTAGATAAACAACCTGATAAATGTCAAGCAATTTATGAATGTAAACTTCAAGGAAGTGGGCTTGAGGCAGTCAATGATCATGGACGACACGTTTTCACCTCGGCCTGTAAACGATCCCAATAAATCAAAGCTTGTTGAATGGGCTAATACTCGTGAAAAATGCTGCTACAAATCCATCTATCTAAACTCAGAAATTACAACAAGCAATCCCACAGAATAATACTAGTTCCAGATCATATCGGTTGGTATTTCGTGGGATTGGCAGAATAGGGGCGTGTAACTTGCAAGCAAGGTCCAACTCATCGATTTACTATAAATAATCTATATCAGTAAACTGGATACAAAAACTATGGAAGATTTAAATAAAAATGTTTTTAGATTTAATGAATAATTACTCACAAATTCTAAGTCGAAGAAATGAAATTTACAAAGCATCATTTTTCAATTAAATAATCAGCCAAATAAAAAAATCATGAACTAGGCATTTCTATTTTTATTAAAAGAAGAACTACTAAATGAAAAACATTGATTTATTTGATATCATATTAAAAATATGAAGAAAAAGAACCTATAAATATCTATATTCATGAAGTTAGTATTTGCACATCTGATGGAATCATATATTTAGAATTTTTCTAATATGATGCTTTTTAAAGAAAGATTTTATTCGTTTCCTTTAGATTATTTTTTAGATGAATCCATAAGACTATATATGTAATTTTTGTATCTTACCCCTAATGAAACTTAGATTATATAAGTATTCAACAAAAATTGAGATGTATAAATAAACTTTCAGACGACCCTATTCCTCGGATAGGGTCCTAAGGATTAGCCATAAAATCATCCAGTTCTACGTTGTCTTAAGGAGTGATTCTCTAGTCCATACCCTTGGCAACCTGATTCACCGCGAACTGGCAAACGGCGAAGTACAGGACTATTTCTACGATCTGCACGACCACAATTTGTTAAAGCGGAAATCTTCAAAAACGGCACGAAAGAAACTTGGGCCGAATCCAAAGGTACTACTGTAATAAATATGAGAGATGCTCACACAGAAGAATCTTTAATCAAGTCAGGAAAAGGAAATACAGAAATTGAGGCCTCACGTCCTGTATGTCTTGATTGTGAAGGTTTGGTGAATGAAAAAGGTGTCAAAAGTAAAAACTCCTCATTCTGGTAAGAAAAGTAGAAAAAGACGTAACATAGAAAGGTGCTAATATGGAAAAAAATATGAAGAAAAAGTAAAAAGGAATTAGACAATTTAACAAATACACTAAAGATTACTTTTTGGAGCATGTTGCATCGATAGAATTTTACATTTCATAGAAGATTTTTGATAAGTTTTTAGAAGAAAATCATATTAAAAGAGTAACTAAAAGAACCTTATTTTTCCTTGTGTACTAAGTTGCTAGATAGAATGTTTTTATATATTAGTATAAACAAAGAAATTTCTCCTGATAAGATTAAAAACGTTGAATATATTAAAATGAAAATTATTCCTGACACAGAGGATTTTTCAGATAACGTAGCTCTATTTACACAAAAATTCTATGATAGGGTTATCATATCTATATGATTTCGTAAATAAAAATGAATTAATTTTTATTATAAATTGTAGTGATAAAGTAATTGAAACAATTGATATTATGTATCACGAAACAGATTTTGAACAGCTTGATATGTATTATGAAGAAGATTATAAAATACAATTTAATTGTATTGAAATGATAAAAACAGGGAAAGATATAGCCAAATTACGTAAATATAATCAATTAACTAGAGTGAATAACAAGTCGTAACCTGCGGACTGGGTACGAAAGGTATGCATGCGTTTTTTTGTTCCAATATCCTATCAGGTCGTCTGATTCCCAACCAATTTCAGCCAACTTTCAGACGATCTTTGTTGTATTGCGTTCAACCGCCGCTACAGCTACGACCGAACCTGCAACCAGATATTGCCTATCGTAAAGATGGCCGACTAGAATAATCAAAAACAATCCTGCAAGAACACTTGCAGGATTTTCTTTCTATAGTAGACCTTCTAAAAAGACCCTTCATAAAGTTTTCAGAATTGAATTCCCCGATATCATCGATTTTTTCACCAAAACCAATCAATTTAACAGGGATATTGAGTTCTTCACGGATAGCCAAAACAACACCACCTCGGGCAGTTCCATCAATCTTAGTCAATACAATCCCTGTAACAGGAGTAATTTTTGAAAACTCTTTAGCTTGTACGAGAGCGTTTTGCCCTGTTGAAGCATCCAAAGCTAGGAAGGTTTCATGAGGGGGCTTCTGGGACAACTCGTTTGATGATACGACCAATCTTTTCCAACTCTGCCATCAAGTTTTTCTTTATTTTGCAGACGGCCTGCTGTATCAATCATCAAAATATCAACACCTTCAGCCACAGCACGTTCCATCCCATCAAAGACAACACTTGCTGGATCTGCTTTTTCTGGACCTGTTACGACAGGCACATCTACACGACGGCCCCATTCTGCTAGCTGAGCTACCGCACCAGCACGGAAGGTATCTGCAGCAACAAGCATGACTTTCTTGCCAGCTTGTTTGTAGCGATGAGCTAATTTACCGATTGAAGTTGTTTTCCCGACACCATTGACACCTACAAAGAGCATGACTGTCAAACCATCTTGGAAGTTAATGCTTTCATTGTATTGTCCGTCTTTTTCGTAGAGCTCAACCAATTTCTCAATGATGACACGACGGAGGGCATCTGGTTTCTTAGCATTCTCAAGCTTGGCCTCATAACGCAATTCTTCTGTTAAATTAGATGCTACCTGAACACCAACGTCACTCATGATCAGTAGCTCTTCAAGTTCTTCGAAAAATTCTTCATCAACAGAGCGGAAGTTAGCAAAGAAAGCATTCAAACGAGCTCCAAAGCCCGTACGAGTTTTCTTGAGACTACGGTCATATTTTTCCTGTACAGTCTCTTGAACTTGAGAAATTTCTTCGATTACTAGATCTTCTTCCTCTTCTTCAAAAGTATCTGACTCCGTCTTGTCTGGTTGAACTTGATCAGCTTCTTCCTCGTCATTATCACTTGAAGCTACTTCTTCAACTTGAGTCGATGCCACTCGAGAACTTTCATCGACTGGTGACTCAGTTTCTTCTGCAACAAACTCTGCTACCTCTTGAGCTCTTTCTTCAGTTTCTTCAACTTCTGTTGACTCTTCCTGACAACAATGGCACTCAGTTTTCTCTTCAAACTGAGTCTCTTCTTCCTGAGGGCGGTTTCTGCTTCAACTGTCTCTAGAGTAGTTTCTGCTACTGGTTCTGCAGACTCACTAGCTTCTTTAGAATAAGTTTCCTCAACTTCTGAACTTTTGGGTGTTTGCTTCAGTATCTTTCTCTTCAGTTTCTTTGCTTACAGGTTCAGCAACTTCCTCGCCAGGTTCTGTCAGATCCAGGTTTTTCCAAAGCTTCTTTAACAACATCTTCAATTTTAGGCTCTTCTATTTTTTCCAAATAAACGGTCAAATAATCCCATTCTTTAGTTCTCCTTCAATACATATTTTTCAATTGCCCAGGCGACAGCTTCTTCGTCATTAGTCATTGGTGTTACCACATTTGCCACAGCCTTAACTGACGGCACAGCATTTTGCATAGCGACACCGAGACCGGCCCACTCAATCATAGAAAGGTCATTAGCCTCATCTCCACATGCCATCACTTGACTTTGGTCAATTCCTAGGTGGTCGATCAATTTAGCTAATCCAGTAGCCTTATGGACGTTCTTTGGCGACCATTCCAAGAGCATCTCTCGAGATTTAAAAAAATTTTCGTAGTTGCTAAACAAGCCTGGTGAAATGTTAGCAATTGCAGCATCCAGCGGTTCTTGGGCAAAAGCGGTTACACATTTGTTGTAGGTCATCTGACTAGACAGATCTTCAAAAGCAGTTGGAACAAACGTTAGAGCTGGGTTAAACTTGGCGTATAGACTTTCTTGGTCAGACTGAATCTGGTAAACTGTTCCTTCTGAAATGGCGTCTAAAGGAATGCCTAGTTTTTTCAGTTTCCTCGTAAATACGAGTCACATCATCAATCGAAAAAGACTGTCTTATCAAGGATTTCACCTGTATTTTTCTGAGACCAAACCACCATTAAAAAGTAATCGTATACTCATCCTCATGACCATCTGTACCAAGCTCTTTCAGGAAGAAATCCATGGCCTTGAGGGGACGTCCAGTTGTTAGTACTACTTTAACACCCTGTTCACGCGCAGCCTTCAAAGTCGCCTTGGTACGATCCGTCAATTTCTTGTCTGTCGTCAGCAAAGTCCCATCTAAGTCTAGGGCAATTAATTTAATATCTGCCATTACAATCCCTCCATATAAGCAATAACTGATTGGTCTTTGTGATGTCCGATAACTGTTTCAGCTAGTTCTAAAATCTCTGGACGAGCATTTTCAGGTGCTACCGGGTGCCCTACAACTTGCATCATGTGCAGGTCATTAAGATTATCACCAAAGGCCATCACCTGGTCCATATCTAGATTCAATTTCTTAGCCAATTCGACAATAGCGACTCCCTTGTCAACATGGTCTAAAACGATGTCAATGGATTCAAAGCCTGTCGTCATAGCCTTAACACCAGGCACATGTTCATTAACCCAAGCTTCACCTTGATCAACTGTTTCTTCGGTAAAGTTTGTTGTAAATTTGAAAATCTCATCGGTGATATCTTCAAGTTTGGCTACTTTTTGAATATTCTCATTGTAATGATGACTAAACATAAGATAGGTTTCATCTACAGTATCTAAAACATAACAAGCTTTCTTACCAGTCAAGAGCATCTTCTTCTCATCGAAATAAGGTGAAGTCTTTAACTTTTCAAAAGTTGATAGGTAAAAATCTCTAGGCATAGTTGCTTCATAGAGGTCTTGACCATGAAAACGAACGAGACTCCCATTTTCAGCGATAAAAATAATCTCATCTTTGACATCCGCAAAATGTTTCTCTAAAGACAAAAGGCCTCGACCAGAAGCTACAGCAAAGTAAATCCCTTTTTCTTTATAAGAATGGAGAAGCTTTTTTAAACGTTCCATATCAAATTGGCCAGCTTCATCCAGAAAAGTCCCGTCCATATCAGTTGCGACTAGTTTAATCATAAGTACTTCTATTCTCCAGTTATAAATCTATCTTCTATTATACCATAGAAAAAGTACAAAAAGACGTGCTGAATTGACACGTCCTTGTATTCTATAAATCTATCCGTAGGGCCAATTGTTATTATAAATATAAGCCCCTTTCCACACTTTCCTGAATCAAATCTTCCGTCAGTTTCCATAATTCTTCTGATTCACTTTTTTTATGAACTTTTTCTTTTCTAATACCATGTCTGCACTGATATTATCAGGGTTATAATTTAATTCTGACACTTCTAAGTGATTTATCAGTGGTACTAATGCATCAATTACTCTTGCATATCTTGCTTCAGCACTCTGCCCTTTTTCAAATTCCAACCATAAATTTTTTCATATTCAAATATTTCTCTTCTGGAAGGAGGCTCATTGTTTTTTTCTATAGATTCTAACTCTCTATCATGAGAATGAACCTTTTTTTCATCATCAAAAACCCAAGTATCTCCAGCATAAATCTCACCTAAATCATGAATCAATAACATAGAAATAACTTTTTCCATTTTCAGCTTTTTCAGGATAATAATCTTGAAGAACCATAGCAGCTATAGCACCCTTACCAAGAATGCTCAGCACTATTTTTCAAATCTTCCATCAAGAGTTCTATTAAATCTTGTTACTGACTTTAACTTCTCTATTTCTTTAATAAAATTGACTGAATTCTTTAAATTACTCATTGTAGCTCCTATCTTATTTAAAATTTTAGATATAATACCAAAAATATTAATTTCATCAAATATTTCCCGTATTTGCACAAAAATCGCGCCTAATCCATATAAGATTAGACGCTTGATTAAACTTTGTAATTTATAAAATATTTATCAATCGAGTGATGGAACTTTCCTACCATCA
>BNJV01001540.1_pt1 | contig 37922 bp, 49 predicted proteins | sample 8540591 | NCBI WGS metagenome assembly BNJV01 (sample SAMD00202457, study PRJDB9452) | human saliva metagenome | host: Homo sapiens
TTATTCTCATGGATTAAAAAGTATAATAACACTTTATTACGAGAATGATAAAAATACGCCTTTTTATAGTGAATTTGCAAAAATACATAAAAATTAAAAATAACAGCAAAATATTTTTATTTAAATATTAATGCAGGAAGAGAATTGTAAGAGAAAAAGTAAAAAGATAATGGTCAAAGTTCCAATTCCAAACCTTAAACAGGGTCTATAACACATCGTGGGTTGTGTATTGATATTCCACCGGTTTGGTGCGGGTGCTTAGCACATGTGGTGCGGGTGCTTAGCACTAATGGTGCTGATGGTATGCACCACATGTGCGAAGGGTTAACACCATTGTTGTATATGGAGGGGGCGGGGTTTAATGTGCATTAAGCGTATTAAAACTAAGGTCAATCAGGAGTTGTGTTTAGTTCGAAGCTATACTTTTTATACAATATTTTTTTATGCTCTATGACGAGTTACCTACATGATTCATAATAGAGCCTTCAAACTTCCAAGTTCTGTTCTATTCGTTGACTGCTCCACAATATGGGCATCTTCCTTTTCGGTGTAGGCGCATACCACAATTACCGCAATAGTAGGTCTCGCTGGTCTTACGCAGATAGACTCGGAAGGCATAATAGATATAAGCGATGAGAAGTGGATAACCTATATAATATAAGGTGAGCACCGAGAAAACGATATAATTCACTGCACATACCGCACCAAGACCACTAAGGTAGAGTAGGGTTTCACCCGACTTTAAGAGTCTTCTTACGTCGTCAATCGTAGCAATGGCGATGATGAGCATCGCCCATACAAGTACTAAGAAGATATTGAGCAATAGGGGTTGAGAGAAGGGGTTGAGTGACGGATGGAAGTAGAACTCTCGCCAAGTCTCTGGTGCAAAGAGTTGTATAGACGCATAGAAAGCAGCAGAGAGGGCTACAACGACTGCTAAGAGAGTGGGATAGATGGAACTTATATCGTTGAAATGTACGATATGCGCATTCTTCTTCAATATCTTGCGTGCCAAATATCCTACGCCCATGATTGAAATGACGATTAGGAAGATGAGCAGGTGAATGTTTGAGAAAGTAGAAATAAATTCAGAGATAGGATCAGCAGGATCAACCTGTTTCAACAGACGAGATTCGTGAATCCAGCCAAAGGCAAAGTCTTCTGTCGCTATTTGTACCCATACTGAATCCTGTTTATCATTCGGAAGGATTCTGATGTCAGCCACGGCAACTTCTTTTCCTTCCTTCACTGCAAGCGAGTCAGTCTTCATCTTGTTTACAGCCTCTTCTGGTTGTTGACGGAGAAGCATCAGTGAATCAGCCGTAACGATGAAATTAAAGCCTTGTGAATAATGATGTTTTACACGGAAAGCCAACGAATCTACTTTACTTTCGTGAATCGCTCCACTCAATCTTATTTTTATCATCTTGCTTCATGATAGAGTCATCGCCAGACTCTAAACGACGAGTGATTTGCGCTTTCCTGAATACTATCAGCAAGACTGAAAGAGGAAGGTGTCTTCTCATGATAACAGCCAGTAAGCAAGAAACTACAGTAGGAGGAGAAGTCCGCCAACAATGCTACTTGTTGTGTAAAGTAGTCGCCTGACTTCTTTGTTATTGAGGCTTTGGCAATTTCTTGTTGTTGCAGAGTTTGTTGATTTATGAGCATCATGATAAAGCTATAGATTATGTATTCATTTAAGTAACATTATCACGTTCATCTGACAATTCTACAATCGAATTCTAAACGAAAACGACGTTTGTCAGGTAGCCTCGAGGAAGAGAGGTTCACGCCAAGTAGGCTTTTATCCCACCACGCTTGACACAGTATCCGAGTGAATAACGAATGCAATGACGGCACTGCATCAATAGGTGAGAAACAGCTTTTTGTCCCCCATAATTGAGAATGACTTAGATGTTGCATCCGCACCATTGGCACTCATTAGGATATTGAATCTCAAAGGCGGGGAGTACTTTGGTTAGTCCTTTGTTTGTTCATAGAATCCTTGCGGGCTGCACTCATTAGAGATATTATAAAGATAAGGTAATTGCTGGTACTGAGATGGATTTTCACCATGGAGAATTGCAGCTTAGGTTCTGAGGAATTCTTTTTCGACTTTCTATGAATGGTCATGCGTATGCTCATTACTTCTTCGTCAAGATTTTCTATCACCAAACGACGAAGTTCTGCCAAAATGCTACTTGAATGAAGTATTTATCCGCCCCATCAACAATCTCAACATCTGTACACTCATAAACGGTATTACCCTAGTTTTGTCAGCATGACGAATGATATTATCATGTTGTGGTTTCTGTGCAAGTTGAGGGTAAGGGCTATCTCCCCAGTCCCTCCAAAAGAAGAGGAGCACTCTAACGGGATGCTCGTTGAGGTCGTTTCGTGAGAAGTTGAATTTGAAAACAGGATGCTGGTCAGATGTTTGTTCGTATGATATAAGTTTAGCCCCAATCACCTCAGCTCTTGCCCATATCATCCCATGATCTTCCCTCCTTCGGAGAGGGTGGGAGGTCTCAGGTTAGCTCCAAACCACATCTTTATCTGAATCTTACGTTCAGCGGTCTTTCCACTCAACTCCTTGTCGAATGCTTGATCCTGGTTGCGGTATAGGCTCATATCAGCCTTTTAAGCCTCGAGGCATCTTGAAAGGGGTATAGATTACCAACAGCACGATTCACACGGAAACCTCCAAGCGTGCAGACTGACTTTCTGGATCACGTGAAAGGAAACATAGTCCGTCACCATTGGTAAAGTTTGCTGTGCTGGACACGTTAAAACTATCACGTCTGATCTCCTTTACGCGACTCACAACTCACCGAGAGCCTTTGGCGTATCGGGTGAGAAGATGTCGGCTTGTCTTCCTTTGAGAAAATAATTAGTATATCCACGATTGAAAGTCTTCTTCAAATCAGGTGTAAACGAATAGCGGACACGTCCTAATGAGGCAGCGACGGAACTCGCCAGGGTTCTTGCGGATAATCTCATCAATACGCTTACTATATGCTGAAACAACATTCTTCACATAGTTGATGTCTTTCAGTCGTCCTTCAATCTTAAAGGCACAAGCGCCAGAACGCATCAGCGTCTCAAGATTATCAATCTGACTCATATCCTTCAATGAGAGAAGATGACGCTGATGTTCGATAGTTTTCCCATCTGCGTCTTTTTAAGTCGAATGCTAATCGACAAAACTGTGCACAGGCTCCACGATTGGCAGAACGACCGAAACTATATTGTGAGACATAGCAGACACCGCTATAACTCACACATAACGCTCCATGCACGAAAGCCTCTAACTCAAGGTCAGGTAACTTCCTGTGAATATCCTTAGTCTCTTCAGCAGATAGTTCGCGAGCCAGTACAACGCGGTCAAAAACCCTGCTGGCTCAGCCACTGTGCTTTCTCCCACGTACGTGTGTCACACTGCGTGCTGGCGTGGAGGGCTACCGTGTCGGGGACCATCTCCCTCACCTTACTCATCAATCCCATGTCTTGCAGGAGGAAAGCATCTACACCCACCTTCACCAGTTCGCGTACCAAAGTGTTTCTCAAACTCGTCGTTATAGATAATCGTATTGATTGTCACGTGGACCGTTGCACCATAGCGATGAGCATATTCGCAATAACTTACCAATATCCTCCACACTATTGCTTGCTGACTGACGAGCGCCAAAGCGTGAAGCACCGATGTAAACAGCGTCAGCACCATGGTCAATTGCAGCTATGCCACACTCTAGGTTCTTGGCTGGGGCGAGAAGCTCGATATTGTTGGGTGTTGGGTGTTGGGTGTTGAGTGTTGATGAATACATATTGTTGGGTGTTGGGTGTTGGTTGTTGATGGTTACTATTGTTGGTTGTTGGGAAATAGTATTAAGTACGACTTACATTTCATTAATACCCATCACCCAATTCGTGAATAGCAGGTTGGCATGGGCACGCCAGGTGACTAGCGTACTATTCTCAGGATTGTCTTCACGATAATAATACTTTGGGAGTTCAACGTCATCGCGCTTGCCAAGGTCACGACGATACTCTGTGTCAAGGGTGTTGGGAGCATACTCCATGTGACCCGTGATAAAGAAGTCTTGCCTACTTCGTGATCTGATGATTGACACGCCACTCTCTGCAGACTCAGCAATGACCTCGAGGTCGTCAATGCGGTCGATATCCTCGCGTTCTTACCTCCGTATGACGACTCTGTGGCATACGGAAGACATCATCAAAAACCACGGAAGAGAGTAGATCTAGCTTTAGAGGGGTTGTTGGGAAGATACCAAACATCTTCTTTGGTAATGGATATTTCGGGATGCCATAGAAATGATAGAGTCCAGCCCTATGCCGCCCAACAGATGAGGCGTTGAACGCACATTCTCATGCGCCCAATTGAATATTCTTGTAGTTCTCGCCAATAGTCCACCCTTCGAAAGGGATATCTTCAACGGGTGCACCAGTGACGATAAGTCCATCAACTTGCTCCTTTGTTTACTCTCAAGTGTATGATAGAAACGGTCCATGTGCTCCTGTGGTGTATGCTTTGATGTATGACTTTTCACTTCAGAAAGCTAATGTCCATGGAAGTGGACTATGAGACAGAAGGCGTATGAAATCCGTCTCAGTCGTTGCCTTGAACGGCATAAGATTGAGAATGACAATACGAATGGGTCGCTTGTCATCTTTCTTTACAAGCATTTCTTCGATGTCGATATTCTCACGCTTCAATATATCAATTGCGGGAAGTCCGTCAGGTAATCTTAATGGCATATCCTGTTTCCTTTATCTTTTGTGGAGCATAAGCTACAGTCCCTCTATTTTTCTAATTTAAATAAGCTACAAAGATAGTAATTAATCACAGATTTTACAAGTCTTACTTGCACAAAAGTATTGCTAAGAATAATATACTACTCAGTGAAACAACAAAAAGACTCACCCTAGGCTTTGTTATCAGAAAAATATCTGATAGATTGCCTAGAGTGAGTCCTTTATTTTATAGATTTATCGGTGTGGCTAATACCAAATGATAGGAGTAATAGGAATGATAGGTATAAAAGGCTGAAAGTAAATTAACCATCAAGCCATCATCAATACCCAACATCCATCACCTACCAAAGCTTCAACCGCTGAGCTTCTGGGATGAACAGCTTATCACCTTCCTTCACACCAAACGCTTTATACCATGCGTTGATATGTGGTAAAAGCACCATTCACGCGCCATTCGCCAAGAGAGTGAGGGTCACTCTTTACACGACTGCGAATCTCAGCTTCAGTGATGTTGTTTGCCCATACACCAGCATAAGCGATGAAGAAACGCTGTTCAGGTGTGAAGCCCATGATTGTCTTACCCTTCTTAGCCTCTGGTGTCTTCATGAAAGCATTGAAGGCAACCTCAAGACCACTCATGGTCAGCGAGGTTCTCACCCAAGGTGAGCTTACCATTTGCATTGAGGTCAGGTAACACCTTAATAGCACTGAAGAAGTCGGCATACTTACCCGTACGTGCCTCAAAGTTCTTACCATCTTCTTCTGTCCACCAGTCTGTCATATTACCATCCTTGTCATAGTGACGACCTTGGTCATCAAATCCGTGTGTCATCTCATGACCGATAACCACACCAATAGCACCATAGTTAAAAGCGTCATCAGCCTTAGGGTCAAAGAAAGGATACTGCAGGATACCTGCTGGGAAGCAGATTTCGTTTGTCGTAGGGTTATAATAAGCATTCACCGTCTGTGGTGTCATCAGCCACTTGTCCTTATCGACAGGCTTACCAGCCTTCTCCTCAATAGCATCCTTTGCCCAGAACTTATGGCAGTTCTGCACATTCTCATAATATGACTTTGATGGATCAATCTTAAGTTCACCTAAGTCCTTCCACTTATTAGGATAGCCCACCTTAACATAGAAGGTTGAGAGCTTCTCAAGTGCTGCCTTCTTGTAGCCTCGCTCATCCAGTCCTGTGCTTTGATACGTTCAGCAAGACTCACTTCGAGGTTCTTTATCAGTTCTTCCATACGCTTCTTACTTGACGCAGGGAAGTAACGCTCACAATAGATACGACCCAAAGCCTCACCCATCTGCTTCTCACCTGTTGTGTGGCACGCTTTCCAACGAGGGTAATCCTCCTTGGTACCACGCATCGTCTTACTGAAGAAGTTGAAGTATTCTGCACGAACATCATCGCTCAGATAATTAGCTGAAGCCAAGATAGCACTCCACTCCATACGAGCACGAAGTTCGTCAGCACTCTCTGTTGAAGCCAACTTGTCAATACCACCAAGGAAAGATGGTTGACCTACTACCATCGTCTGAATATCCTTGCTATTAACGCCTTTCAGCATTCATCAATTGTTCAAGAGGAATGCTTTGGATACTTCTCCTTAAACTCATTGAGTGTCATCTTGTTGTAGTTAGCCTCTACATCGCGCATCTCGGTACGACTTTTAGATATCAAGGCTAACATTGTTTCGTAACGCATAATGGCATCACTCTTAGCCTTGGCTTGTGTATCAGAGAAGCCATAGAGACGGGAACATGTTTGCAATAAACTGGCGATAAGCATTACGAATGTCAGTCGTTGCCTTATCATTGTCCAGATAGTATTCCTTCTGTCCAAGACTCAACCCACCCTGATAGATAAGGGGGATATTCATCTTGGCATTCTTCTCGTCAGCCTCGAAGCTGTATTCCATTGGCACGCCATAACCAAAGCTAGCATACTTTAGCTGAAGTGCACGAAGGTCTGAGAGTGTCTTTGCGTCTTCCATCTCGCTGAGTAAAGGTTTAACCGGACTAATTCCCTCTTTGTTACGACGCACAGAGTCTATGGCGAGCTTATAGAAGTCGCTCAGCTTTCTCTCAACTGACCCTTCTTTACTAGGCTTCTTAAGCAAATCAGTAAGGATGGTGTTGATACGTTTGTTATTGTTCTCCTGTAGTTGGTCGAAAAAGAACCAAAACGCGAGAAGCACCTGGTAGCGGATTTAGTTTCTGCCATCCACCAGTAGCAAATGTAAAGAAGTCGTCAGCCGGACGTACCGACTTGTCTAGGTTTTCAGCCTTGATACCTGCTTCGCCTTGCGCCATGCCAGTAATCGGGGCAGATGCTAAGAGCATCATTGGTAAAAGTGTTTTGATACGCATAGTAAATATGTTTTAGATAATTCAAAATCCAAAATTAATAATTATGAGAACTGCGATAAAAAGTAAAAAGAGTAAGACAGTAAAAACGTTAGCGCTCAAAGTCTAGACTTCAAAAGTCAAACTTCAAAAGTCAAACTTCAAAAAGTCAAACTTCAAACTTCAAAGTTCAAACTCCAAAAATCAAAAGTTCCAAGTTCAAAGTCTCCAGCTCTTCCGATAGTACCATCCATCTATCGTTCTCCTCATCAAGTTCACGTTGTAGGTTGGTATATTCTGTTACGAGTTCCATATTCGAGGCATTCTCAGGAGCCATGAGGAGTTCATCGAGTTCACCTTACGTGCTCCAACTTCGCTATTTTTGCTTCAGACTCATCAACAGCACGTTGCTGCCTTACGAATTTTTCTTCTGTTGTTCTTTGCGTTCAGCGTAAGATAAAGTCTCACCAGAAGCCTCCCCGACCCTCCGAAGGGAGGGGAGAAGCATTCTGCTATCATTAGGGTTTTGATGATGCCGGCGAGAGGTTCTCTGCACTCTCCCCCTTTCGGGGAGTTGGAGGGGCTTTTGAGCCAGTCGTAGATACCGCCCAGATGCTCTCTCACCTTACCGCCTCCGAACTCATACACCTTGCTGACCAATCCATCTAAGAACTCACGGTCGTGGCTCACGATGATAGCCGTCCCATCAAAGGCTTTAATTGCTTCTTTTCAACACTTCTTTTGAAGCGATGTCAAGATGGTTCGTTGGCTCGTCGAGGATGAGGAGGTTGACAGGCTCAAGCAAGAGTTTAATCATCGCCAGGCGTGAACGCTCACCACCAGATAGTACCTTTACATACTTCTCAGAAGTCTCTCCGCCAAACATAAAGGCACCAAGCAGATCGTTGATTCTCAAACGCATATCGCCTGTAGCCACTCTGTCGATGGTATCATAAATCGTCAGATTCTCATCCAACAGTTGTGCTTGGTTCTGTGCAAAATAACCTATCTGCACATTATGCCCTATCTTCAGCGTACCATCAAATGGTATCTCACCCATGATACACTTCACAAAAGTAGATTTTTCCCTCACCATTCTTACCAACAAAGGCTACCTTTTTCACCTCGTTTGATGATTAGATTGACAGCCTCAAATACCGTCTGACCAGGTCCATCGCTATGCAAGCGACTTGGATAAAGTCTTGCCCAAATCCTCTGCAATAATCGGGTAATCGCCACTTCGTAAGCAGGGAGGGAACTTTTAGGCGCATAGCAGAATTATCCACCTCGTCAACTTCTATAGGCACAATCTTCTCCAATTGGCGGATGCGTTGCTGTACCTGTACGGCTTTAGTAGCCTGATAACGGAAACGCTCAATGAAAGCCTTAGTATCCGCAATCTCTTTCTGTTGATTCTCATAGGCACGAAGTTGTTGCTCACGACGTTCTTTCCGAAGAACAAGATACTCATCATACTTTCACACGATAATCTTCCACGTGTCCGCAAGTAATCTCTAACGTACGATTCGTCACGTTATTGACAAAAAGCACGGTCGTGACTTACGAGCACAACAGCCTTAGCACTCTGAGCGAGAAACTGCTCCAACCATTGTATAGACTCGATATCAAGGTGGTTCGTCGGCTCATCAAGGAGGAGCACATCAGGACGACGAAGGAGAATCTTTGCTAACTCAATACGCATACGCCATCCACCGGAGAACTCACGTGTAGGACGTTCAAAGTCTTCTCTCGTAAAACCAAGACCAGTCAACGTTCGTTCTATCTCAGCCTCATAGTTTTCACCTCCCATCATTATATAACGTTCGTGTTCCGTTGTGAAGCGTTCTACTAACTCAGCATATCCATCACCTCATAATCGGTACGCTCAGCCATCTCTTGCTCCATCTTCTTGAGCTTCTCTTCCATCTTCGTTTTGTCAGCGAAAGCCTTGCGCGTCTCTTCCTTCACGGTAGTATCGTCAGATAGCTTCATTACCTGTGGAAGATAGCCTATTGTTGTGTCATTTGGTACAGACACTGAACCGCTTGTTGGCTTCTGCATCCCACAGAGAATCTTCAGCATCGTTGACTTTCCTGCTCCGTTCTTGCCCACTAAGGCTATCCTATCTCGTTCGTTGATGACGAATGAAACATCCTTAAACAATGGCTTCACGCCAAATTCCACCGTCAGTCCGTCTATTGATATCATTTCTTTTTCTCTTTCTAAATATTCTTTGCAAAGATAATATTTTCTTTTTGAATTGTAAAGTCCTCGTATAGTCTAACTTCGTTGAATCAAGAACTATTAGGGAACCCTTTAGGTAAAACCAATCATAGGATTTTTACCTAATCTGTCTCTACATTATATGTAATGGGCAAAGTTAGTAAAAATAACGAAAAGAAGCAATGATTTTATGAACTTTGAGTTTTGGACTTTGAATTTTGAACTTGGAGCATTGAGTTCTATTCGTTTTCTCACATAAATCTGTGAGCGTTTGATGGGGACTTTGAACATTAACCTTGGAAGTTTAATTTTCAACCTTTGAGATGTTTAGTCGATGGAATTAACAGATAGGATAAGAACCAAGTTTTCTATTCCTAGTCTCAGCTAATTAGGATGGCGTAAGTTGAGATCTGTCAATGAGTTAGGATGGATTATAATCTTAACTTATACAATATCTACCCACGTTTACCAACATTGGTTGTTTTATTGATACTTTGTATGTTTGGTGCGGGTGCCTAGCACGGATGGTGCGGGTGCTTAGCACGGATGGTGCGGATGGCTAGCACCACATGTGCGGAGCGATAATTGCACAATGAAACAGGATTGAATGAGGATGTGATGTACGTAAAGCGTTGCAAAGAGATGGTTGACTATGGGGTGTTTCACCGTTAAATGAGTAAGGGACAATGACTTTCGACTATGATATTTTCTCTCGGTCAATTGAAATTATTTAGTCATACGATTCGTTATTACGCCACGTGGTTTGATGATGAATGCAAAGTGTGACGGATAAATAATGTGTAGAAATAATCAACTAATGTAACTTTTTCTAAACAGCTGATAATAAACATTCGTCGTTCATAATTTTCTCATCTCGATGTAAGTTTGCGGAATAAAGGAGAAAAAGGGTGATTATTCACATTCTGAATATTTACCAGCAATAAATACTTATTTGGAAATCTTTAAACCTAACCTATTAATACACATTTTTCAACATAAGAAATAAATAAAAGAATATGAAACAGAATCTTAAACATGTTGTGCTTACTGCAGGACTTGTCTGTACAGCACTCACGGGTCAGGCTCAAAACGCAAGACCAAAGACTACACAAATGGTAAGTAACGCACTTATGAAACCAAGTACATTACCTTTCAACGCCCCTGATTTTAGTCGTATCAAGGGGACAACTACCTCCTGCCATCAAAGCGGGTATCAGCTCAGCAGAGCGGAGATTAAGAAGATTACTGACAATAAGCAGAAGCCTACTTTTTGCTAACACTGTCTTGGCTTACGAGCGAAGCGGAAAGATGCTTGAGCGTGTGTCAAACATCTTCTATGCCTTGGTATCAGCTGATAAGACACCAGAGATTGAGAAGGCACAAACAAGTATCGTTCCTTTACTGACAGAATTTGAGAATGAAATTAAATTCAATCAGAAATTCTTCCAGCGTATCAAGTATGTTTACGATCACGAATACAAGACACTCAAGGGTGAAGATAAGAAACTCTTAGAAGTTATCTATAAGGATTTCACTCATGCTGAGTGCCCTCCTCGCAAAAGATAAGATGGCTCGGATGCAGGAAATCAACAAGGAACTGGCTAGCTCCAGCAGGAGTTTGGAGATATGCTTCCTAAAAGCTGGCAACGAAGCTACGGTATGGGTCAGTGACGTTAAGGAATTGGCAAGTACTCAGTGAGGGAGATATTGCACAGTGCAAGAAGGATGCTGAAAGCCGTGGCGGTAAGGCACCATATTGTATCGTGATTACGAACACTACACAGCAACCAATCCTCGCAAGTCTTGACAATCGTGCCCTACGTGAGAAGGTTTACAATGCTTCAATTCATCGTACGGATGGTATGGGTGCTTACAACACCTTCCCAATCATCGTGAAGATTGCACGTCTGCGTGCAGAGAAAGCACAGCTCATGGGATATAAGAACTATGCTTCTTACTCACTTTCACGAGACAATGGCTAAGAACACAGACAATGTCTATGCCTTCCTACACCAGATGGTTGAGGCTTACAAACCAAAGTCTGAGGCGCAGACAAAGGCTATTGAGGAGTATGCACAGAAGACTGAGGGTGCTGACTTCCGTCTCCAACCTTACGATCGCTTCTATTACTCTGCAAAGATGAAGAAGGCGCAGTTTAACTTTTCAGACGATGATGTGAAGCCTTATTTCAATCTCGATTCAGTACTTGTGAATGGTATCTTCTATGCTGCTCATCGTGTCTATGGACTTAACTTCCGTGAGCGTAAGGATATCCCAACCTATCATAAGGATATGAAAGTGTTTGACGTACTTGATGGCGATGGTAAGCAGTTGGCTCTCTTCTATTGTGATTACTTCCGTCGTCCAACAAAGCGTGGTGGAGCATGGATGAGTGCCTTCCTTAAGCAGAGTAGTGACCGCAATCAGAAACCATTGATTTACAATGTTTGTAACTATGCGAAAGCACCTGAAAGTACCAACCAACACTGCTCACATGGGATGAGACCGAGACAATGTTCCATGAGTTTGGACACGCCCTGCATGGTATGCTCTCAAACTGTAAGTATAACACATTGAGTGGTACAGCCGTATCACGTGACTTCGTGGAGATGCCATCACAGTTTAATGAGTCGTTTGCAAGTATCCCTGAGGTGTTCAACCACTATGCACGTCATTAGCAAGACTAACGAACCAATGCCAGATGCACTTCGTGAGAAGATGCTGGGTTCGCTGAACTACTCTTCAGCTTATTCATTGGGTGAGAATCTTGCGGCAACAAGTGTTGATATGGCATGGCATTGCCTTTCTCCTTCAGAGATTCCAACAGCTGAAGCGGCTCCAGCTTTCGAGAAGAAAGTGCTGGCGGATATGAGCTTGTTGAATAATCAGATACCTCCTCGTTACTCTACATCTTACTTCAACCACATCTGGGGTGGTGGATATGCAGCTGGTTATTACAGCTATCTGTGGAGTGAGGTGTTGGCAGTGAACATTGCCGACTATTTTGCAACGCATGGTGCCTTGACACGTAAGGTAGGTGATGACTTCCGCCAGAAGGTTCTTTCTCGTGGTAACACACGTGATCTCATGACCATCTTCTCTGATTTCACAGGTCTTAAGGCTCCTGATACTCAAGGCGTTGCTGAAGGCAAGGGAATGTAAAAAGCCCTCTCCAACTGAACCAACCAACTGGGCCCTCCCTCACCCCTCCCCCCATAGGGAGGGGAGTGATTACAGTCATTTGCCAAAAATTAAAAATACAGCAATGAAAAAGTAAAACACAATCAAAAGATATATCACTCCCCTCTACAGGGGAGGGATAAGGGAGAGGTCGGTTATTCTTTTTTCTTCTCTCTCTTCTAACCCTTAACTTTAGCATAAAGGGCTATTGGAAAAATAAAATCCTATTCATTCCAAAGCTATTTCAAAGATGTATGGAAATCTGTCACGAAAGGGGATATAATGAAGACTATTGCATCCTCGAGACTTCTCACGCCCATCGGGTGAGGACCGAATAGCTATCATCGACCTGAAGACTTTATCCGTGCTCGACACTGGTCCTGCGCACACGGCAAGGGGAAGTGTAACAGTGCATGGAAAACCTGTTTTCTCAAATAAGGAAGAAAGCAGATGCTCAAGTCTCGGAGCTTTCAAGATTGCAGAGAAAGGCTATTCCACTACTGTCGGGTTGCGTGTTTTGCCCTTTGATGGGTTGGATGCATCAAACAGCAATGCAAGACGAAGAAACATCCTCATTCATAGTTCTCGATACGTAGGCATTATGCACCATCTCACCTTCCCATCTCCCACTCACCGATGCTTCGTGGGGGTGCTTCACGACAAGCCCCGCTATGCTAAGGAAAAATCGAAGCCCTTTGTGACAAGAGTAGAAACCCATCCTGCTTTATGCATATAAATAATCTTGATGAACAAAAAGATTCTTATGAAACTGAGCTTGAAAAAGAGTCCTGACCTGTATAATCCTGACTGTACTCGCCAGTCTCACCACGTGCCCAGACCTTATGCGTCATTGATGGCATTCTCTACCCGACTCCTCCTGCACGTTACCATTGACGAGATGCGGTCGGATTCGGCTAAACAGATTGTATCACATAGGCTGGGACTTATTCCGCCTTATGCCATCGAATCCATACAAATTTTCTCGGTAGAAGAACAGATAAAACAAGGGAAGAACATCACATTCTGTAAATCACCCGCAGATATCATCCTCATACGAACCAACTCCTTGCAGAACTTCAATGGGTACTGAATGGCAAGATGATAAAACCCTGCAAGAAGTTGACCATCATTGATTATAAGCTCACTCCCCAACGTATAATGGAGGCTTTGCCAAGGAATATCAAGCCCACGGACATAGGCTCTGTCAACATCCTTACTTATATAAAGGATCCACGACAAGAAAAACATCCAACCATCGTGATTAAGACAAAACGTACTGATTCTTCCAAAACAAAGGGCACTGACCGAAGAAAACAATGGAAGGGAAGTCGTTATATTCCAAAAGATAAGAAAATAAAAACCAGTATCTGAAAATGATTAGACAAACACTATACAGCAAGGAAAACGAACACAAGAATAATAGCAAACACCCGCAAATCAGGCTCTCCCTCTTGCGGGGGATGCGGAGCGCCTTTATCTCTCACTCTCTTTCCCTTCCTCCAAAGCGTTTCGGCAGTTCTCACCTTACTCGATGAAGGCTGCACGATTCCTTTTATAGCACGCTATCGTAAGGAGCGGACAGGGAACCTTGATGAGGTACAGATAACCAATATTAGTGAACTAAACGAGCGCTTAAAAGAACTTAGCAAACGAAAGGAAACCATCCTTAAGACAATCCGTGAGCAAGAGAAGCTAACGTCTGAACTGGAAAGGAAAATTCTGCTTGTATGGATTCCACAGAATTGGAAGACATCTATCTACCTTATAGACCCAAACGGCGCACACGTGCGCAGATAGCTCGTGAAAAGGGGATTGGAGCCATTGGCATTGGCGATAATGGAGGAAGCCTCCCCAACCCTCCGAAAGGAGGGAGTGCCTATCCCCCACATCTCAGCAAAGAACTTGCAAAGCTTTGCTCTCCCCTTTCGGGGAGTCGGAGGGGCTTTAGACATCATAGCCGAGATTGTTTCTGAGAACCAGCAGGCACGCAATACTGTTCGCACTGCTTATAAGCGTGATACCATCATATCTTCGAAAGTTATTAAGAAGATGCAGGATACGGATGAGGCACAAAGTTTGTTGATTACTCGACTTCTCTGAACCGCTCCGTCGTTGTAATAGTCATCGTTTGCTCGCTATGCGTCGGGGTGAGGCGCAGGGCATCCTGCGTGTGAGTATCATGATTGATGGCGAGGAGTGCATCTCACGCATCACTCGTCAGTTTGTGCGAGGGAACGGAACATGTCAGACTCTTGTCTGCAAGGCCTATTGACGACTCCTTTAAAACGACTAATCAATCGAGTATTGAAAACGAATTCGCCGCTTTGAGTAAGGAGCATGCTGACGATGAGGCTATTAAGGTTTTACAGATAATCTTCGTCAGTTCTTTCTCTCTCCACCACTTGACAGAAACGTATCTTAGCACTCGACCCAGGCTTTGCCAATGGATGTAAAATTGCTTGTCTTGACGAACAAGGTAACTCTCCTGCATCATGAGATTATCTATCCACATCCACCTCGTAATCAACTAGGCACAAGCGGCATGTTGAAAAGGATGATTTCCACTTATGAGGTTGAGGCAATAGCCATCGGCAATGGTACGGCGAGCAGGGAGAGTAAGGAGTTTGTGAGAAATATAAACGACCGAAACCATAATTCATGACCAGCCCTTCTCACCCTCCCCCATAGGGAGGGGGAGGATCTACGTCACTGGCCTAAAAGCAAACAGCAATTTACAGATCACTTCCAATTAATAGCAAAACCACAATCAGCAGGAGATATTACCCCTCCCTTGGGGAGAGTACAGTAGGGTCCGCTTCTTCCTCGTTTATCTTCCTGTCTCCGAGGACGGTGCCCTCCATCTATTCCGCCTCTCCCGTGGCACGTGAGGGAGTTTCCGATGAGGATGTGACGACACGTGAGCCATCTCTATTGGTCGGCGACCGATGGACCCCACTCGCTGAGCTTGCAAAAGATTGGACCCGAAGAGTATCAGAGTGGACAATATCAGCATGATGTTGACCAAAATAAAATTAAGACACTCACTCGACCAAACAGTCATGAGTTGTGTCAATCAGGTTGGTGTCAACCTCAATACAGCTTCCGACATCTGCTCACTTACGTTAGCGGACTCGGTCCTGCACTTGCCAAAACATCATTGATTATCGTCGTGAACATAGTGCCTTTTATCTCACGTACCCAACTTAGGTGAAGCGTCGTTGAGTACAGCCTTCCAGCAATGTGCTGGTTTCTACGTATTCCTAATGCCAAGAACCCGCTCGCAGCTCTGCTGTTCATCCGAAAGCTATCACATCGTTGAGCAAATGGCAAAAGACCAAGGTTGTACGATAAAGGATTTGATTGGCAATATGGGTCTCTTGTCGAAGATTGATATTCAACGCTATCTCACTTCCCACTCATCCGTCCTTCAGAAGCCTTTGGGCGAGGTTTCACTTCGTGACATCCTCCTCGAACTTGGAGAAGCCTGGTCGTGACCCACGGGGCGGTTGAAGTCTTTGAGTTCGATAAGAATGTCCACAAGCTTGACGACCTCATCGCTGGGATGGAACTTCCAGCATTGTGACGAATATTACCAACTTTGGTGCCTTTTGTCGATATTGGTGTTCATCACAGACGGACTTGTACATCCTCTCAGCTCTCCGACCGCTTTGTCACTGATCCAACGCAGATTGTCCGCCACATCAGCACGTTGCGTTCGTGTCGTTGAGGTTGATATCCGTCGTAAGAGGATTGCGTTGAGTAAAGTTAGGTGTTAGGTGACTTCGCAACGAGATAAGCCGTTGTTAGATCTTCAATAAGACAAATAAAAGGTACTGATTAAAACAAGAGGAGGGTAAAATCTGTCTCAATATAATGCCCTAATGATAAGAAGCAAGAACCATTTGATAAATTAACTTAAGAATTACTTGCATACTACATGAAAAGACTATAACTTTGCAGCCCCACGTTGTGTGTTATACAAGATGTATTTTATATTGTAAAGCGATGATAAACATGGAAAATTTCAGAGAAGGATTCTCGAATAAAGTTCCATAAAGAGATGTATCTACGTGGATGTTTCAAAGATTTGGGATAAACAGAGGAAACAGGGATAGTAGATAGGATCCAACATAAAGTTAAGATGCAAAAACACTTTTGACTTTTCACTTTGATTTTTATAAACAAAAAGACTAATTTATGAATAAATTATTTCAACTGTCTTGTCTTTGCAGTCATATTTCTTTTTATGCGCTTGTCATTCAAAGAAAGAAACAGAAGTAAAATCAGTTTACACGGCAACGACTCCATTGGTAGAAACCATCTTCTGCCCACGTTCCTCATGTTGCCAACATCGCTTCACAACAAAACATTGAAAATCCATTCGCAACACAAACAGGTATCTTACAAAAATGTTTATGTTAGTGAGGACAATATGTAAGAGCAGGACAACCACTTTTCCGTAGTCGCAATTGTTGGTGCTGAAGAAGATTGCGAAGGCTAAAGCTGCAGCAGAACAAGCGAGTATCGATTTGCAGAATGTTACGAACCTTACCGATAATAAGGTGCTATCAAATAATGCCAAACGCATGGCAGTGGTTAAATTGAGAAAAGGGCAGAAGCCGATTATAAGTTAGCTGTATTGCACAAACGTCTTTCTCTCATTCGAGCTCCTTTCTCGGGTATTTTAGGTCGCATCCCCTAACAAAAGAGGGAGTTTGGTAGATCCCAGCGACTTACTTACCAGTTTGTCAGACAATAAGAAGGTACTTGTTTAGTTTAATGTTTCTGAAACAGACTATTTAGATTTTCGTCTGCATCCGGAGCGTTTCTCAAACAACCCCTTACAGCTTGTATTGGCAAATGGTGACGTCTTTCCTGCAAGGGAAAGATGTTAGATATTGGTGACAGTTTGATAGTTCAACTGGAACAATTGCCATTCGCGCTATCTTTGACAACCCCAACAACCTTTTACGCAATGGCGAAACAGGTACGGTGAAACTCTTTGTATCTAAAAAGGATGCTCTCTTGATTCCTCAAGAAGCAGTTTATGAGTTACAAGATCAAAATATGTTTTCGTAGTAGATAAACATAACGTTGTACATCAACGTGCGATAAAGATAGATAGTGAAAATCACAGGAGCTTATTTGTCTCCTCAGGTTTGCAAGCTACGGACCGATATCTTGTCGATGGAATACAAAAGTTAATGATGGCGACAAGGTAAGCATCCCATGGTATCTCCGCAAGTCGCAATGAAGTTGGATAAACCAAACGCTGATTAGTTATGTTTTAAAATCTTTATTCGTATACCAGTCCTCAATTGTAGTATCACTGGTCATTGCCTTTATTGGCATACTATCACTTTCCAATCTACCTATCACGCAGTTTTCCATCCATCTCTCCTCAAAAGGGTCAATGTGTGATTTGCTAACTATCCTGGTGCCAATAATGAGTTGCTGGTAAAAGTCGGTCATCATTCCGTTTGGAGCAAAGCCTTGAATAGGTATTCTGGTAGAAATACATGAAAGCGATGCTGGTAACGTATGGCGAGGCAGAGCTAAACGTCGTGTTTAAGTTGGGTACTGACCTAATGTCGATGCGGTAAATGTTCAGAACCGTGTGTCTTCTGCTACAAATAAATTGCCACCTGAAGTCATTCGAGAAGGTGTAAAGATATCACGTGAAGAGCCAAAGCATACTTTATGTATACTCAATCTTACAGTGATGATCCTGAGGTTGATCAGAGCTTGCTACAACTACTTTGATATCAACATATCTCCAGATTGTTACGTGTAGATGGTGTTGGCGATTTGGATATTCTTGGTCATGTAACTATGCTATGCGTGTGTGGTTACATCCAGACAAGATGGTAGCTATGGATTGTCAACTGATGACGCCAGTGATGCACTTGGAAGATCAGAATATAGAGGTGTCACCAGGAAAGTAGGTGAGAGCGAGGTATAAGACCACAGGTTAAAGGTATGTTTTGAAATATCCAGGGCGTTATACCAGTGAAGAGAATATAAGAATATCATCGTTAAAAAGCGATACTAATGGAAATATCGTACGCTTAAAAAGATATTGCCGACGTACATTTAGAAGTGAAGTATATGATATCTACTCCACCTTCAATGGTCGTCCTTCAGCTGCTGTTACGTTGAAACAAGCGTATGGTAGTATGCACGTACGTCATCAGTAAGGTTAAGGATGCGATGTCGCATCTACAAAAAGACATGCCAAAGGGAATGCACTATGAAAATCAGCCACGATGTGAGCAGATTCTTGGATGCAAGTATTGAGAAAGTATCACACCTGTTTGAAGCTCTCATCTTAGTGGCTATTGTGGTATTCATCTTTCAGGCGATTGGCGTGCCTCAATTATTCCGATTATGGCTGTCCCGATATCATTATTGGGCAGTTTTATTGCGATGATGTTATTCAACATAACGCTCAACATGATTTCCTCTTGCCTTGGTTACAGCATTGGTATTGTGGTGGATGATGCTATTGTCGTGATTGAAGCGTGTAAATGTAGAAATCTCACGCAATAATCTTACGCCTATCGAAGCCACAGAAAAAGCCATGAAGGAAATCTGTGGTGCTATTATCGCCATCTCTGGTAATGGCGTCGGTCTTTATCCCTGTTGCGTTCATGGGTGGTCCAGAAGGTATGTTCTATCGTCAGTTTCTCCATCACAATGGCATCAAGCATCCTTTTTCTGGGACTTTTGTTGCACTGACTTTAACTCCAGCTTTAGTGTGCGCTTATTCGACAAAGGAACAAGAAAACAATGTGAAGTTGGGTATTGTAGGACGTGCTCTTAAGCGATTTAATGCGAAGTTTGATACATGGTCGGCAGATACGAACACATCATTGAACATACAGTACAGAAGAAGGCGTTTACCATCATTCTGATTTTGGCATTCTGTGGTTTAGCTTATTGATAAACCTTGACTTCCATCTGGTTTCATTTCCACAAGAAGACCAAGGAATGATTTATGCAGTGATAGAGACGCTCCTGGGTGCCTGATTGGCACGAATGCTGTGGCACAAAAGCTCCTTAAGATTGCCGAAAAAGAACAGGATGTAGAAAGTGTTTCCGTCGTTAGCAGGCTTCGAAATCCTTTTCTGAGGGTACGAGGTTAACTCTGGAAGTTGCTGATAAACCTCAGACTGGAAACATCGGAAACGAAAGTCAGCGAAAGAGATTATCTAGGACTTAGGAACAGAAATGTAAGAGCATCACGCAAGCAAACATAGATTTCTTTTGAGCCACCATCATACCAGGTTATGGAGCCGCTAGTGGATTCGAACTTCGTTTGTTGGATAAAACGGGTAAAAACGATTATCACGAGATGGAACATGTGAGCAAAGCGTTTGTTGCAGAATTAAACAAAACGTCCTGAAATGGAATGCCTTCACATTTTACTCAGCAAGCTTCCCACAATATATGCTTCATGTTGATGACAGCTGTTTACAAAAAGGTGTCAAGCCGGGTAAAGCATTAAACAACCTATCCGTGTTGGTAGGGTTCGGGATTATCAGACAGGGTTTATTCGCTTTGGTAAACCTTACAAAGGTGATTGTGCAGGCTGCCCTCAATATCGTGACTTCCAACCATTTGTTGGCGTTATATAGTAAGAATGAGAGGAGATGGTAGCCTCATTCTGACTCTTTATGTCGCTTCTTAAAGACGGTAGCGAGTGAGATTACTCGTCATAATCTTTTATAACTTATCCGAGGTGACAGGTGACACAAGCTTCCTGGATATTCTAGCGGACAAGCTGCAGCTACTATTCAAGAGGTTGCAAAGCTCATCATGGCAGAAAGTATCGATTATGATTGGGCGGGTGTATCAAAAGATGAAGCAGAGCAAGGTACATTATGATTATCATTGTATTCATCGTCTGCTTCATCTTTTGTCTATCTTATTCCCTGGCTGCACAATGAGAATTTCCTCCTCCCATTGCCTGTAATCGTATTCTCCCGGTGGGTATCTGGCGCCTCTCCTGAAGGGCTTCAGCTATAGGAGAACAATATCTATGCACAAATAGCGCTGGTGATGCTTGGCTGGGTTTGTTAGTGAGAGAATGCCGTCTTGATGGTGGAATATGCAGTTCAGCGTAAGAATGCCGGAGAAAGCAGCAGACCAAGCAGCTATTATCGGCTGCTGCTGCATCGTTTCCGTCCTATCCTCATGACGAGTATTGCCTTTCATTGCTGGTTTGATCTCCATTGGTAAGTCAGATTCTCTGCGCTGGTGCTATTGGTAATCGAAACACTGGAACCTGCTGTCGGTCGGTATGATTATCGGCACCTTTAGGCGGTGATTGTTGCTAAATCCCTCGGTCTTCACTACATCTCGTGCTGAATGACTGACAAACTGGTACAGTACACAGAAAGAGCAAGCCCTTGAGTGAAGAAAAGATAAACGTTAAGCACAAAGAAGAAAATAAACGAAAGAGCATGACGATGAAGAATAAGGTAGGTTATATATCTCGCAATCTTAGTAACACTCTTTATCCATCGTAGCCTGCAAGACACCGCAGTGCATGCCAACAGGACACGCTTAGTTTCATTACCAGCGCTGTCTAAGGACAGTAGTGTTACTGATATCTCCTGCATGGCGAGATTTCTTTCAGGACCAATACTCCAAACGCTGATTGACACAGCCCCTGCAGAATAAATCAGAATCTCATGATAACAGTGCAGGAATCCGGTCTATAGTAAGGAGTGCAATGGATGGTCACAGGGTGCACTTTTCCTTCTCTGTAACGGCAAACATCGGTGCGGGAGTCTCTATAGGTGGGGCGTTGCACAGCTGAAGGCAGGTACTGCAGATACGGAGATAACTCCAGGGCTATAAAGTTCCAACAGTCATTCCAGACTTAGCGCCCACGCCACAATTTGACTGGACGATCGACTTATGGACAGCTCAATAGCAGCAAGAAAGCTGCTGTTGAGCGTTACCTGAAGCTTCAGAAGCCGGACAACGTGCCGTTAAGAGTCTGTTAGCGTGATGTTGCCGAGAACTATTATGTCTCTGTTGGCACTTGATTACAGCTGTCAGTTATGTGCAAGAATATATCTCTACCTTCCGCAGAAGAAGCTGCAAAGATTGCACGCAATACAGAAAGAGGCCGATGCAGGCACACAGTTGGCTGTTGAGCAGTTTGATGCCGACGCAAAGGCACAGGCAGATGAGTATTTGCTGCGTCAATCTATTATCGAAACGGAAAATAATCTAAACCTGCTGTTAGGTAGATTTCCGCAAACCATGTACAACGCGCGAAGGTTGATCTCTGCAACCACCAACGCCTACAACCCTCGCATTCCTTTATCTACACAACTTCTGTTGCAGTTGTCCTGATGTTGTGCAAGCAGAACATGAACTGCAGCAGCCAAATGGGATGTGGAGACAGCTCGTAAGGAGTTCTTACCTGCGTCAACCTTCTGCTGCACCTGGCTTAAATGCCTTCAATCCTAAGGTACTTGCTTAAGTTGCCAGCAGTCATTGGTGTTTAATGCTCAGGTACCCTTTACTGCCCTCTAATCAACAAGAAAGGATACAAGCCATCTCTGCAACAGGCTGATGCCATGGCAGGTAGAAGCTCTTTATAATTACGATAAGACACTGTCACTGCTTTTATAGAAAACGAGTACGTTGCACTCTAAAAATTGCCAACATCAGATCACTGCAACAATATAAAGAGAAACAAATGAGGTTTTGAAGAGAGCTGCTGTCGTCTGCTGCTCAACAACCACACCTTAATAATAGGGCAACTTTATTTAGATGTTATTGATAGGAGCCAGTGACAGCTTGACTGCAAGATGGAACCTCATTGATACGAAAATCACAACAGCTTTCAACACTGATTGAAATCTATCGTGCATTCTTTAAAGTAATTGTCATTGTGGCTCAGCACATGCATCTTCTCAAAGCACATAAAGCGAACGTTTATCACGAAAATAGTTTTGTTTGCCCCTTCTCTCTAACTCTCCTTTGTTATTGACGCTTAGCGACGCTGGAAGAACAACGTAGATGATGACAGGTGCGCCAATGAGTGGTGTGACAGCATTAAGCGAATAATACCTGTTTCGCCTGGAAGAAAACAAATAAAATTACAAAGCGAGAGCAATGGCACCGCACAACACTGTTCCTGGAAGTAGAGTTTCGATGATTCTCTGTACGGAATACAGACGATGAGCGATGTGGAATAGCCAAGCCAATAAACGAGATGGGACCACAGAAAGCGGCTGTGATTGCGTCAAGAGTCCAAATAACTAACTATATGATATACATGAAGTTTCACGTGTACTAATGCCTAAACTTTCTGCATACTGCGGTCCAGAAGTAGGATATTCAAAGGTTTCACCAATAGAAAGATGCCATGCATCCCATCAAACAGAGGATTGCAGAAGAAGGGAACATGGTTCATTGATACACCTCCGAAGTTTCATTCCCCCATATCATATAATCCTTTTACTCCTTCGTCAGATGCAAAGAAATTTGGCAGTGAGACCGCAGAAGAGGATACATACCCCACCATGATACCACAACGATTAATCAAATAGCTGTTGCGTACTAAGGTTGAAAGGAACAAAATCAGGGCTGTCACTGCGATTGCACCAAGAAAGCAGCTGTAGAATGGCAAGAGAAAACCAGATACAGTGAACATTGTTGTAGATACAGTCCCACCTAATAATAACATCACCAAAGCTACACCCGCCTGCACCTGAACTGATACCAAAACACATCTGGACCTGCCAAAGGATTATTTAGAAAGCCGTCTGAAGCATCAGACCACAAACGGATAACGATGCTCCACAAAGTAAGGCTGTGAGTGCTTGAGGAAACTGATTTTCTAAAATAATATATTGCCAACTCTCTTTACCCATAAACCGACCAAACAGAATATCTAATACATCAGCAAAAGGAATCTGGACCGAACTCTGTGATAAGATTCAATCCAAAGAGAAGTAAGATACTTTACTGCTAAACACGTAAAAAGAAGAATATTCCGTTTCATCATCATGTCTTATCTATGCCATCAATCTGCCAACTTCTGATAGTAACGTAATGGCGCTATATGTAAGTCGGGGTGAAGAGTTGTATCAAGTCAGAGAGCAACCAGTCTGGACGCCAGCTCACCTCCTCAAAGTAAGGTTTTCTATCTACCTGACAGCCATAAATCTCCTTTCGTTTGATAAGGTTTTAACTTTGCATAGCCTTTATATTCGGCTAACAGAGTCTGCGATTAAACTTACCATTGTAACTCAAAACCCAGAAATCACTCCGTCCAAACTTATCCAATATCGTTTCAAATGGCATTGATAAGCTACCACTATGTTTATCACTTGCATAAGCATAACTTCCGTGAGCATCCTTATATAGCAATCCCACACTGCTTTCGCCACCTGGCAAACTACTAAACAGACCCTACCATCCTGTCTGGTAGGATGCTACGTGTTATCTTACTCTTTTTGCCTGCGCACTTAAAGTCTTATAATCTTTTTCAACAACAGCAAACAGAGAGTCGGCTACCTTCTCCTTCCCAAAGAGTAAACCATAGAACTTCATCCATTCAGCTCTGTCCAAAGCTGAACGTTCCATATAATCCGCACACTCAATTATCGGTATGCCAATCTGCTCCAAACGTCCGTAGCCACCACTATTCTCAAAAAGGTGATAGGAAGATAGCATCAGCATCCAAGTCAATGATACGTTCAATATCGGGTTTCATTCCGTCTCCGCAATCAACACTCCACCTTTCAACCGTGCACGCTTCGAATATCTGGTATAATCATGTACTCAAGTCCGCAACCCCAGCAATGGCTTTCTGTGCGGAAGCATCTCTGTGAGGTTAGCATGTGCAGTGAAGATCACACTTTGTGAAGAGGACAACAACCTTTGTACCATCATCAGGAACTTTACGTTTGAGTTATGTTCAACCAGATAGTGTAAGCAGAACTGTACCCTCTTTCCATGGGTTTAAGAGGCGTACCACTACGTATTGCTTTGTGTGTTCTATCGTAATGTTTTTGGGCATACTGAAGTTCTGATTTTGTTACTTTTATTGTCATCAGCAGCAACCTTTCGAGTAGGGTTACCACAAGATAAAAACAATAAAAAGGGAAAATGTAAAAGACCAATAAATATCGCATATTCGAGAATTTGTTATGCAAAAATACAAAAAGCAGAAATTCTTTTTGCCCGATAAGAATAATTTTTATAATTTAGCCCGCACATAAAATGTAATAACCTAAATTTATTTAACTAAACAACTAAAACCATGGCAGAAGAAAAATCTAATGCACTCAGTAGCCATATTGAGATGAAAAAGTTTGGGAGCTTTTAGCCATCTTCGTGGTTACAACCATTGTTTGAACCTTCCCACCAGTGCTGTGGCATTGATGGGTTGATTCGCAGTACAGCAACGCATCATTGCAATCTTTGTTTTTGCAACACTGGCGTGGCTAACAGAATGTATCCCAGCATGGGCAACCTCGCTGGAGTATCATACCACTCATGTGTCACTGTGTCCAAAAATGCTTTTGGGGTCTTTTAAAAGTGACGGAATCGGTGATTTACTTGACTCTAAGGAAATCATGGCATCTTTTGCAGATCCAATTATTATGCTCTTTTCCTCGCGGGCTTTTATCTTAGCGATTGCAGCATCTAAATCGGGTCTTGACACGCTCTTAGCACGTAACCTTATCAAGCCTTTCGGAAACAAAAAGTGAGGAATGTGCTTTTAGGCTTTCTCGCTCATTACAGGTCCTTCTCCATGTTCATTTCAAATACTGCTACAGCAGCATTGATGCTTACTTCTCCTCACTCCTGTCTTTGCAGCTCTGCCTGCGAATGGTAAAGGACGTATAGCTTTGACAATGTCAATCCGTCCTAGCAGCCAACCTTGGCGGTATGGGAACACCTATCGGAACGCCTCCAAACCTTATCGCTCTAAAATATCTTAATGATCCAGCAGGCTTGAATATGAATATCGACTTCATGCACTGGATGGCATTCATGACACCACTTGTAATCATCTTATTGTTGTTGTCTTGAGAATTATCCTTTACTTTCTTCCCATTCACAGAAGACTATTCATCTGAATATTGATGGTGAGGTACATCGGCTGGCGTATGTGGGTCGTAATTATTACCTTTTGATTGTCACCATTCTCTTGTGGGTAATCACCTATGATGTTACGGGTATTGATACCAATACTGGTTTCTATGATACCAATGGCAGTCTTTGCATATCACGGTGTTATCACGGCAAAAGATATGGCAGGAGATTAACTGGAGTGTCATCTGGATGGTAGCAGGAGGTTTTGCTATCGGTCTAGGTATGAATGGTTCTGGATTGGCAGATGCTGCATCGAGAGTATCCTATTCGCGAATGGAGTCCTATTATTATCCCTTTGCCATTCTGGACTGATCTATACTTCCTCTCCAACTTTATTTCAAACATAGCTACAGCAGCTTTTGTTGGTACCTATCCTGCGGTAGTATGTCGCGGTATGGGTGACAAGCTTGATGGCATTGGTGGTACAAGCACGGTGCTTATCGGTATTGAAGTATTGCTGTCTACAGCAATGTGTCTTCCTATTTCATACCACTGAATGCGATTGCTTATTCAACAGGTCTTATCAAGCAAAATGACATGCTTAAGGTGGGTCTGACTAGCGGTATTGTTTCCATATTGTCACCTCCTGCTTTATGTCATTGGACAGGTAAACTTCTCGGATAAGGAGAAACAGATATCAATATAACTTTTAATGAAAAAGGGCACCATCAGTCTGTGCCCCTTTTATCATGTACCCAAGTTAGGAATATTATTTTCCATCAACAAACTAATTGACAAGAAGATGATTATAGCAGATTTAACAGCATGCCAGCGCTATTTCTATAGCTTACATCCAAGAATGAAGGAGATGTTGAATATATCCTCCAACATGATTTCAGCTGTCAAGCGTCAGGACGTATTCAGCTTGATGGAGACGACCTTTTCATTAATTTGGATGAGGTAGAAAGGAAGCAAAAGAGGAACAACGCTTTAGAGTTCCATAAGAATTATATTGATGTTCAAGTCCTTGCTCCAAGCTGAAACTATGGCTGACTGCTTTTATCTGACTTGAACGCTCCGGATATTGCCTCACGATTCAGACCGGGATTGTGGCTTTTATACTAAAGCAGCAAAAGAGTACTTCTGTGTCAATCCTGAAAATTCACCATCTTCTTCCCTGAAGATGCCCATGCTCCTATCATCGGTAAAGGGAAACAAAGGAAGCTGGTTGAAAGATTAGGATATAACCATCACACTCTTCCAAACTTTTGGATGAACACAGTTCTAAAAAGATAAAAGAATTTATCGCATGAAACACAAAGCATGGTTTTGACGTAAGTGGTTCTATAACGAATCGTGTGGCTCGTGTAGTGATATTCCGCACGTGTGGTGCGGGTGCTTAGCACATGTGGTGCGGATGGTACGCACTAATGGTGTGGATGGTATGCACTATAGTGTGAAGGGTTACACCACTGCTGTATATGGAAGGGTAGGGATTTCATGCTGAGTTAAGCGTACCAAAACTAAGGTCAATTTGGGTTTTGTTCATGCATCTTTGCTGAAATATAATAAGTTAAGTGCCTGTTATAAGGACAGAAGTGGCAGAACTAGATTTATGAGTGATCTGGTAAAAACGAATTTGACTAATTGTTATACATTCTCCTCTTTCAAAATATGAAGTGATAATCGTAAGTCTCCCAATATCATTTAAAATCTCGTTCGCTCTTGCGCCATATAATTGTATCAGATGTTTTCTGTTCTTTACCAATATAAAAGTAAGAGGGTGTACAAAATGCAAATACCATTTTGATAATCTATCAATTTGAAAACAATCCAATAAAATGCCATTTATATTCGATTTTGAGTAAAGAAATGGTCTTTTCTTTTGCCTTTTGAAGATTCTACTTATAGATTGAAAGTTGTCAGTTATTAATTCGTATTTTGACACACTTTTCTTTTTCTTATCCTTTAGTCGGATAAGGACGTTTACTAACTTTCAATTGTATAATGTCTCCTGTATCCTCATCCTTGCAAAATGAGCAGCCTCTCTGGTTCTCGCCTCGGTGGGTGAGAGTATTGTTTCCCAGAAGTGTATGCTGAAGTCTCACACCCATCTGGAATGGGTTACCCAGCTGAGCAGCGGTGTAGCGTGTACCAGTTGCAGCACTCTGGACGGCAAGTTATTGTATTTTGTATCCGTCAGGTTACTGCACCCACAGATTGACATTCAATGGACCAAAGTCGGCATCAGCGTGAGCACCAAGGACCGCATAGAAGTTCTGACCGAATGAGTCTGCTCATCCCAGAACGTCTTACCCTGTGCAGAGAGATTCATTCCGACTGTAACACTACGAAGATGGAAACGATGTGATGGGTCAAGCAAAGCGTTGGGTCAATGTCAATACGATAATCAGCGTTGGCACCTGCAGTGTATGCTGTGGCACGAAAGGAACAACACAAGCTGGTTCTGAGAATCAACTATGCCACCTCCTGCAACAGAATCTTATATTCATGAGACTGAGTGCTTAAATCCATAGCTGAGCCCATAAGTCAGCTTGTTATCTAAATGTACCACCACGGGAGCGTTGCCTCCAAACCACAGGAGTGGACTGCGACCAGCATTCGTCAATCACACGACCGAAGCTACATAGTTACCAGCCATCATACAGAGATGCTGTTGATTACGTGAATCTGCATAGCAGTAAGCCGCAAGGTCAGGCGGTGCAAATTGGTTGTTCAGGAGCTGCCAAGGTGCGCTCCCCACCTCTCACAGTTCCAGCTAGGTCTCATGGCTTATATCTCTATCGTTCTATGGGGAATACGCCTCGTAGTAAGCCCTCGTCATGCGTGTATCAACATCAGCACGCGCCTTTATTTTGCCGCCCGTGAGGCTCTGGGCTTGAAGCACATCAGAGAACATCTCAAAATTCGCAACCACCAGCACGATAGCCCTTTGACCATGCTTTCGTGTAAGCAAACATTACTACCATCCTGGAAGGCGATAGGTCGAGCCAATCTTTGGGCGCACTGCTTAAAGCCGCTCATGTTCTTTGGTGATTCAGCAGTTGATGCTGGATTACAGGATCGAGAAGTTATGCCCACTGGCACGCCTTCGTAAGGCCACCCGCGCTGAAGTTGCGTAATCGATGCCTCGCGTGCAAGAGTAATCTTAGCAAGGCAAACTCTAAGGTTGGCAGAGAAGACGATCGGGAGAGTTCTAGGTTACCTCATGATAAACGCCAAGGTTGAGGTGTGGCTGGGCGTGACGGAAGACGCCCTGGCACCGGATCCATTGCCATATTCATATTTACGCCACTCGTGCTGCAATTCATCGCCGCTACACTTGCACGTGCCGTCTTGTTAGCAAGCTCCTCCGACATCCCATTTGCAATCATTCTTGTGCCATACTTCTGCTGGCGCAGCGTTGAGCATACCATTATAGGCATAATCTGTAATCTTCTCAGAGAGGTTAACGATTCCATTTCCTGATCGTAGCCAGACTGGCGCAGCTGTCCTCAACCACCGATAAGAGTCAAACGCGACCGAAGGTCCAATGCCATTTGTTTTGATTATGACTTTTGATGGATAATCTCCTGCATCAGCGCATTCCCATGCTGACGTTGGGTGTGAGGTGTACATAGTCTTGCGGACGATAGTCGATATCCATTGACACATAGTCGCGAAGCATCCGGCCATGGCTCGTCGAGTTGATAAGTCGTAGCCGTTTGCTCGGCTATCTAACACCCATTCCAGTATTAATATGATGGGCGGTATATGGCACACCCTGACGATTCTGAGTCAGGGCACTGCAGTTCCTGCTTCAAACCATAAAGGGGCGAAGTGGATGGTAGTGCAGAAGAAACCTCACCAATCAGTTACTACTTGGTCCATAAGGGAAACCATTCTGACGAGTATATTGATAATCGGCACGAAATCAAAGTTTAACTTCTCTGTTGGACGCCACAGGAAACGTCCTTTGCACCAAAACCCAGCCGATTAGATTCAGCATGTTCACTCATGACAACTGATTACGGAAGAATCCATTCTGTCCGCCATAGAAGCCCTAGCCAACGTAACAAGCCATCTTATCGTTGGAGTTTCTTGCATAATGACTCAGCCTCATCTGCCGGATGTAACTTTCGCACCGATGGAGTTTTACGTCCGTTCCTCTGATACAGGAAAGGATTATGACCATAAAGACGAATCAAACCACCTTCGGTGGTCTCATGCCTATAGGAGTGTTCCTTGTGGACCAAGTGCAACACATCAACACGCTGGACATCATACATGTGAAAAACGTGAAAGGCACTCTTGCTTAAGATTGGCATACCATCACCGTCAAACGCTTCACGCGGGAGGGTCAGGACACGTGAACCAATTCCAAGCGCATATATATAGAAGAGGTATAATCGACTTCCATAAGCTGGCATTGAGAAATGAGGGAACAAACGCTGATGCAGATGACGAAACATCCTCAACAGATTGAGTCCTTGTAGAAGCCTCGCACTGAACGACGTACCTACTCAATGGCTGCTGTCGCAAACGAGCTACGCTTTCGGTTGGTCAACCACCATGACTTCATCAATATCATACACTCGGGAGGTGTCGCCTTCTCATCAATAATATTTCTGGCTTGCAACCCTATAGGCAAATGTCGATGCCACTAAAAGTGGGAAAGCCACCCAACTTTGACTTAATCATCATATAATCTTGTTTTATGTTTTGCTATTTGGTTAACGTGGTGTGCTGTACGAAGAAAAGTATAATACACAATCCTAATTTATTAGGAATATCGTTGAGAGCAACGTGTTTGACGAGCTATATGTTTTCTGATAAGGTAATTGTTGAAGCGAGATAGTGGAGTTAATAAGTTAGATATTGGAATTTCTGCACAATGCGTAAACTGCACGGTGCCATGGATAGGTGAATCTGCGCCATGGTAGGAAGTGAGATATTCTTAAATACAGGTGACAATCTATATGAAGCTGCCGTCACCGAGGTAAACATATAAACAATGTAAGCGCAAAACCTCTTTTACTGATAGTGCAAGTCCGAAACCGGGAGTGCAGTAGAGGAAATCTGTGATAATCAGTTGGAAAAATAGTAACTTGCACGTTTAGCAAATTTCAGACACTTTAAAATAGTTGGAATGAAGAATGACAAATGAAAATGAAGTACTGCGTGAACGAGGATTCGCGTTAGGGAAGTGCGTGAGGGTTGATGGATGGCCGAGGTGATGCTTTACTCGTAAGTGCCAGTCTGGACTCATTCAAAAGAAAGGAGTTGACCTTGTGTGAGATTTCTCCCAATGCGCAGCCGCCCGCTTTGTCGTACCATCGACTGATTCTCCAAGTCTCCTACCAGCAGAAGAAAACATCAGAAAGAGATGAAGCAGAAGCAGGTGCAGCAGGAGGGTGAAAGAAATCAGCTCGGTCCCCAAACAGAGATGAGCACGGACTATAAGTTTAAGCTTAAGCATGCAGGAGTGAGGATTCTCACCGCAGGCAATGTGTCCGTGCCCATGTGGTTCTTCCGTGGTCGCTCAATTCTGTTCAAAGAACAGGAGAGGTGTTACATGTTGTGTTTTGGAAATGACCCTTGAAGAGTTGGCAAAGGTTGAACAGTTACCAAAGCTCGAGGGCAGCAAGATGTTCCTTTTATCTTGCGGCTCCTAAGAAGGCGGGTGTTGCTAAGAAGAGTCAGCAAAAGCGCGATCGGTGAGGAGGCTGAGGCTGGCGCAAAGGCTGCAGCTGAGGGTGCAAACAAATGAGGAGACAAAGGCTGGCTGGTGATTATTCGCCATCGCGAAGAGTGGTGGCAGACGCACTGAAAAAGTTGAATATTGACTAACGCGCTGTCATGGTAACGTTTTCTCTTACTGAGAGGAAAGCAATGAGCAACCTGTGCGTATCGGTCCCAGGCAGCATGCGTTGCCACAGATGAATATGAAGCCACAATTTTAAATTTCACAAAATGCCAAAACAGAAGACAAATTCCGGCGCAAAAGAAGAGATTCACGTTCACCGCACTGGTAAGATTAAACGTCATCACGCTTACTACCAGCCTGCATTCTGACTAAGAAGACGTAGTAAACGTGAAGAGAAATCTTGTTCACCAGACGCTCGTGGATGGTCACAACCTGAAGCAGGTACGTACGCGACTTGGCTCAATCTCCAAGTTAATTCATTAGTCAGACAAAATTGGCAAAGGAAAAGAAAACCTGGTGCCAAGTGATCAGGTCAATCAAGGTTGCTTTCTAAAGTCAAAGAGAACAAGAATCTGAAGCCAGACTAAGGGTTACTATGGTGCCTGCAAGAATGTCTGCGGTTGCAGCAAAAGAACACCCATGAGAAGGGTTTGGACCGGCTGCTTTATCGCGATCGTCGTAACAAAAAGCGTAGGCTCCGCGTGGCATTGTGATCCAGCGTATCAACGCCGCTGCTCGTCTCAGGGATCTGAGCTGGCAGCCAGTTGATGGGTGCACTGCAAGCGCTGGTAATCGAGATTTAATGCGTAAGGTGCTCGCTGACCTCAAGTGTAACAATCAGGAAGCCAAGGCTATTGCTGGACAAGGTGGTAGAATTAATGACGCTCACATCGTGAGCACTCGTTATAATGGAACAGAGCCGTCGCCCGGATGGGTGCGCTAATGACACCACGGAACAGGCATCACCTGGTCAGCCAACATACCTATTAATTGGTCACAACCAACCTACCTCCTTACTCCTTCCCGTAGAGCACGCACGTACATACGACGTACGTACATATGAAACGCGAGACACTCGCTGGTAAAGTGATAGGCAAATATGTAGGCGGCTAAGAAAATTGCTTACAGACCTGATAATTCCAAGCAAAAGTAAGATAACAACTTTTTGAATCTCACAATCATAATCCACACCTCATAACTCCTAATTCACGACTCATAATTTGTAACTCATGATTTCAATCCACTCTCATCATTCTTGGTTAAGAAGAGTGCAAAAGAGAGAAAAACATCAGTGAAATGTGTTGGGTTATTAGAATAATCTGATCAGCTTTGTATGTATAAAATGTCAAGAGGACGCTTATTACAGCTTCCTAATATCTGGTGAGGAAGTTTTCGCCACCTTTGACAGGGATTAGTAGCTGTAGTATCTTAATGTGAATGGGAAACCATCATGGCTAGTAAGAGAGTACTCAGTCGTTTGTAGCATGGGACTCTTCCTCCTTTCTGCGAGGTGGACAGCTAGTATTTGCACTAGATACGTCAATAAATGACACCTCATCGTCACTTGTCCGTAAGTGACTTCTGACATCGGCGTCAGACTCGCATGAAGATTGAAAAGGTGAACGTAGGTCCCTCCCATGCGGGTAGTACATGCCTTGTGGAAAATACTTCGTGCATGGCATCCGGACAAACTAGTACTGAGTATCTTTAAAGGAAGCCGACCAGATCCTGCTACTTATCTGAAGAGAAGATACTGTATGCGAAGACGCGAAGCGATTTTCGAAGGCAGGTGCATCATGTATTATTGCCAAAAGAAGCATTTGATCGTCATGATGGTGATTCACTTGGGAAAGCTTGATAGAGTCAGTTTGTTGGGTGACCAAATCAGAGATGGAGAGCGTCTCAATAAAGAGCCATGGTAATTTAATCACGGATAGAGAATGAACTGGGTATTCCTGTGACAGAACAGTGGAAGAATAAGATTCATTAAGAATAGACATCTCTTAAACCCAAGCTGATTGATAGGTTAGTGATGCCTGGGAAACGAAGCAGGTGTGAATGAATCATTATGGCTTCCCGGTGCTATCTTCCAACAGGTATATGTAAGAAGCTGTGGGTTGACAGGAATACCGAAAGGGAGTTACATCAGTACTGTTATTGAAATTTCTTCAATGATGATGTCTGTGTATTTGCTACACTGGCAGAATGGTTCCAATATTTCTGCATTATTTTACTGTCCAGATAGTGTGATTTTATATAGGCTATTTGCAAAGTCAAGTTTCTGGGACGCTCATTATAGGCAGGTATTTCTATGCTAATTTTCCGCGGCACTAAAATGCATAAAACACTTTGATATTACATTATATCTATCTTTGTCCTCGGTAATTAGGTAGTGTCTACAATTGGTATGAAATATAAAACATACTCATTATAAGTTTTACATAATATCAGCATTATACACTCATGAGAAAAGCATGAGAGGATTTACTGGAACGAAGTGGCTTGATGAGGCTGAATATGCGTCTGCTTTATCCAAGATAATTACGAAAGTTATGATGGCGACGCTCATTCCTTGAGGCTCCAAACCGAGTGCTACACAACACTTCTTTGGGGTATGCTCAGTAGTCCAGCAGAAACAAGAACGTGCTAAGGGCGGTGTCTCAGACATGGAAACCGAAGTTGTCTCTAGTATGACTCGCATACGACCACAGAAGTTAGGCTGGGTGATGGTGTTCGTTAGAATCTTTGAGAAGGTTAGTAGGGTTTGCAGACTCGATGTACGCCAGCGTGCCTTGGATGCCTTATGGCGGTATAAAAATGGCTTGAGCAGGCGTGTACAACTCCATGGTTGGTGAGCCTTCTTCAAGAAAAGCTTTCGCAGAGATCTTTCACGAAGTATTGTGCAGGCTACACAACGAATAAGGTAGTCTCTCGATGCTTATACTGATGAGATGAAACCTGGCTGACACAATCATATCCTTGGTGGTCTTCCAGATACTTATGGTCGGACGTATCGTTGGCGATCATCGTCGTAGCACTTTATGGTGCTTAATTTCCTTATCAATGAGAAAGCTAAGGACTTGCGCACCGTGGGCGATTTAACAATGACTGAGGATATTATCTCAAGGTTTGCGTGAGGAAATCTCTCATGCAGATTAAGGCGCTGAATGAAAGGAAAAGAAATGGCAAAAGATTTTTATGGCGATATTCTGAACCCCAACAATGCACGGAGGCTGTGGCAGAGTGGCTTTACTTTGGCTATTTGTCTTGCAATCAAAACACAGAATGGTGCTGCGATGTTTGCAGGTCGTATTTCAACCTTCCTCGATATCTATATTCAGCGCGACTTCAAAGAAGGAATTTACTGAGGCTGGAAGCAAGGGAACCGATTGACCACTTGGTAATGAAGTTCCGTATGCTGTCTGCACGTATCCCTTCTCCATAATCAGCTCTCTGGTGACCCAGTATGGGCAACCCCCGAGGTGGCAGGATTGGGCATGGATGGTCGCTCAATGGTAACAAAAGAACGACTTCCGTTTCCTCCATACACTTGAGAATATATGGGTCCATCACCAGAGCCTAACCACTGTGGCCAGGTAGGCCTACGTCTAAGCAAAGCATTTCAAGGACTGCAGCAGATTCTCAGCACTGATGTTAAAGCTCAATCCAGTAGCGAGGAACGATGACGTAATGCGTCCAATAAGGGTGATGGATTATTCATCTGCTACGTGTATCAGCAACCCAGGACTGGTAAGGAGATGCACTTTTGGCGCGTAAACTTTCGCTAAATGTCTCACCTACGCTATCAGGGTGAGGCGTTGACAGTAAGACACGTGAGCAGTGTGGTCCTGCTTATCGTCCTAAATGAGGGGATGTTGTTACTATGAGGGAGTTTATGCCCTGTTTCATAGATATGATGGAGTGGCTGGCTGGTGGTTAGCAAACACATTGAACCCATCCATTATATGCATGATAAGTATTCTTAAGAGGCCGCAGAGCTTGGTTTTATCGACACAGACGTACGTCGCACCTTCTGCACGGGTATTGCCGGCTTCCAGTCAGTGGTTGACCATCTCGCTATCAAGTATGCTACAGAACATCATTCGGGATGAAATAGCTCTGTAATAGAGTATAAGACTGAAGGTGACTTCCCACGTTATGGTAATGATGATACCGGTGCTGATGATATTGTTGTTGCATGGTTGAGTTGAAGACCTTATGAATATGATTCGTAAGAATGTACCTATCGTCATTCTGAACCTAAGCAACAAGTATCCCAACCATTACTCCAACGTCGTGGTATGGTAAAGTTCATTGAATATGCCTTGATACCAGTCCTGATGGAGCACCGCTCGCCCTGCAAATCCATCTTACGGAGCAGAACAGAATGGTTTGTTACAATGTTGAACTCCAACTGCTAAACTACCACATGAATATGCATTGGATGGTATTTTAAACACAGACTATCAGCCCGATGCACTGCACTACAATGAAGAGGAGCGTGTCAATATGCTTGTTGGCGTAATGGATGGTTATTTCAATCGTGGTGCACACCACCTGGAATGTTAATGTCTTTGGCGTTGACAAACTGATTGATTGTATGGACATCCTGAGAAGCGAAGAGGCTGCCAACTCTGCTGTCAACCGTGCGAGGGTTACGCGTGAAGTTCATTGATCTTACACGTGAACAGCAGATGACGTTATCGGCACGTCGTGCCATGGTTCAATGTAAAGTGGATACAAGCACAAACGGATTTTTCTAAATTACAAGATAATATGTTTGTGTTCATTCCAGACCGAATCTTTTGGTTCGGTGGATGGACCTGGAATTCGTTTTGTTATCTTTCTTTTCTTAAAGGATGTGCAATGCGATGCCAGTATTGGTCAAGGAATTTGAGACAGCATGGAACAGAGCGGGGGGACAACCTTGTCTCCTGTTGATGATGTCTTAGCACAAGCACAACGATACCAAAGCTATTGGGGAGAAAAGGTGTAAAAGTTACCGTGAGTGGGGAGGCTGGTTAGTAAGATAAAACCCTCAACAGAATTGTTTGTGCCATCAGGTATCAATTGCTTTATCTGTCTGATACTCTGCTCAGCCATTTAGTCATGAAAGCAGCAGTAATTTTAGCAGCTTTTATGAACTGATGAAAATATACTGACTTGGTTCTCTTGGATATAAAACACATTGATAGTGATGCCCATAAGAATTTAACTGGAGTTGAGGAACGATATATCCCTCGATTGCGCACCACTATCTCTCTCTGATATTAAGAAACCTGTTTGATAAGACACGTTCTTGTTCCTGGTATTAATGACGACGACGACACATGCAAACTTCAAATTTTCATTGATACATTATAATGTTGAACAGTATGGATACTGCCTTATTATGACCTTGAGTATATAAAATATAAATTGGGAATCCTGCATGGCACTCACAGACAAAAGCTACCTTAAAGGAAAGCATCAATCATGCGAAGAGATAATAATGGAATGGATGATTAGTAAGTAAAATATATCAGAAGGCAGATGGTTTGATCTATTGAATATAACCCGTTTTAATCAGTGCTTAATTTATTGAAAACTTTGGTTCTATTTAGGTTATCACTTGTCAAAATCTTGATTTTATTTTGTTTGATGGACAATGTTTTTAACCTAATGTTCTAATATAAAAACTGGCATAACGACGCATATGATGATTTTTCATATCACGTTTTCAAAAAAGAGAATCTAAATTGATTAAAACTTGTCTATGCTTATCTCCCCTTTTTAGTCTTATAAAGTAGTAGTGCTTTATCATTCTTTGTAAATATATTTCTGAATCATCTAATCTTTCTATCTATAAAATACTCATTCGTTTTCTTTATACTATTCCAATAAAATAGGATAATCGCTTTTGTTGTATTATCACAGCGTGTCGTTTGTTAAGCGTGATTTGATCAGTTGTTATTATTCTTTGGATGAAATAGGTTTTAGTAAAATAAATTCATATTTATTTATTCTTTTGCAACTTATATATTTTTATGTAAGGACGGTTAAAAGCTCCAAGTAGTAAATTTTTCAAATTTGTGTCCTGATAAAGGCACATAATCAAGCTAAGACGAATCATAACAAAGGTTAAAAAACAATAATGGACATGAAAAATAATTTGAAAAGTTTTAGCAAAAAAGAAAACGTGTATCTTGCAACAAGTTTTTTAGGGTGGTTAATTTAGTTTTAGTATTTAAACTTGGGTGAGGGAATTGGTCAAGGTCTTCAGGTTTGTTGGAGATTAATGATGCAGATTACCTTGATTTAGGCAAGAAAAACATCATGTATCTAAGATAAGTATTGATTTAATATGATTTGATATGAAGCATGTTAAATGATCGCATAAGAAGACACAAGATCGTCTTAATGCACGAAGAACGTTGTCGAACCTTGCGAGATGGGTGAATATGGAGCCTTTGAGTATGGTTTCTGAAGATATGGGACATGGAATACCAGCAATCTCGTTTGGGACAGACCATAGTGTTTGGTTCACTGTGCACCTGAAGGACGTGTTTCAGCCACAAAAAATCCAGCGTCACTTTGTATACCCGGTAGCAAACCTACACTCACGTACTT
>BNJV01001709.1_pt1 | contig 37908 bp, 53 predicted proteins | sample 8540591 | NCBI WGS metagenome assembly BNJV01 (sample SAMD00202457, study PRJDB9452) | human saliva metagenome | host: Homo sapiens
GCTTCTGTATCCTATCGCTTCTTTAGCTTCAGAGCACTGCCTACCTCTGCGTCCACATAGGCTGGTTCAGCTTGAGCCATTATTTACATACTTCACGAACAATAGTCATGGAAAGATAGCCTTCTGGTCTTTCTCTCGTTCAAGTTCTTCACAAGCCCTCTTCTGTGCTTCCCTAAGGAATCCCTATTCCAACAGGTGTTTCAAATTCTTCACTCTCCACCAAAAGTACGTATACTTCTCTGAGGCTTTCTTCTTCTCTAAGATTTCTTTCAGACTTGATATCTGCTATCCTTGCAAGCTCTCTTCTTTACCTGCTCATAAGAAACTCGAATCATCAAAACGGTAACCGTCTAAAATATAATATCAGCTATGTTTAACCCCTACCCACTTTATTATTCTCCCTGTTTCGAGTCTGCGTTTTAAAATAAAAACAGCCTATCCTTAGTATACTATCACAAATAGCTAAAATATACAATCACAAAAGTGTGTGTGACCACTCTATATATAGTCCCTCAGTTTGTAGATTGCATATTCCATAGTACAGCTTGAACAATATGTTCGAGGGCCTTTATAATCAGTCTGCAGGAAGCATTCCTGCTACTGCTTTAATTAACAATTGTTTGCCTTTCTCTCAAAACATGCCTGTGGATGATTGCATACAGGACATACCTTAGAGCCTTTGGTCCAACTACGATATGTCACCGGTTCATCACTGCCAGATAGTATCACCATCTGATGAGAATACAAGGTCGCCTTCCTGATTTGGCAAGGGCTTATGGTATCTCCTCATGCTCCTTCTCGATGTCTGCTACCATCTCAAAAAGCTTTTGCAAAATTCCTGTAAGCCTTCTTCTCTTGCTCCTTAGCAAAGGTAGGTACATCTCCTGCCACTCATAAGCTTCTCCGTCAGCAGCAGTCTCGGGTTCTCATCCGTAAAAGGCCGATTCCGGCTGTATCTTATACCAGATTTCGTGATGCTCCCTTTCATTTCCTGCTGTTTCTCAAATATTTTCAGCTATCTGAACATATCCGTCTTTCTTGCCTTTAGATGCGAAATATGTATACTTGTTTCTAGCCTGTGACTCACCTGCAAAGGCATCCATAAGATTCTTCTCAGTCTTTGAACCCCTTGATATTTTTCCCAACTCTGAATACCTATCTTCTACCATTTCTTATCCCTCCGTTTTCTATATTTTGAGGCCTTTGTCAGTCCTTTGCATATTCTATGTCTTACCGCCTCTGACAAGCCTTAATCGGTATTCTAACATTTACGACAATTTATTTGCAATCAAATTGTGATGTTTTTAAAAACATTTTGCAAAATTATCTGATAAATGATATTGATTCTTAATTTCTCGACTTAATTGATAGTAATTTTCATTTGACAAATAAAAATTGCAGTAGTATAATTGTGTCTGCTAGGGGAGCCTTTGGCTGAGATGAAGCAAAACTTCAGACCCTTAATACTTGAACCGGATAATACCGGCGTAAGGAAGCAAAGATAATCTCCTTACGCCATGACAGTGAAGGAGGTTTTTCTATGTCATTTTTAGCAACACCAAGTGTAAATGACTGGGGTGAAAATGTATTCAAACTGACTCATACGGGCTTATAACCGTAGGAGTCCTCATAGCTTTGCTCATTGCAATAGCCATCGTCTTAAGGCCTAAGACAGCAGGCAAGGTAAGAGCAATGGCAACTACCCAGTTAGTTTTTTCAGCCGCAGCTATGGCACTGGCTATAGTAACCGCTGAAATCAAATTTACCAGACTCCCAATGGGAGGCTCTATTACACTCTTTAGTATGCTTTTTATCGTGCTGATAGGCTATTGGTACGGGCTAAAGGCAGGACTTATGACAGGTTTTGCTTACGGACTGCTTCAGTTCTTGGCTGATCCTGCATTCTACAGCCCTCTCCAGCTTCTTATCGATTATCCTCTTGCCTTTGGAGCTCTCGGTCTATCGGGTATTTTCTACGAGAAGAAGCACGGCTTACTTAAGGGCTACATAGTGGGAGTACTGGGAAGATATATCTTTGCAGTCATTTTCAGGGGTTGTTTTCTTTTGGCAATTATGCACCTGAGGCACACCTGCCTGTAGTATATTCACTTGGATACTAACGCAACCTACATAGTTCCTATGCTGCTAGCTACAATGATTATTATAAGCATTCCTATGTAAGTAAGGCCATGTCCTATGTAAGGTCAAAGGCCACTTACTCAAGCTGGAATGCTGGGCACTGGCTGTGATAAAATAGAGTCTGATATAGAAAGGATTCTACTATCAGGATTTACCGCCTGCAGCGAAGGCCGCTAGGGACTCTACTTATCCGCCGCAGGTGGATCCCACGGATAGTTTATGTTTGGACAGGTAATTTCGGTGTACTTCTATTCGAATAAAAAGCTGCCATACTTGAAACCCTCTTCAAGTATGGCAGTTTCTTTTATTTTGGGAAGAATGAGCTATTGGATAAAACGGTTTCGAGGCTTCTCCCATAAAGGTATGCAAAAGGCACAAGGCCAAATTTAAGGGTCTTATTCAGCACTTCCAATAGGGTTCCAAATGCTCTTGTACACTGTATCTGCATCAGTTGTAGCAGTACCATTTAGCATTTATATAACCGTCAACTATACTTCTATCTGCTCAGTTGTATATTCATCTGTCTGCTTACCAAACTGCATAAGCTTATTTAATTCAAGGTTCATATCATAATCACTTCCGTTAAGACCTATCTTCATAAGCAGCTTTGTGCAGTCCTCAGGATTGTCTCCCATCCACTTAAGCGCCTTTTAACTGCTGCGAAGCCATCTTAGCTGAGGTTATAGGATTCTCTTTTATAAAGTCCTTGTTCATCATAACTATACAGCAAAGCTCATTTCTGCTATTTCCGTCAGCAGACTCCACCTTGCGAAGCAGTCCCTGCTTAACAAGAGGATAGCCATATGACTCAGGAAGAAGAGCCGCTGCTATCTCGCCACTCTTCATTGCTGCTACACAGGCATCCTTTTCTACCTGTACTATCTTTAAGTCCTAAGAGGGTCGATGCCAGCTTCTATAAATAGTCTTGCAGAGATATTGTAGTCTGACTGTTCCGATACCATGGCGCGGAAATTGACTTACCCTTTAGGTCATCATAGCTCTTGTAATTACTCTCATCAAGCACATACATAGCCTTGCAGCCTGTAAGTAGGTGCGCACCGCCAACGAAACAGAGATTTACGCCGTTTGTTGCAGGAACCATAGACTTTGCAATGTGGCCTATGGCTATCTGAACCTGATTGGTTCCTATTGCTTCCACATCAGAGTCTCCCTTAAAGCCTTCAACTGTAAGCCCCTGCTCCTTGTAGTAGCCTAGCTCCTGTGCCACGTTAACTGCTGATGTACATCCATCTCCGGTTAAAAACTTAAGAGTTTTACCGTAGGCAGGCTCCTTCTTCCAAGCCTCTTCATCAGCTGTATTCACAGCAGATGCAGCAGACGCTGTGCTTTTGGCCGACGAAGCTGTAGACGCGGCAGATGACTTAGACGCACCCTTACTTGCGGATACCTCTGTCTTTGATGATGTCTTAGCACTGTCTGTGCTGCTCTTAGCCCCACATCCAACCATTGAAAACGCTACCACTGCACAAAGTGCAATACTTAATACCTTCTTCATTTTTTTCCTCCTTTAATTTTTATTTGCGGTGTCAAGGACACCTATCTCTAAGCGAAGTGCAGTAAATCAAGTATATGATTACGGTACTCCACAAATGAAGAACTGCTTCGGTTACGAGGATAATCCATATCTATCTTTATTTCCTCGCGTATTCTTCCCGGATGAGCTTCCATTACTAATATCCTGCTGCTCATATGAATCGCTTCGTCTATATCGTGTGTCACCATTACAACTAACTGCTTATTTACCTGCCACATATCGAGTATCTCATTTTGCATATTCATCCTGGTAAATGCATCTAAGGCTCCAAGAGGCTCATCCATGAGAAGAATCTTTGGTTTACTTATCATTGCCCTTGCAAGAGCTACTCTTTGCGCCATCACCTCCTGAAAGCTGTCCCGGATAATCTTTCTTAAATTTCTCAAGACCTATTACATTTATAAGTCTATGAACATCTTCCATACCCTCTTTTAGCTTTCCCTGCATCTTCAGGCTAAAGGCTACATTGTCCTCAACTGTAAGCCAGGAAAATAGGGTGGGCTTTTGAAAAACCATACCTATATCTGGGCCGGGAGAAGTTATTTTGTCTCCATTTATGGTAATTTCTCCTGTAGTAGGAGCTATAAGACCTGCTATCATTCTCAAGATAGTTGACTTTCCGCAGCCTGAGGGTTCCTACAAGGCTAACAAATTCACGTTATACATACTGATGTTTTACATCTGTGACTGCATTGGTAACTTCTGTGGAATCTACCCTTGAAAAGCTTTTTGAGACACCTTTAAGTTTTAATTCTGTTGCTTCACTCATTGTTTCACTACTCTATCTGCCAGCGGAGAATATAGTTCTTAATTCTATCCAGTACCCTTGTTACTATATTGAATACTATACAGATAATTACTATTGCCGCAAACATCTTGTTGTAGGCTGCCCAAGCCTTTGCCCAGGTTATGTACCAGCCAAGTCCCGCCTCTACGCCAAGCATCTCTGCTATCATAAGCGATATACAGGCTGAACTCATTCCCTGTGTCATTCCCTGTAAGATATTGGGCATGGCGTGCGGGATGGCTATATTAAACACAAGCTGTCGGTCAGAAGATCCAAGAGTTTTGGCAACTTCGTAGTAGGATTTGTCCACATTTGATATTCCTGAAGTAGTTGCTGTGTGAGCAGCAAACCAGGTACCAAGCCCAACTATAAAGACAGAGCCAGCCATAAGTGAGCTTAGCCCAGTATCACTAATGAGGTGGAATCCATGGCTGTCAGGTATAGGGTCCAAAGCACCTTTACTATGAGGGTTTATCCAGTATCTAACCTTTTTCACTATAACCGCTCGCCACACCGGTTATGATGCCAAAGCACAACACCACAGAAATATCCTGTAAATAGCAATCTTAGTGTAAAATAAGTTGCATACTATAAGCTGGTCCTTGTCTAAAATTGCAGCATTATAATGTCATTGCAAGGTATAAATGGATATAAAAGTATCCCTGTCTTTAATGTAAGCACATCAAAAGAGCTAAAACAAGAAAATCGTAGATAAGAATGGTGCCTTGAAATCTTACTTTTTGCAAATTTCTTTCTATTACCTTTTTATAAAGTAAAATTGCATGAATAAGCCTACATACGTATGTATACAGCTATGGGTAGTGCAAAGTAAAATCAGGTATCTCTCAGATTTGCATTTGGATACTTGTCCGGTACCAATATATACTCAAGAACTGCTATAACAAAACATACTATAGGAAAAACGAAATGATGAAGTCAACTATCTTCTGATGTCTGCTCTTCATTATTTTCTTCAATTTCCAAAGTTCATCCTTTGTTAAAACCGGCAGTAGTCTGTTTATTTATTATATCTTTTTCTGACACCTCATAAGTCCCCCTTTTTATCTTAACAGCACAATTTAGTTGTACCACCACCCTGCTTATCTGGCTAATTTTTGTTTATATTAAAAGAGTCATTTATTGAAATATTCAATAAATGACTCGCAATAATCCTTATAGCATCTCTATAAATGCGCCTATTCTGGTGTCAATCTGCCCTTTATCAGCTAGTGAATAGTCAGTTTCAAGCTTCATATAAGGAATATCATTTTCCTTCATCACCTTCGCCATCGTATGTGTTTCTATATTAAAGGTATGGCAGCCCGTCAAAACTATGTCGATAACTCCGTCTACCCTGTACTTTTCTATCATGTTGAGGGTATCTTCATATCTTCCTGTATTTGGTGTCATTACAGAGCAGTCGATTTTTAAGTATCTATCACTTATGGCTTCCGATAATATTCTCAGCATTTTCATCTATTAAAAAGCTCTGGCTTCTCTCTCCCGAACAGTCATTTCGACAGACTACGACTCCACCGAGTGATTCAATTGTCATCACGACCTTTTCAATCAGGCCTCCACTTGGACAGCCCGTAAGGAGAATCCTCTTAGCATCTGCAGGTACAGGCCTCTCTCCATCCTCTAAATAGGCTTTTTTTGCATCAGCTATCAGCTTTTTCCATATCAGCTATATAGTCATCTACACTCATGCAAAAGGTTTCCTTCTGGATGCTAGCATCATATCGATTCCCTTCATCATAGGGCTCCGCCTTTTGCATAGCATAGAGCTCTCACATAAGTTTCCTTGCATAGTTTCTCTTTTTACCGCATTTCTTAAGGCTTCATCTGTGATAGTGATTCCAAATTTTTCTTCAAAGCGCTTCTTTCAAAGTCCTTCACATTCTTCGTACCACATCTTCTTTGCATAAGGTACATCTTTTTCCCTGATGGAAGATGAAGGATATGTACATCCTTAATCTCTCCCAAAAGCTCATACATCTTCTTTCTTGCCATCGCAGGTGGTTTCTATTATGATGTCTGAAAAATATGTATAAGGACATTTCGTGGTAAAGTGCAAAGCCATAGGGTTGACTTTTATCAGTGGGCATATAGTCTTAGGCAGCACCCTTCTCTGCATCGGAATCGTCTCCTGACTTGTGCCACAAAGCCCAATTGACGCCATCCCTGCAGCCTCAAGGATTTCAACAGGTGTGAAGCGCAAAGGCATCCAGCTATCTTCCCGCCCTTTTTCTTAAACTCCATAGCCTTTATAAAGCCTGCTTTACGCTTTTTCTTCGTAATCCTCCCAAATTTCTTTTCCCTCTTCAAGTATCAGTTGTATCCACAATACTACCTCCCTCAATAAAGCATTTTCTAACCTAAATAGTATACAATAAATGCTGTTTAGTTAAAAGAAGATATACAATAATTTCCAATATTTATAATTTTTATATAATTAACAGTGAGTATTAGCGTGGCACTCACATTACAATTGAATACATATTTATCTAAGCGTTCAAAGGCTTCCACTATCCTTGATTTTTGGGAAGCAAGGTTCATCCTTATGCTCCACTCTCCATTGAATGGTTTGCCATTCTGCCAGAACACCCCTACTTCAAAGCCCATTCTAAGCAGTTCCTCTAAGGTCTTGCCCTTTTCTTTGCACCATTCTTCACAGTCTATAAAGAGCATGTATGTGCCCTGAGGTCTCGCAACCTTTACTCCCTTGAACTTAGTTTCTATATAGTCACAGGCAAAGTTAACATTATCTCCTATTACCTCTCTAAGCTCATCCACCCACTCATAGCCCTCATCCTTGTAAGCTCCTATAAGTGAATGCATTGAAAGTACATTTATCGAATTGTAATGCCCAAGAGAGGCTTCTTTCTCAATTCTATGTCTGATTCTGTCATTATAAATGATATGATAGCTGCCTGTAAGTCCTGCAAGGTTAAATGTCTTTGACGGTGCGTAAAATGCAACTGTACGGTTCTTTGCATCCTCAGATATGGTCTGGGTAGGTATGTGCTTATATCCGCTAAGTATGATATCCGACCAGATTTCATCTGAAATAACCATTACATCATCGTTTTATAAAGCTCCATTACCTTTCTCAAGCTCCCATTTTTCCCAGACACGGCCGGAAGGATTGTGAGGTGAACAGAAAATGGCTGTATGAATATTATTTTCAACTATCTTTTCTTTCCATATCCTCAAAGTCCATACGCCAGATGCCTCTTCATCCTTTTTAAGGTAGCTGTGACAATGTTATATACCGTTATTTTTCAGCACTTGGTGAAGCCTATAGGTAGAGCATATCTGAGTACGCTATCCCCCTGTGAGCAGAATACATGGAGCGCAGTCGTAACCCTCCCAGGACTCCATTTTCATATCCCTATGTATTCTTTTCTTAATTCCCTTTACATCATTTCTTATCTCCTGCCATCTGATTATGCTGTCATAGTACTCATCTCTTATCTCAAAAATATCCAAAGGTCGGATGCTTTTGCCTCTCTATAATCGCATCCGTAATAGTGGGAAGCACGCGGAAATTCATATCCGCAACCCACATAGGGTATCATATCAAAAAGCCTTCTCTTACCTTGATAGGATTCTCCCTTCCAAAAACATTGGAATCAGGTCAACTGCCAGCGCATCTTTTTCCTTTTCTGTCAATTATCGAGGACAAAATCATACTTCATAGTTTTTGCTACCCCCGTTTATTCTTCCTCACTGCCTTCATTTTCAGCAAGTTCTTCTTCTGAAATTGTCATAATCTGGCGCTTTCTTGCCATCTCATCATTTTCAAGATATTCATCATAGGTACTCACCTTATCAATGAGGCCGTGTGGCGTAATTTCACAATTCTGTTTGCAATCGTCTGTATGAAACTGGTGGTCCTGAGAGGTAAGAGTACAACTCCCGGAACTTGATTACTGCGTTATTTAATGAGGTAATAGCTTCCATCATCAAGGTGGTTGGTAGGCTCATCAAGGATGAGTACATTTGGTAGCCAGTATCATCATCTTTGAAAGAAGAACCTAACCCTCTCACCACGGAGTACCTTAACCTGCTTTTATACCTGCATCTCCGGGAAAAAGCATACGTCCCTAGGAAGTTTCTTACATAGGTTGCATCTTTTTCAGGTGAAAAACTGGCAAAAGGAACTCAGTAATATTTCTCATTTCCTTGAAAAGCTCTGTATTATCCTTAGGAAAATAGCCCTGAGTAGTGGTTACATCCACTTGTAATCACCCTCATCAGGCTCCATCTCTCCTGCAAGTATCTTAAATAAAGTGGATATAGCCTTTACATTTGGGTCCCTACGAAGGCTATCTTGTCTTCCCTTCCTACAACAAAGGAGATATTGTCAAGTACCTTCACGCCGTCAACTGTCTTAGATATTCCGCTAACTGTAAGTACTTCATTACCTATCTCTCTGGCAGGGCGGAAATCTATATAAGGATACTTACGGCTGGATGGCTTAATGTCATCAAGCTCAATCTTCTCCAAAGCCCTCTTTCTACTTGTAGCCTGCTTAGACTTACTTGCATTAGCAGAGAATCTCTGGATAAATTCCTGAAGTTCTTTGATTTTTTCTTCTTTCTTTTTATTTGCTTCCTTCTGCTGACGAATCATAAGCTGGCTGGACTCATACCAGAAGTCGTAGTTTCCTGCGTAAAGCTGGATTTTGCCATAGTCAATGTCCGCTGTAGTGTACATATCTTGTTAAGGAAATAACGATCATGTGAAACTACAATTACTGTGTTTTCAAAGTTGATAAGGAACTCCTCAAGCCAGCCTATTGCATCCATGTCAAGGTGGTTGGTAGGCTCGTCAAGGAGGAGGATATCAGGGTTTGCCAAAGAGCGCCTGAGCAAGAAGAATCTTAACCTTTTTAGACGCCTCTATCTCGCTCATCATCATATAATGATACTCTGTATCTATGCCAAGTCCGTTAAGGAGGGTAGCTGCATCAGATTCTGCCTCCCAGCCATTCATGGTGGCAAATTCTCCCTCCAGTTCACTTGCTCTTATACCGTCTTCATCTGTAAAAGTCTTCCTTAGCATAGATGGCTTCTTTTTCCTTCATTATGTCGTACAGTCTCTTTATTTCCCATGATTACTGTATCAAGTACAGGATATGCGTCATACTTAAAATGATCCTGCTGCAGAAATGAAAGTCTCTGCCCCGGAGTTATAATAACATCGCCTGTGGTAGGCTCTAACTGTCCCGATAATATCCTGAGGAAGGTAGATTTACCTGTTCCATTCGCTCCAATAAGTCCATAACAGTTGCCTTCAGTAAACTTGATATTTACATCTTCAAAAAGTGCCTTTTTACCAAGTCTCAAAGTAATGTTGCTTGCCTGAATCATTTTAATTTTCCTTTCAAAAGCTTAGTTTTTTGCAAAAATGCTATTTCACTATATTTTTATGTGTCAAAAGGTAGTAAATTCTCCCTCAAGTAAACTCCAATCGAATTTCTATACTTTTGACACCCGTATCATTATATCATTTATCTTACGAGATTTCGATAGTTTTGTGATTTTTCATTAGTATAGCTAACTACCGCTGTTTAAAGCCATTTCTTCTTCTTGAAAATATATTATTCCACTAATTGCCATAAGTATAACCACTCCAATTACAACGGATATGCGAATGGCGAGTCCAGCTCCGCATATACTTAAAAGTTCATTCCATACCAGCCCTGTAACAAGAGTTAAAGGCATAATGATAGTCGTAACCACTGTTAATACTGTCATTATGCGGTTTTGCTTTACTGAAAGCTCTGACTGGTATAGTTCTCTAACCTGCATGGTATATTCTTTAAGAGTAGACACCAAGCCTTGGAGCCTTGTCACTCTGGCAGTGAAAAGCTCAAAGAATCTGCAGGTTGTCGGACATGAAGAAGTCGTTTTCATTTTCTGCAAGTTCCTGTCCCCAAGTCAATCAGCTGTTCATAGTACATTTTAGCTTTCAGGAGCTCTCCCCTGATTTCGTTATTTCTCTCAAGTTCCCCTGTGAGATTCCCCTCAAGTATCCTGTCTTCTATAATAGTGATTTCATCCTCGTATCTTTCAAGCATATTTAAGTCGCCGCTAATTATGGTCTCTAGAAAGTCGTATATGAATCTTTCAAGTCAGGGTAGCGCCATTTTTTAGTGGCTGCAATTCTTTTTACGAGCGATGACTGCGTAGCCATCGTGGTCTATAAATACAATTCCTCTTTCATCAAGGGCAAAGGCAAATCTATTGCTTCTTTCAAGTAAGTCTGACCTATCAGGTATAATAAAGCTTCCCTGTCAGCGAGTCATAATTGACTTCTGCTTTTGTCATAAATAGGTTTTTCTATCTCGAACTCGAGGTCGATTCCCATGTTGAATTTTTCTTTATCTCTTGCCCATTTTTTTCGGGGCTTATCACTGCGACATAGCAGTCATCTCCATCAAATATTTCTTCTGCTCTTATTGCTTCTAAGGTGTTTCTAATCTTGTAATACATTGATTTCTCCTAAAATTGTATTGTGGAACTTTGTTGTTTTGCTTAAAACCTGTATCAGTATATCACATTTCATCACTACTAAGTCACGCTTAGAATAATAAATTTTCAGACTCGCTCAACATACGCTTGCTGCTCCTAATACGACTTCATTGAATAATGGTTTTTGAGTTTGGTATTCTGGTTACGCTCAGAATAATAAATTTCAGACTCGCTCCGGCATCCGCTTCGCTTTGCCTAATGCGCGAGCTTAGAATTTATTATTCTAAGCTGATCTATTTCTAATAATACGTCTCGTGCAAGATTTTTATGTAGGTTCGTGATTAGCTATGACATCCTTGCATTTGTCCCTTCTTTTTCTGCTTCCTAACTGATTAGTAACTCCATTCTTTTTCCTTTACTTATGTTCTTTACTTGATTTTTGGTTATTTTGTACACTTTTTCTCTGAAACTTTGTGCATTTTGCTGTTGTTTTTTTATTTAGATTTCGTATATAATACTTCTTTGTCGGGGTGAGTTACAATAGTCACTAAGTAGTATTTCTAAGCCTCAGCGGTATTTCTTGGCACTAAGCAGTATTTCTTAGCTTTATGATTTGCACGAAATAGTATTCGATATCTGATATATGTGATATGTGGTCGATATCTGTATTTAATGATTTCTGCCTTTTTCTCCCCAAATAATCACAGCAAAAAGTGTTCTGTTCTCCGATGTCTAGCATTAAACAGTTCTGATTATTGTAACCACCTTAGACATTTACCATATCCTGAGTATCTAAGTCTTACTTAGCAGGAAAATCTATTTAACATTTTAACTTCATCTGCTATAATAGTCTTTAAGGGCATTATAGCAAATCCCAATGTAAAGAAAGGACTATATGCGCTACATAAAAGAATTTGATAAAGTATGTAAGGGCTGATTAAACCCGATTGATGATCTTGATGTTTTCGCAAGATGGCATGAACATAAAGAGTTCTGCGAAGAGATCTTTAAGAGTTATCTTAGACGATTATGAGCTATGTTGTTAGATTCATCATCGGCAGTTTGACCTTAAGAATCTACAAGGTCGCTCTGTTGATACTAGACGCTAAATGTATAACTGGAGATGGACGGTATATCAATATCGAGGTACAAAAAGGCAAATGATGATAACCATCTAAAGAGAGTGCGTTACAACGCTTCTGTATTGACTGCCAACGTAACAGAAACTGTAGCAGTTTGAATTTATGCCCCGGATGTCTGTATTGTATTTATTTCAGCCTTTGATTTATTTAACGGGTGGATCTTCCGCTCTACCACATAGAGAAGGTTGTTAGGGAAACTGATCAGATAATAGATGACGGTCTTACTGAGATATATGTAAATGCAGCTAGTGATGATGGTTCCAAGCTGGCAAAACTAATGAAAGCTGTTTACTAAGAATGATGCTTTACGACGAGTGATGATTTTCCAGTCACCAGTGAAATCAAAGGCTAAGATTAAAAAGCGATGAAGGAGGTACCGTAGGACGATGGATGCAGACTTTACAAAAATGGAGATGAGCTGGATTAGCGAGGGTGAAGAACGTAGTGAAAACGCGGTGAAAAACGCGGTGCTAAAAATGAAAAACTAAAGATTGCTAAAACCATGCTTTGAAGAGGGCTATCCGCTGAGCTTATAATGAGGGTATACAGGGCTTTCTAAAGATGCCAGTTGCTGCTTTGCAAGTCTAAGTTCTGAAAATCTAGGCCCTAACTCAAGTTAAGGAGCTAGTATGGGCTATTCAGGAAAGTCTTGAGAAGCTTATCAGCGATGTAGAAAGAAGTTAGAATCATTAAGTATGAACTTTACCTGAGAGTAGTGAAAAAAAACAAACTGCCACAATCCGGCTACAACACAGCATTTTCCAAACTGCTTTTTGTGTTTATAGGCTGACTGTGGCAGTTTTTCTATATCATAAAATGTCATAAGTATAAAAATTCCGCGCAAACTTACTTACATAAGAATTTATTTTTAGTACTATACTTCAGAGTTTTCGCTAACTCTCACATTTAATGGTGGAAAAGTCTCATTCCGGTAAAGCAAAGAACCATATCGTACTTGTTGCACGTTTCTATTACGCTGTCATCTCTTACTGAGCCGCCAGGTTCGGCAATGTACTTCACACCGCTCTTATGAGCCCTCTCAATATTATCTCCAAATGGGAAGAAGGCATCAGATGCAAGGGCTACATTTTCATTTTTATTAAGCCACTCTCTCTTTTCCTCCCTTGTAAATACAGGAGGCTTTACCTCAAAGAAATTCTCCCATACACCATCCCTTAAGAGGTCTTCGCTCTCATCCCCTACATAAAGGTCGATGGCGTTATCCACATCAGCTCTTCCCAGTCCTTCTAGGAATTTGAGATTAAGTGTCTGTGGTGCCTGTCTAAGCCACCATACATCAGCCTTACTTCCTGCAAGCCTAGTACAGTGAATACGGCTCTGCTGCCCTGCTCCTATACCTATAGCCTGTCCGTCTTTTGCATAGCAGACAGAGTTTGACTGAGTGTATTTAAGTGTAATCATAGCAACAATGAGATCATCGAGAGCTTCTTTAGGAAGATTTTTATTCTCACTTACTATGTTCTTAAAAAGCTCAGCATCTATCTTAAATTCATTCCTGCCCTGCTCAAATGTTATTCCAAAGACCTGCTTTTTCTCTATAGGTTCAGGCTTGTAGTTTTCATCTATTTCTATAATATTATAATTTCCTTTTTTTCTTCTGCTTTAGTATCTCAAGGGCTTCTTGTGTATATCCCAGCGCTATGATACCGTCTGAAACTTCTTTTTTGATTATCATTGCGGTATCAGCATCACACACATCAGAAAGTGCTATGAAATCACCGAAAGAAGACATTCTGTCAGCTCCCCTTGCTCTTGCGTAAGCACAGGCTAAGAGGCTCATCTCACCCATATCCTCTACTCTGTAAACCTTTTTCAAATCCTCAGTAAGAGGCTTTCCTATCGCAGCTCCTGCAGGAGATACATGCTTAAAGCTGGTTGCAGCAGGAAGTCCTGTAGCTTTCTTAAGTTCCATTACAAGCTGGATTCCGTTAAATGCATCTAAGAAGTTGATATATCCCGGTTTTCCACAAAGCACCTTAACAGGAAGCTCTGCTCCATTTTCCATAAATATTCTGCTTGGCTTCTGATTAGGATTACAGCCGTACTTTTAGCTCCATTTCATTCATAATGCACTCTCCTTATAATTTTCACCTATATCTATCAATATCTGCTTTTAATATTTAGCATCATCTACATACCGATTACAGCTAAATCAGGTTATCTATCAGGTTACCTCGCTTTGATTATATAAGATTTTTGCTTTGTACTTATACTAATTAGCCTGATTCTTATTTACTATTCTAGTCTCATATTCTCCGGTTTCTATATCTATAAACCTTGTAAACAATGACACTTTATTAGCTTCATTTAGGCTCTTCCAAATACTCTCAGTAAATTCATCTATACTTCCACAAAGACTTACCTTCGTAGGTTCACCCTCAAAGCTTGGCAGGGGCTCCACATCTTCTTTATAAGTATGAATAAATCTACCTTCACCCGCAGGAATATCACTATAATCATAAAAATATCTGTTACAGCAGTCAGGATTGCCATCATCGCTCTTTAAGTATACTCATCCTAAAGTGAACTGACTCATCGCTTATATCCACTAAGGGCAGATATTCTAGGTGTATAGTTTAGGTGCATCAGGCTCAAATTCCCTGCTCATAAGAGCCGAGTTAAAGCATTTACCTGCTGTCATATAATTATAAACTGTATCCGTCTGGTCTCCATTGGTAATTATAGTTTTCTTTCCAATAACCTTTACAGGAGAGTATATTATTAGACTTGGATCTGAAAGCTTGGTTTCATCGAAGGCCTCTGTCCTTATTCCCTTCGCCCTCTTCCACAAAATATCCTATTCCTGCTGTTTTCACTTCTTCCCATAATAAAGTAAGCAGTCATTGCCTTTTTGCCATCCTTACTTCTTCCCACAACAATTCCTCTGCCCGGGATAAGTTTTAGCCGATAATACTTCACCAATTGAAACCATGTCATCCTCCGTTTATTCATATCAAAGCCTTGTCAAATAGTTGCTCAGCACTTTATAATAAGTTCTACTTAAGAATATCATAGTTTTTTATTAGTTTTCAATATGAATGCTTCTTTTATATTTTCTTATAAAATAAAACTCATTTTTTTATGGTTTGATAAATAGATGAAATTATTTTATAATCTGGTGAATTGAAAAAGTAACTTCCACACCTAAAGTTTAAATTTCTATATTTTAGCTAAGGTATGGAAATTTCTTTTGAAACAGTTGTGTTGTCTTTTCCTATAGCCAAAGCAATCTTATTAAAGCTCATTTTTTAAAGCTTATGATTTCTATGTCAGAACGCTGGCTTAAAGAAAGATGTGAATGTTTTTCCCATAATTAAAAATATTCCTTTCAGTTTGTATATAAAACCCTAACCTGATGAATCTAACCCAATATATATTTTTAATCATGGAATCAGTAAAGTCCATAGTTAAAAAGATGTGGTGTATGGAAAAAGTAAAATCCATACTAATATGGAATTTACTTTTTCAAATAACATGACGCTAGATTTTCAAGGTAAGTGCAACACTTTGTAAAAAAATAGTAAATGCAACACTATTGCTAGATAAAATGATAAAATTATATCAATAAAATCAGACTGAATTTAATCAAATTTGGTTTGATTTTTATTGCTTTTAACGAAAAAGGGTATAGCAAACAGACCTGAAACTACATCTTTCAGGTTAAAATGCAACGGTTTTTAGTGTTGCGTTTACTTTTGAAAAATTTTACCAATATCTACTTATAAACCTTATATTTGGGCTAATCGATTATATTTCACTTACACGAAATCTGTCAAGGCTAAGTGAATGGGCTTTCAGCCCAGCCTTGACTAGAATTTCGTAAGTGAAATTTATTATAAATTAAGCCCAATATAACCATCAAATAAAACCTACTAATAGCCTTATATTTCCTTGATTTATCAATTAGAGTGGCTCTATGTATTATATTTAATAATTTTGAAACTGAGCTAATGATATACTTTCAAAGTAAATGCAACAGAGGTACCTGTCAGAGTAAGTGCAACACCATGTTGCATTTAAGTTGAAAAACTACTCAAATAACTATGACACAAACCATCATAAAGGTTAGTGTATAATTATAATTGGCAATAGTAAAAAGAAGGGTTGCCCCCTTCCCAATCATACAGTTTTATTTTTATTATTGATTTGCAACAAAAATAATGAAAAGGAAAAACTGTATGACTAATGCTATTGTAAAAAGAAAAAAAGATTTCATTCAAGACCTTAGAGAAGAAAAATTTTTGAAGAGGCCTGCAAAGCTTGCAGGGAACACACTAAAATCATACTTGAAAACTATGATGATATTCTTTCAAAAGAGAGGGATACTTCTAAATATAGGAATAAAGGAAAGAGAAAGACTTCGATAAAGACCATATATGGAGATGTCGAGTATGAAAGAAGGGTGTACCAGACAAGGCTTAGAGACGGGACAAAAGCCCATGTTTATCTTCTTGATGAACACATGGGTATGGAAAAGATAAGCTTAATATCTACTAATCTTGCAGAGAAGATCGCTCAATTCAGTTACGGAACTCCCGTACAGGGCATCTGCGGAGATGTTAAGCTCTTCTACAGGACAGACCATAAGTGCGGGAGGCGTATGGAATATAGCCCAGAAGCTTGGCCAGAGGATAACATCAGAGGAAGAACTTGATGTGAAGAAGATGAAGGCCGGCAGGCCTGACGGGAAAAGGGAAATCGGAGTTCTTTTTGAGGAAATGGATGGAGTATGGCTTTCAATGCAGGGCAGAGGCCATAAACGCATGGGTAAAAAGGAGATGAAGGTCTTTACCATGTATGAAGGCTGGGATGCGGAGAAGGAAAAGGAAGGGCGCAGCACTCTAGTGGAGAAAGTGGTATTTGCAGGCATGGAAGGAAGCAGCGGATTCCACAATAAAAGAGAGGCTGTGATACAGAAGAAATATAACCCTGACGAAATAGGCAGGCGTATCTTAAATGGAGATGGTGGAAGCTGGATAAAAGAGCCTTATGATGACGAGGCGGTGTTTCAGCTTGACAGATACCACATTTATCAGGAAATTTTAAGGAAAATAAGCAGTAAGGCTGTACAAAAGGATATACGAAGGCTCTTTGATTCTGAGAAGATTGAAGAAATGTTTGCTTATATACGTGAGTATATAAGAGTAAGTAAAAGCGAAGATGAAAGCGATAAAACTTGTAAAAAAGCCGAGGAACTGTACGCCTACCTTTACAATAACAGAGAAGGGCTGCTACCGTACTACAAGCGGGGAATAAAACTCCCAGAACCTGTAGAAGGCATCATTTATAAAAATATGGGAATACAGGAAACACAAAACTGTACACTGATAACGCTGAGAATGAAGCATAGGCGCATGAGATGGTCAGAATCAGGAGCTGATAACCTTGCGAAACTTCTGTGCAGGAAAGAAAACAAAGACCTGATAGAGACCGTCGAACGTTACTCTGGGGAATTGATATTTGATGAGAGCCAGAGCACGATAAAAGAGCCTCTCAGCGCTTCAAAATCACCGTCACGAGACGGTAAAGGACTTCCATATATGGAAGTAGGCAGAGGAAGCCTTCCACTAACCGGGACACCATTAACAGCAGGTAGAAAGGCATTAAGAAATTTTATACTTGGCAACTAAAGAAAAAATATCTGTTCAGTGCATAACCTGGGCTTATTTTGTAATACATAAAACAATGATAAAAAGAAAAAGGTAAGGAAATTTGCCAACGAGTACTTGACACAAACATCATAAAGATGGTAGTAGACTTTTCGGATCAAGTGTGATATAATGTTGAAGACAGATGAGTTCTCATCATATCAGGTAAAATTAAAAATACAGGATTATTAGTGAGTTATGGTCGAAGCTAATAAAAGGTTTGGTTTAGGAGATTAATATGTCATTAATACATAAGTTTTTATTTAGTCGAGATAAATGATTTTAATTTATTAAATTATGAAATAATTTATAGTAGTTTAATTGAAAAAATAAAACAGAAAATATTAAAATTATTGAAGAAATATATTTAGAAGATGAGTTATTTTCATACTTAGAAGATACATTATTTTTGGATTCCTTCAAAGACACTATTGGATTTTAATTTGAATACTTCAAAAAGGTTTGAATAGACATGGAATTACTATATTAGATAAGACATCTTCAGTAATAATGTATAATATTTTTAGTGGATGGTATGATATATTTAAAACAAGCTCCAGAAATAATAGAATTAACAGGAGATTACATAATCTTTGAAAATCAGAATGGAAGATATGAAGATATAAAAATAAATAAACAGTATCTTATTAATGTAATTGATCATTTAAAAATTATTCGATAGCATTAGAAAAACAAAATTATTATATTATTCATTTGGGTATATAACTTTTTAGTTTGTAAGAATTAGAAAGTTATATTTATAAAGGGATTGGGATTTCACCAACAAGTTAAAAATTGATAAAATAGACCAGAGTGAAAACGAAGGATATTTTATCAATTTTTCAAAGTCTATATACACTTACTGTGCTTGTTACAAAAATTATTGAGTGTTATTTTTTTGGTATAAGGAAATATTGATTGGAGACTCTCCATATAATCAAGTGTTTTTCAATAAATTCAATACTTTTTGATACCTATCATTGAATAGGGTGAATTGCAAAAGTAACTTCCACACCTAAGATTTAATTTTTTTATTTTAGATACGGTATGGAAGTTACTTGTTACAAATTTACATAAATTAAGAGCTAGATGTACATTATCTGAAAAAATGCTATAATCAGCCTTACAGGAAGAACATATATCCTAATATAGCAAACAGGAGTCGAAGTTACTTTTTCCAAAACTGGGAATAAGTAAAATCCACCCTTTATATATGGGCTAGAAGTTCATCTTTTTAACCGGTGAGTTCCTTTTGTTGCCCTAAGAGCTTAGGGGTTAGGGTAATTTCATCCGGTGAAATTTTTTGAATACCTAAGCTCTTTAATATTTTTTTGCCGTATTGAAATGCAAAAATATCATAAGAGCTTTTGTTTCCGAGCTTCACCCTTGAATATGAATTGATGTGGCTCATCATCAGGTCTCAGTTCAATATACAGCCTTTCAAATATCTCCGTAACAGAACGTGAGTCATTGTAGTTTCTCAGAAAAGCAAGCTGCAGGTTCTGTTGTACAAAGAAGAGAGTGAGAAGTACTTTCCCGCCCTTTACCCCTTCTACACTGTCGCCTTCACATACAGCTGAATCAGGGTTTTCTTCAATAAACTTCAGGAAGTCCTCATAAGTCCTTCCTTCTGCACTCTTTATCCACTTTCAAAGATTTGCTTTTATTTTTCTCGGACGCATTCTTATAGTGCGTGGCATGTCAATGTTTTCTGGCAGAAAACAGACTGTTGTTTATATATTTATAGAGAGTCCTGTCGGAAACCATGATTTCCATGGTTGATTGTTATATGTCTTATGGATTGCCCTTTTTAACAGGGAGTGGACTAACAATGCCGTCTATATATTCCCTTTCGTTTTCTGTAGGTTAAACCCTGTTCTTGATTCAGACAACGATTTTTCTGTATCTTGCCTCAGCTTCCCTTTGCCTTGTAAAATCTTTTTCAAAGGCGACACCTGTTTCTGTCAGGGCATCCGTTACATACATAAGGTGGCTTAAGAAGTTTAGGACAGTTATGTTTTGACATAATCATCACACAGTGGCATCATTTCCCGCAGCTTCCGCATAGTTCTGTTTTTGTTAAGGCAGTGACTGCATACAAATCTTTTTACATGATCTGTCCACTGAATGCAGACAGTTATTAAAAAGACCTGCCGTATGAGCCTGTCTGTTCAGTAATTATGTATTTCTTTTGAAACAGTTGTGTTGTCTTTTTCCTATAGCCAAAAGCAATCTTATTAAAGCTCATAGAAAGCATAGTTTCTATGTCAGAACGCTGGCTTAAAAAGATGTGAATGTTTTCCATAATTAAAATATTCCTTTCAGTTTGTATATAAAACCCTAACCTGATGAATCTAACCCAATATATATTTTAATCATGGAATCAGTAAAGTCCATAGGTAAAAAGTATGATATATAGAATTAGTAAAATCCACAGTTAAAGATATGGAGTATGGAAGAAGTAAAAATCCATACTAATGTGGAATTTACTTTTTCAAATAACATTATTTATAATCTAGATTTTTCTTATGGGTTTTATTCCGTTTATTTTTGTACTATAATGGTAGCGATACTAATCACTATACTCTGTCAAACAAGAAAGAATCCTGCAAGATGAGTTCACCGCAACACCATAATACAGAAATGGAGCTAATATGAAAAATACACAAATAAATTTCACAAAAATGCATAGCTGTAAAAAAACGATTATCTCTACATTGACTGCACCAAAAATGAGCTAATTAACCCTGCTAAAGTCTCTGTTAAGCTCTCAGACAGACATACAGGAATCGGCAGTGACGGCATCATCCTTATCGCCCTTCATCTGTGGCTGATTTTAGAATGAGAATATTTAATGCAGACGGCTCTGAGGCTGAAATGTGCGGCAACGGCATCCGCTGTGTAGGAAAAATATGTATATGACTTTGGCCTCACAAAAATGAGGAAGTCCGCATAGAAACCGGAGTCCGTACCAGGAAGAAGAGGCAACAGGAATTATTCCCGAAAACCGTATTAAAATATTGAAACTAAAGATTGAAGAGGGTAAGGTAGTCTCAGCTACAGTTGATATGGGAAAACCAATTCTCACCCCTAGCGAAATCCGGTCATATCAGATAAAGATAAGTTTATAAATGAAGCTGTAAATGTAGATGGCAAAGACTGGCATCTCACCTGCATTTCAATGGGAAATCCGCACGCAGTAACCTTTGTAGATGACACTGGAGTCTGAATCTACCTGAAATAGGCCCCAAAGTTTGAATTTAACAAGATATTTCCAAACCGTACCAATACTGAGTTTATAAAGGTAATAAGCAGAAATGAAATCGAAATGCGTGTATGGGAGCGTGGTTCAGGAGAAACCCTTGCCTGCGGTACAGGAGCCTGTGCATCGGCCTATGCCGCTATGTTAATATGGCCTTGCTGATGACGAGGTGAGGGTTCATCTCCTGGAGGAGATTTGATTATAAAATACGATAAAGATACAAACCACATTTTTATGACAGGCCCTTGTGAAACTGTTTTTAGTGGCAGCATTACAATCTAGATAAGGAGTATTTATGCAAGTTACCGTAAATGATATATTAAAGGCCGCTAATGGGAGACTGCTAAATGGAAGTGGGGAAACCGAAATAAACGGCTTCTTTACAAATTCCAGGGAAACCCACAGCCTTCCCTTTAAGAATGCACTTTTTGTACCTATAATCGGAGAAAGGGTAGACGCCCACAAATTCATCCCTCAGGTGGTAAAGGATGGCGCTAAGGCTTTCTTTATAAAAAGGGCACGAACTCCCTGCTGATATCGGAGATGCCGCAGCCATCGAGGTAGACGATACTGAAGCCGCCCTCCTTGACACAGGCCGTTGGTTTCGCGAGAAATTTAATATCCCTTTCATTGGAATAACCGAGGTGTCGGCAAGACCACCACAAAGGAAATGGTGGCAGCTGCCCTCTCCTCGATTAATGTCCACAAGACTAGGAAATGCAAACTCTACCATAGGACTTCCCTTAACCTTGTTTGGACTCGAACCTTGTAATGAGGCCGCCATTATAGAAATGGGCATAAGTGAATTCCATAAGATGGAAAAAGCTTGCAGATTCAGGCAGGCCAACCCATGCAATGTTACCAATGTAGGCACTGCCCATATCGGCAATCTAGGCTCAAAGGAAAATATGCTTAAAGAAAAGCTCCACATTACAGATTGTTTTTACGAAGGATAGTGTGCTTTTTGTAAATGCTGATGATGAGCTACTTGTGAAGGTTGTTCCTGAAAATAGCGAATTCAGGCCTGCCAAGGTCAAGCATGTTGTAAACCTACGGTATAAGTAAAGAGGCTGATTTTCCACGCTTCTTCCATTACTATATCAGACAGTGGCACAGATTTTGTGGCAAGTTATAAGGATGAAGACGGTAAGCCTCTCACTGAGCAGATTCATCTAAAAGACTCTGGGACTTCATAATGTAAGAAATGCGCTGGCTGCAACTGCCGTGGCGCTAAGCAGCATCTCTCCTTCAGTGTCAAAGCTTGGACTTGCAGACTATGAGCCACTTTCAGGCAGAGGAAACATTATCAAGTCAAATGGGCTTACCATAATTGATGATACCTATAATGCAAGCCCTGACTCGATGAAGGCTTCTGTTCAGATTATCGGTGAAAATGTGTGGTGGCAAAGAGCCTATACACAGGCGGTTTGTAGTATTTGCTGATGTGCTTGAGCTTGGCGAATACGCTGAGAGTGAACATTACAAAGTCGGCGAATATATAAAGGCCTACAACAGAAAACCCTGAAGGTAGAATTGATTACCTGATAACAGTTGGCAAAGACAGTGAGCAGATGGGACTTGCAGTAAACTCTGAAAGCCTTGATACCAATCCTGTCACAAAGCATTTTTCTACCAATGTAGAAGCCTCTGATTATCTTAAATCCCTCTTAACAAGAGGGGATGCTGTCGTAGTTAAAGGTTCAAGAGGTATGAAGACTGAGAAATAATCACTTCCATATTAGACACAGAATAGATGCTAGTTAGTGTATAATTATAATTGGCAATAGAAAAAGAAGGGGTTGCCCCTTCCCAATCATACAGTTTTATTTTATTATTGATTTGAGAAAAATAACATAAAGGAAAAAACTGTATGACTAATGCTATTATAAAAGAAAAAAAGATTTCATTCAAGACCTTAGAGAAGAAAATTTTTGAAGAGGCCTGCAAGCTTGCTAGGGAACACACTAAAATCATACTTGAAAACTATGATGATATTCTTTCAAAAAGAGATACTTCTAAATATAGGAATAAAGGAAAGAGAAAGACTTCGATAAGGACCGTATATGGAGATGTCGAGTATGAAAAGAAGGGTGTACCAGACAAGGCTTAGAGATGGAACGAAAGCCCATGTTTATCTTCTTGATGAACAAATGGGTATGGAGAAGATAGGCTTAATATCTACTAATCTTGCAGAGAAGATCGCTCAATTCAGTTACGGAACTCCCGTACAGGGCATCTGCTGAGATGTTAAGCTCTTCTACAGGACAGACCATAAGTGCAGGGAGGCGTGTGGAATATAGCCCAGAAGCTTGGCCAGAGGATAACATCAGAGGAAGACCTTGATGTGAAGAAGATGAAGGCAGGCAGACCTGATGGGAAAAAGGGAAATCAGAGTTCTTTTTGAGGAAATGGATGGAGTATGGCTTTCGATGCAGGGCAGAGGGCATAAACACATGGGTAAAAAGGAGATGAAGGTCTTTTACCATGTATGAAGGCTGGGATGCGGAGAAGGAAAAGGAAGGGCGCAGCACTCTAGTGGAGAAAGTGGTGTTTGCAGGCATGGATGGAAGCAGCGGATTCCACAATAAAAGAGAGGCCGTGATACAGAAGAAATATAACCCTGACGAAATAGGCAGGCGTATCTTAAATGGAGATGGTGGCAGCTGGATAAAAGAGCCTTATGATGACGAGGCGGTGTTTCAGCTTGACAGATACCATATTTATCAGGAAATTTTAAGGAAAATAAGCAGTAAAGCTGTACAAAAAAGGATATACGAAGGCTCTTTGATTCTGAGAAGATTGAAGAAATGTTTGCTTATATACGTGAGTATATAAGAGTAAGTAAAAGCGAAGATGAAAGCGATAAAACCTGTAAAAAAGCCGAGGAACTGTACGCCTACCTTCACAATAACAGAGAAGGGCTGCTGCCGTACTACAAGCGGGGAATAAAACTCCCAGAACCTGTAGAAGGCATCATTTATAAAAATCATGGGTATACAGGAAACACAAAAACTGTACACTGATAACGCTGAGAATGAAGCACAGGCGCATGAGATGGTCAGAATCAGGAGCTGATAACCTTGCGAAAGCTTCTGTGCAGGAAAGAAAACAAAGACCTGATAGAGACCGTCTGCCGTTACTCTGGGGAATTGATATTTGATGAGAGTCAGAGCGAGATAAAAGAGCCTCTCAGCGCTTCAAAATCACCGTTACGAGACGGTAGAGGGACTTCCATATATGGAAGTAGGCAGAGGAAGCCTTCCACTAACCGGTACACCATTAACAGCAGGTAGAAAGGCATTAAGAAATTTTATACTTGGCAACTAAAGAAAAATATCTGTTCGAGTGCATAATCTGGGCTTGTTTGTGATACAAAAATAAAAACAATGATAAAAAGAAAAAGGTAAGAAATTTGCCAACGAGTACTTGACACAAACTAGATGCTAATTGAGATTGCTTTTTACATCTGCAAAGAGGTATACTTTATTTGCTAATATAAATTATATGATTTGGTTGTCTAAAATATTTGACAAAAATTGATACAGGATTGCTATAGCAGCATCCTTAAATCAGAATCGTAATAGGAGGGTTTTATGAGGGTAATTGTTACTAAAAACTATGAGGAAATGAGCAGAAAGGCTGCAAACATCATAGCAGCTCAGGTTGTAATGAAAGCCTGATTCAGTGCTTGGTCTTGCTACAGGTTCATCACCAATTGGGGCTTATAAGTTACTTGTAGAAGGCTATAAGAAGGGTGATTTAGATTTTTCTGAAATCACTTCAATAAACCTCGATGAGTATGTGGGGCTTTCTGCTGACCACAATCAGAGTTATGCTTATTTTATGAGGGATAACCTTTTTAACCATGTAAATATAAATATGGAAAATGTCTTCCTTCCAAATGGAATGGAGACTGATGAGGCTAAGGAATGTGCAAGATATGATGAGGTTATTAGAAGCCGTGGTCCTATTGATTTGCAGCTCCTTGGACTTGGCGAAAACGGACATATCGGTTTCAACGAGCCTGACTCTTCTTTTGCAAAGGGAACTCATAAGGTAAGCCTTACAGAGAGTACAATAAATGCTAACTCAAGGCTTTTTAATTCCATCGATGAGGTGCCTAAATTTGCTTATTCTATGGGTGTAGGAAGCATATTCGCTGCTAAGCACATTTTACTTATTGCTTCCGGCGAAAAGAAAGCAGATGCACTCTGCAAGGCTCTTTACGGACCTGTTACTCCTGAGGTTCCTGCTTCTGCCCTCCAGTTCCACAGCAATGTAACTATAGTTGCTGATGAGGCTGCTTATGCTCTTATTGCTAAGATGAAGTAAAATCATGGCAGATAATTATAAAAATTATAAATAATCGAAATAATACTGTTTTCAGCCTCTACGGAAGCCGGATGAAAGAGATTAACTTTCACAATAAAACACTTAAATTGAAGGATTGTATTGAGCCGGATGAAGATTTTAGGCAGTAAATTTGTAGGAGATTATCATGATAAGTTAAGAACGGTTTAGTATATAACGAAAATGGAGATTTTGAAAAAAGAGACATCTATGTAGAAGGTGAGTTCATTACCGATAAGGCACCTGAGGACTGCGAAGTCATTGATGCCGAGGGGCTTTATGTAATACCGGGACTTGTGGATGTACATACGCACGGTGCAGTAGGACACGACTTCTGCGATGCTGACCTTGACGGTCTCTACAAGATAGCTGAGTTTGAGAAAAGTAAAGGTGTGACAGCCTTTTGCCCTACCTCAATGACTCTTTCAGAGGAACTCCTTACAGGTATCTTTGCCAAAATCAATGATTTTAAGCCTGAGAAAAAGCACGCAAGGGCGCTTGGTATCAATATGGAGGGACCTTTCATTTCTCCTAAAAAGATGGGGGCTCAGAATCCTAAGTATATAATGAATTCTGATGTAGAAGTCTTTAGAAGGCTAAATAAGGTAAGCGGAGGCAATATCCGTCTTGTAACCCTTGCTCCTGAGACTGAGGGTGCTAACCTCTTTATTAAAGAGCTTGCAAATGAAGTTTCCATTTCTGTAGGACATTCTGATGCCAACTACGAGCAGGCTGATACTGCATTTAAGAACGGAGCCAACCATGTAACCCACCTCTTTAACGCAATGCCTGCCTTCAACCACAGAGAGCCTGGTATAGTAGGAGCCGCCTTTGATAATACCGGAGTTATGGCTGAGCTAATCTGCGATAAGGTGCATATCCACCCTTGTATGATAAGAAGCACCTTCCGTCTCTTTGGTGAGGATAGAATCATCCTTATAAGTGATTCTATGGAGGCTACAGGTATGGAAGACGGTACCTATTCCCTTGGAGGGCAGAAGAGTTAATAAAAACGGAAACAAGGCAACCCTTGATAATGGCACTATTGCAGGCTCCTGTACAGACCTTTTTCACCTGCTTTAAGAATGTCGTTGAATTAGGCATTCCTCTTAAGTCAGCAGTCAAGATGGCTTCCACCAACCCCTGCAAAGAGTATAGGGCTTGGCGATAAGGCAGGTGTGATAAAACCAGGGTGCTTATGCGGATTTATTGCTGCTTGATAAGGACTTAAATATAGTAAAAATATTGTAGTTTTATAAATTTTGTTACTCAGATGTTTTCACCTATATTAAGGCAGTTTCTCTGATAAATATTTCTATCAGGGAAGCTGTCTTTTTCATTTGATAGGAAATTCTCCAAAATTTCCTATCAAATAAAAACTCTGCGATAGGTAGCACTGTGGCTGATAAGCAGATGTCGCTTGCGCAGCCATCCCTCAGGCAGTGAATCCTGCAAAGCAAGATACCTTATTGTTAAATGATGTGGCGTCAAAAGATAATATATTCTCTTGCAAGCAAGCCCCAATCGAAATTTTTATACTTTTGGACACTTGTGTCATAACATGATTAACTATAATTAAATCTTGCAATAGTTAAAAAGATTGCATTTTAAATTGATATAAATAATTTCTATAACAATCCTATGTTTATATGTATTATACAAAGAAGCCAACACCCCTTATAATAGACCTAGTTTTACAGATAAATTATGAATATGAGTTGGAGGACAATATGAAAACATCAGTAATCGGATTTCCTAGAATCGGTACTTTACGCGAATTAAAGTTCGCTAGTGAAAAATATTTTAAGAAAGAAATCACAGCAGACGAGCTCTTAGCCAAAGGTAAGGAGCTTAGAAAAATTCACTGGAATACTCAGAAAGAGGCAGGAATTGACTTTATCTCAAGTAATGATTTTTCATTCTACGATATCTTGCTTGATACCGCAGTATTATTTGGCATAGTTCCTAAGCGTTATAAGGAGCTTAACCTCTCTGAACTTGATACCTATTTTGCTATGGCTCGTGGATATCAGGGAGAGTCAGGAGATGTAAAGGCTCTTGCAATGAGAAAATGGTTTAATACTAACTATCACTACATTGTGCCTGAGGTTGAGGATGATACAGAAATAAGGCTTTCAGGCAACAAACCATTTGAGCAGTATAACGAGGCAAAGGCTCTTCAAGTAGAGACTAAGTCCATAGTAATCGGTGCTTACACCTTGCTTAAATTATGCCGTTTTACAGGCAAAAAATCTTCAAATGATTTTGTAGATGCTTTTATCAGTGCATATCAGAGCTACCTTAAGAAGGCTGAAGAATCTGGAATAAGCTGGGTACAGTTTGATGAGCCTGCTCTTGTAAGAGATACAGATAGTGAAGATATCGCATTATTTAACAAGATTTATTCTGCTATTCTCTCATCAAAGAGTAGTGCAAAGGTTTTAGTTCAGACATACTTTGGTGATGTAAGAGACATTTACAGCGATTTAATAAAGCTTCCATTTGACGGAATCGGTCTTGATTTCGTAGAGGGAAAAGAGACTTTTGCTCTTGTTGAAAAGTATGGTTTTCCACAGGATAAGCTTTTATTTGCAGGACTTGTAAACGGAAAGAATATCTGGAGAAATAACTACGAGAAGACCTTGCAGAGCCTTGCTAAATTACAGGAAAAGGGCATAAACTGCGTTTTATCTACCTCCTGTTCACTCTTACACGTTCCTTATACAACAAAGCACGAGACCAAGTTATCAGCAAACTACCTTTCATACTTTGCATTTGCAGAGGAGAAGCTTTACGAACTTGCTGACCTTAAGGCACTTGCAGGCAATGCAGATTACAAAAACGAGGCTTCATATCAGGCAAATGCTAAGCTTTTTGCAGGAGAGAGAGACTGCTATAGTGAAGAGGTTCACAAGAGACTGTCTCAGGTTACAGACAGTGATTATACAAGAAGCCCTGAGCGTAAGACTCGTCAGGCATTACAGAAAAAGGAGTTTGGTCTTCCTGAATTCCCAACAACTACCATCGGTTCTTTCCCACAGACCAGAGAGGTAAAGGCAAACCGTTCAGCTTTTAGAAAGGGCGAAATTACAGAGGCTGAATACAAAGAGTTTAACAAAAAGCAGATTGCTGACTGTGTAAAATTCCAGGAAGACATCGATATCGATGTTCTTGTTCACGGAGAATTTGAGCGTAACGACATGGTTGAGTACTTTGGTGAGGCTCTTGGTGGCTTCCTCTTCACAGAGAAGGCTTGGGTACAGTCTTATGGTACAAGATGTGTTAAGCCACCTGTAATCTGGGGCGATGTATACAGAAAGAAAGCTATCACAGTAGAATGGTCTGTATATGCTCAGTCACTCACAAAGAGAATCATGAAGGGAATGCTTACAGGACCTGTTACCATACTTAACTGGTCATTCCCAAGAGAAGATATATCAATCAAGGAGTCCATTTCTCAGATAGCACTTGCAATCAGAGATGAGGTTCTTGATTTGGAGAAGAACGGAATCAAGATTATTCAGATTGATGAGGCTGCTCTTAGAGAGAAGCTTCCACTTAGAAAATCTGACTGGCAGAAGGAATATCTTGACTTTGCCATCCCTGCCTTCCGTCTCACACACAGCGGCGTAAGACCTGAAACTCAGATTCATACACATATGTGCTATAGCGAGTTCACAGACATTATCCCTGCTATTGACAATATGGATGCGGATGTTATCACCTTCGAGGCTTCCCGCTCAGACTTGCAGATACTTACATCATTAAAAGAACATAACTTTGAAACAGAGGTAGGTCCTGGTGTATATGATATTCACTCACCTAGAGTACCTTCTGTAGAGGAAATTGTTGCTACCCTTCATACTATGCTTTCTAAGATTGACAGAGATAAGCTCTGGGTAAATCCTGACTGCGGATTAAAGACCAGAGGAATTCCTGAGACAGAAGCAAGCCTTAAGAATATGGTGGCAGCAGCAAAAATAATTAGGAATGAGGCATAATTTATGAAAGTTTCCCAAGTTTACAAAGATAAAAAAGATAAAAAGGTTCTATCCTTTGAAATATTTTCCCACCTAAAAAGGATAGCGAGCTAAGTAACATAGATGAGACTCTGGCTGTTCTTTGTGAACTTGAGCCCGATTATATAAGTGTAACCTTTGGTGCCGGTGGCAGTTCAAACTGCAACCGCACCATAGAACTGGCAAAGAAGATAAAGCACGAGTACCATGTAGAGCCTGTTGTTCATCTTACCTCCCTCCACTACAATAAGGCTGAGATTGATGAATTTGCTAAGGTACTCTCTGAGGCAGGACTTGAAAATGTACTTGCACTAAGAGGAGATAAAAATCCAAATTTCCCTGAAAAAAATGATTTTTCACACGCCTCCGACCTCATCGCTTATATGAAGGAAAAATGGGATTTCTGTTTCTTAGGTGCCTGCTATCCTGAATGCCATCCTGAATCAGGCGGTGTGATAAATGAAATAAGACACTTAAAGACAAAGGTGAATGCCGGAGCAGAAGTGCTTTTATCCCAGTTGTTCTTTGACAACGATATCTTCCTACGCTTTTCAGGAATACTGCAGGGTTGCAGATATCAATGTCCCTGTAATACCCGGTATAATGCCTGTAATCAATGCTGCTCAGATAAAGAGAATGATAACGATGTGCGGTGTTGCCTTTCCTTCCCGCTTTGAGAAAATCATCCACAGATACGAAGATAACAAAGAAGCTCTTTTTGATGCAGGAATGTCCTACGCACTAAGCCAAATCATCGACCTCCTTGTAAGCGACATAGAAGGTATTCATCTCTATACAATGAACAACCCTCTCGTAGCCAGAAGGATATGCGAAGGCATAAGGAATATCATATAAAATACAAGGAATAAAACGATAAAAAGCCGTTACAAGCTTGCTTGTAAACGGCTTATTGTCGTTTTATTCCATATACAGATGACCATAAAATCATTCAAATGAGTCGGAGTAGCCATTTTTACTCCATCTCATCCACCACACTGTTCTCAAACTGTCTGGTAAATAGTCCAAAGTAATAGCCCTTCTGTCTCATAAGATCCTTATGTCTTCCCTGTTCTATAATCTTTCCGTCCTTTACCACGAGGATTACATCTGCATTTACTATGGTTGAGAGCCTGTGCGCAATTACAAAATGAGGTCCTGCCTGTGATTACCTTTTCTATGGCATCCTGAATTATCTTCTCTGTAACTGTATCAATCGAAGAGGTTGCCTCATCTAAAACCAGAATCTTCGGCTTTGCAATTATCGCCCTTGCAAATGATATGAGCTGTTTCTCGCCTGTAGAAAGCAGGTCACCGCCCTCTCCAACCTCACTGTCAAGCCCCTTTTCCATCTTCTCTACTACAGCTGTAGCAGAAACTAATTCAAGGGCAGCCATTATCTCTTCATCTGTAGCGTCAGGCTTGCCATACTTTAAGTTATCCCTTATAGTTCCTGAGAAAAGATGGGGTGACTGGAGTACATAACCGATATTTGAGTGAAGCCACTGTCCTGAACGCTCCTTTGCATCCCTTCCATCTATAAGCACCTGCCCCTTTGTAGGCTCAAAGAAGCGGCAGACCAGATTCACAAGGGTAGATTTACCTGCCCCCGTCTCTCCTACTATGGCTACATTGGTTCCCTGAGGCACCTTTAGGTTGAAGTGCTCAAGCACATACTCATCTCCGTCAGGATACTTAAAAGTCACATCCTTGAACTCAATATCACCATGAAGTTCTTCCCAGTTTTCCTTTTTAGGATTAAATATATCTCCGTATTTCTCTACAACCTCCCTGCTGTCTGCCACATCAGACTCTGTTGCCATAAGCCCAGTAAATCTCTCAATATTTACTGAAGATGCAATTAGGTCTGCAAAGGTAAGGGTAATGTTTCTAATCGGCTCTATTATCCCCTGTACATAGGACATAAATACAGACAGAGTACCGATTAGCATAACTCCCTCGATGGTTAGCACACTTGCCTGCATAAGCACTATGGCAATTATAAGCGAGCCTACAAGAGAAACAAGAGAAGTAGAAAGTGCTGAAAAATGAGCAGCTCTTACGGATTTCCTCTTCATATTAAGAGAATCCCTGTTAAAATTCTCCTTCATTCTCTCCTCAGCAACAAGTGTCTTTATCTCCTTTGCAGCAGTTATTCCCTCATTGAAATTGCCCGTAATTGTAGAGTTTATCTCCCTCACTTCCCTGTTAAGATGGATGATATTCTTTTGAAATACAGCTACTATTATAGCTGCAACAGGCACAATGGCCGCTATCAAAAGGGCAAGCTTAGCATTTAAGCTAAACATTACCGCAAAAGCACCTACTACATAGGTCGTCGACCACAATAGGTCAAAAGAAATACCAGGCGGCAATCGAGCCTATTCTTGCTGTATCACTCATTACCCTTGCATGTATATAGCCTACATTATTCTGGTTAAAGTACGAAAACGAAAGGGTTTGCAAGTGATTAAAGCTTGAATTTCTGAGGTCTCTAGCAACACTTATTTCTATGTTTGAAGCAACATAGGCCGAAACAAAATCCATTGATATCTGTATGGCTATGGCAATCAGGTATAGGGACTATGAATCTTCCAAGGCCGTCTAATTGTTTTTTCCCTATGAAATTATTTATTGCAAACTGATTAAATAGAGGGAAAATTATTTCACCAAGGGTTGCAATAGCCCCCAGTCACAAACATTATTAACATATCTTTTTTATATGCCCTGAAATACGGCCAAAGCTTTGGTATACCAAACCAGGGCAGAAATTTTATCGTCGTTTTATCCTGCATACATCCTCCTACTCTTCATAGTTAAGGGCTACAGACTGTATATCATAGATTTTTCTGTAAATACCGGTATTCTTAATAAGTTCGTCATGAGTTCCTGATTCTACCAGTCTTCCCTTGTCAAGAACAAGAATATTGTCAGCCGCCATCAGGGTAGTGATTCTATGGGAAATAATGATTACCGTACTATTCTTTCCCTTTTCCATAAGCCCCTTTCTTATCTTGGCATCAGTTTCCGCATCCACAGCAGAAAGAGAATCATCAAATACCATGATAGGAGATTTCCCTATGAGCATACGGGCAATGGCTGTTCTTTGCTTCTGTCCCCCTGAAAGGGTAACTCCTCTTTCTCCTACTGTAGTCTCAAAGCCTTCCTTGAAGCTCTCAATCGTCTCTAAGAGGCTGGCTGTACCTGATGCCTCTTTTATATCATCTATCTCTGCATTTGTCCCGCCAAGAGCTATATTTTCAGCCAAGGTCCTTGAGAAAAGATAAGGCTCTTGAAGCACCATTCCTACATTTTTCACGAAGATAACCTACTTCAATATCCTTTATATCAACTCCTGAGATAGTAATGCTTCCATTCTCTTTAGGAAGCTCATAAAGCCTGTTAAGAAGGTGCATAAGGGTAGATTTACCTGAGCCAGTACCTCCAAGTATGCCTACTGTGGTTCCACCCTTTATCCTAAATGACACATCCTTAACAATCTCCTTACTTTCATCATAAGCAAAGCTCACATTGTTAAATACTATGTCTCCCGTCATTTCAGGCTTCAGCTTCTTGCCCTCATCCTTCTCAGGCTCAGAATCCATAATGTACCTTATTCTCTCTGTTGCTATTTCACTGCGGCTAAGGCCTGATATCAGTCTTCCAAGAAGCCTTATAGGCCAAGCAAGCATGATATTATACGAGAAAAATGCAATATATTCACCTGCAAGCATTTCCCCCCTAACTGCGTATACTGCACCTAGCACAACCACTATCATAGTCTGAAGGTTTAGTAAAAGTGTACCTATAGACCAGAACCATGCCAGTACCCAGTCCATTCTTATCCACATCTTCCAGTAATCATGGTTCTGCTTTTCAAATCTTTCCTTTTCAAAAAGCTCCCTTCCAAAAGCCCTCACAACTCTGACTCCTGTCAGAGTTTTCCTGTACTACTGCAGACAGCTTACCCTCTTCCACATCTGCCTCTTCAAAGATTTTACCCATTCTTTTATGACCGTATGCAGAATAAGCTATGTTTATTGGTATAAGGATAACTGCAATCAGAGCCAGCTTTACATTGATGGTAAACATAAAATAAAGCGAAAATGCAACCATCAAAACTACTCTAAAAACTTCCGTAAGCTGTCCTGAAACAAAGTTTTTAACTGCATCTACATCAGAGGTACAGCGCTGGATTATATCTCCTGTCTGGTTCTTTGTGTGCCACGAGAATGGAAGCCTTGCAATATGTGCAAATATCTCATTTCTCATCGTTTCCACCAAAGTTTCCGCACCCTTGTTATTGTAATATCTGTATAGATAGTTACACAGAGCAGATAAAGCCCCTATTATCATCAGAAATACTGCTATCAGATAGAGATGCTCCCTAATATAAGCAGGCCCGCCTATGCTCTCTATAGCATCCACAATAAATGCAGGCAGATTGCTCTCCTTACCTGTAATCAAGGTATCAACAGTATAGCTGATTACCCTTGGTACTATTAGCGCCAGCAGATTCATAAGGGAAATACAGACTATGGCAATTATAAAATATGCCTTACTCCCCCTTAGAAAATGCCAAACTAACTCCCTATTAGTCTTAAATTTTCTATCTTTCATACATTCTCCTGTTAACAAATTAATAACGAGCTAATAAAATTGAATTAAATATATTGTTCTACATTGGTAGTCTAAGCCCCCCTTTTTTATAATTCAGGAATATTCTAAAAGCAATGTCAAGTACCTCCACTCATAGTAAAAGCTTAGTATATGTTCATTACTAAATTCCTATTGTGCTCAAAAATGTCTCTGCATCCCTGTTTCCAATCAGTTCAACAGGGAAGTCAATTTCATCAAGAAAGTTCTCGGTGTTCGGATACTTTCCTATCTCAAAAGAACTGTGAGCATCACTGTTTACTGCAATTTTAGTGCCATACTTAGCACAGGCAAGGGCTACCTTAAGACATCTCTCCCTCACAGTCTCACCATGTCCAAAAGAAGCCTCATTTATCTCTATCATCTTATTCAATGACTTAGCGGCTTTTACAACCTCGTCAATGTCAAATTCGAGACCTGAACGCCCAATATGTCCAAGTATTTTCACATTTTCATGCTCAAGTGCCTTGATGTATAGCTCTGTATTTTCGACTACTGTAGAATTAGCTGCAAAATCCTTATAATGCACACTTGCGATGAGATAGTCAAGGCGGTTTAATATCCCCTCTTCATAGGTTAGCTTAACTCCGTTTTTATTAGGATATGGGATGTAAAGGTCGTGTCCAAATAAATTCCCCTTGAGGTCAATTATGTCCACCTCTGCACCGAAGAGGAGCCTTACACCATGCCATACCTCAGGCAGAGCCTTTTTATTTATAAAAAATCCAAAGCAGGCAAAGTCTGTTGAAGGCACAAAAAAAGAGCTGAAGTGGTCGGTAATTCCAACTAACTCAAGCCCTTGTTCTTTTCCGGCTCTAAGATTCTCCTCTATGGTGGAGTAGGCGTGCCCGGATGCCAGGGTATGAGTGTGGGTATCTGTTTTTATTTTAATCATGTCAGTGCCTCCTTATCTTATATGTGTATAGTTACTATAGTGCAATGTGGGTGCCAAATACTTTTGGCACCAGCATTGTTCTATTTTACCAAAAATCTAACGCTTTGTAAATGAAAATGCACCTTTATTATCCGTATGAATTAGTTTTAGATAAGATGAAAATTATGGCAAATACTATAAAAAAATGCCACAAGACTGCTATTTACATAGCGAATGGCTCTTCCAAATATCAGGCTTCCAAATACCATTTGCAAAACAGTATAGCTCCAGAGACACCTTACCCAAAGCACTAAAAATATAGGATTTTACCTTGGCAAATAAGGTATCTGCACAAAGGACAATCCCCATCACATAAGGGATTGCTGTCACATAGAATATATCGCTTATAGGAAAGGCCAGCTTTATCATATATCCAAAGTTATAGTTCAATGCAATACCCACAACAAGCAGCACAACTCCAACACCAGCTTTTATATTTACCCTCCATTTTCCCTCGTATCCTGCTAAACAAAGTCCCAGAAAGATAATAGGAAGTCTACATAAGAATATGTTTCAAGCTATGGTTTTCAGTGAAGTTTTCCAGTGCCAGCATTATTCCTGACCAGATAGCAAGGCTGATTATAAGCAGTTTTATATTATTCATCTTTCTAACAAGTTTTTAGATAAAATGGCACGGCAAGATAAAAATATCATAATGGCAGGAATGAACCAAATCATCGAGCCACCGCCATTTAAGATAAACTCAATTCCAAAAACTGTGAGAACCGCCTTTGTTATACTAAGTTTGCCCATTATTACATAGAGAATACAACAAAAAAATAAATATAGGATATATATGCAGAAACTTCCTTTTTATATAACTAAAATAATTGCTGGTATCAGAATAATAAGCCATATAACCTGTCATAAAAAGAAGATATCAACTCCAATATAGCCTGTCATCACTATGAACCTGATTACACCGCTAACCACATCACTGCTTCTTGAAACCGGAAATAGGTGGTAGAGAATAATCAGAAGAGCCGCAATCCCCATAATAGGCTGCTTTGTTTTCTTTAGTTCCATTTCAACTTCCTCTCTATTATTCCAAATTGCCGGACTTTTTTCATATCTATTGTCTGAACTTCTACACCTACCAGCTTTTCAAAGTTTGATTTGATTTCCTTCGTACGCATCTTTGTAGGTCATAACCATAAGAACGTATTTATCTGTGTATAATACCTTCCCTACCTCTGCTCCTACGCATATCCATTTTCTAGGGTCAGCCTTAGCAGCTATCTCTTCTGCCATAGTTTTGGTATCTGCTCCATTTGCCCTTATAAGCACCAGAGAATGTGCATCAGTAGATATCTGCCCCTCTGAGCAGGCTGCCTCTATACCCATCTGGTCCACTTTATAAAAGCTGTATAGTTTCAAAAGTCTCTTTTATCCAGTTCAAATATTTCATTTCGTAGGTACTTTGGTATCTTTACATATTTTGTCTAAGAGCTCAGTTAGTTTTACTCCTGAAATATCATTTTCAGATGTACTCCCTGCTGTATCGGTGCTCCCTGTCTCAGAGCCATTACTTGCTGTACCTGAACTTTCGCTTCCTGTACTATCACTACCGTTTATTTTATTCGAACTATTATTTCCCCGTAGATGAAGCACTTTGGGAAGCTGTTCCTTTTGATGTCTTACTGTTATTTTTCTACAGAAGTAGTGTTTGCAGCAGAACTTGACTTTGAGTTATTTCCTCCACAGGCAAAAGAGTGTTAGTGATAAACCCGCACATAATAATAAAGCTAATATTTTTTTCTTCATGTCAGTCTCCTCTATTGTTATTTGTTCAAAATTACAAGATTCTGGTATATTCTCTGATATAAGCGCATAAATTAAACTTATATAATGTAAGCCACTTATATGAGAACACATCATCTTTCGATACTTAAATCATTCTATGGTAACTAAATCAATACAACCACAACTATAATAGCACAATTTAAAAATATTCATCAAATATAAGTGTGATTTTTAGTTGATTTTTAATAAAGTATCCTATTTAATAACTTTTAAAGTGCTTGACATTCTAATAACTTTAAAAGTATTATAGTGGTGGGGAGGGAGGGGTAACTAAAAAGTGCATAATATTTATTTTTACAAAAGACAAAAAGGTAAAGAGCCTGTACTTGACTATTTACGAGAGCTTATTCATAAAGAAATGATAAAGAAAGTCGTATCAAAAGCTAATAAAATTCAAGATTATATTGAAATTTTAAGTCAATATGGAACGCAGGCTGGTGCCCCATATATAAAAACATCTTGACGGTGCCATATGGGAATTAAGACCATTGAGGGACAGAATTTTATTTATAGCTTGGCATAATGGTAGTTTCGTTCTTCTTCATACTTTTATGAAGAAAACTCAAAAAAACTCAAAGCGAGAAATTGAACAAAGCAAAGAAGGAACTTGCTGACATTATAAAAAGGGAGATAAATTATGATTGATAATAGTGCTATTGGACAAAATTGGGAAGAAATAAGGCACCAGCTTTTTACTCCCCGACGAAATAGCTGAGAGCGATTTAAGAGTGGCGCTTATCGGGAGAGTTGATAAAGGCTAGGACTGAACAAGGGATAAGTCAGAAGAAGCTTGAGGAGTTAAGCGGAGTTAAGCAGCCTATTATAGCTAGGATGGAAAAAGGGTACAACTAATCCTCAGATAAACACTTTATTAAAGGTTCTAGCCCCTTTAGGTAAAAACTCTTGCCATAGTGCCACTGAAGTAATATGCTCAAACATTACTTTATTCACTGTAATTATCCGGTCAAACAAATTATCGAAGACGTTATGAACTAATAAGGAGGTCAGATTTTTTGAACAATAAACCTAATACCAATAATCGTGTAAAAATATACTTGTAAATGCGTGTGATTTTTCTATCTCCTATTAGCTAGGACACCCTAAGGTGTCCTA
>BNJV01002985.1_pt1 | contig 37885 bp, 50 predicted proteins | sample 8540591 | NCBI WGS metagenome assembly BNJV01 (sample SAMD00202457, study PRJDB9452) | human saliva metagenome | host: Homo sapiens
GGCAGCTAATGAAAAGATAGAATGTTGTAATCTTGGATCCCCCAGAACAGGCTCCACAGAGGAGTTTATAGCTGCGGTAGGAAGGTTAAAGCCTAAAAAGGTTGATATGTTTCCTGCAATCCTGAGACACTTGCGAGGGATTTGGAGGTTTTCAAGAGGCAGAGGTATGGGTTTGAGAAAGGGATGGTGTTTGACTGCTTTTGCCATACGAGGCATGCGGAGGGGTAGTACTACTATCTCGAAAAAGATAAATAAAAACCAGATGCTAAGTGTTTTTAGATTTTTAAGCGCGGTCATTTGTCAGACTTCATTTAAAAAAATAGAACACTATTGAGGATTTGGCTACATTTGGTGTATGTGGTAAAAACAGACAATTAAGTAGGTAGATATTAAATTAAAAACCCAAATATAATGCAGGAAATTTCAATTTATCTCTGCGAATAAGGAATAGCACATATAATAGTCAGGTTAGAGATTATGAGGAAGGGCTGGGAAGTGAGAAAAATTGGACTAGAATTACAGAGTAATAGTGAAATAAGATAGGATACTATTTGTAGAAACGACTAAGATTCAATGTAAAGTGAAATGTAGGTGTATGTATCTAGGTAAAATAGTAGGCGAGCTGAATGTAATTAGAAATTATTGAGACAATTCAGTTTGAATATTTAATTGCAGTAATCTTTGGAGTGAATTTTTGAAGTTTTGTAAAGTAAGTCTAAATACCATGAGATTTGATTGGTATATATTTCTAACTCAATAAATATAAAAATAGAATTATGGTTGTAATAACTAATAAATTTTCAAAAGATACAAGTATAAAATACATGGTAGATTTAGGAAATTTATTACTATAATGAGATATTATTAGTAAAAGCTTTTTCCAGAGAATAAATCTATTCAATCAAAAATTGATTTTTAATTTAACTACTTATTTCAAGCAACAGGTTATTTGAAATTTTTATATAAAACACTTTAGTTTTTGGTAAGATTTAATTAAAATAAAGTGATTATGTGACATTCAATCACTTTTGTAGATTTTATATTAACAATCTGGGATCACTTATTATAAGAGACTAATAATGAGTTAAGTTCTAGGAAGATCTGTAGTTTTAAATATGTTGTAGTTGTGTAAACTAACTCAAAAACTAATCAAATTTTATTATAATATAGATGAAATTTGATAAATGTGTGAACTATTTCTGCTACAATTGGTTGAAAAATATTTATGTTGTCAATAATAGTAAAAATGTAATGCAGGGTTTGATTTTGAAAAGGAGATTTACATGAAGTTGCTAGGATTACAAGTAGAAAGGTTATATGGACATTATAATTATGATAAAATTATATTTAATTGAGATGTTACTTTCATATATGGTTTTAAATGGATGTGGTAAAACTACTATTTTAAATATTAGAGAGGCACAATTACAGGACAAATATATAAGTTGTTTAGTTACGATTTTTATAAAATAAAATTACAATACGCTTCTAAAGATAACTTTGAAAATATTTTGAAATTATTATTATAAGAGATGGGGAAAAGATAACAACTATATTTCAGGAAAAGAGTATATAATCGAGAGGTGACTATGGAGGAACGAAGTTTTGATATTAGTTCACGATATTACTTTCGAGTAAGTATATATTTTTATTAGAAATAAAAGAAGACTTTAATTAGTGTATCTTCCTTTAAACCGATCTGTGGATTAATGATATGGATATGGAAGACAATTTGTTCCTTTATAGAAGAAATAGATTAATTGATGTGGAAGATGATTTTTGATGAAAACTTTAGCAAACAGATCCGAGTTATGATACAAGTAGAAAGGCTAATACGAGAGAGTTTTTAATAAGTCATTCAAATATTTCACATATAAATGATAAATTCAGAAATGATATCTTGAAGTCATTATTAGATGTGAAGGGTATGCTGATCAAAAGAAGGTAATAGATGAAATTTTTAAACAGGTAGGTAATGCTAGTAGCATTGAAGAGACAAAAGCAGGCATATATAAAAATATTGAAGGTTTATCTTTGATAAATCAAGAAGAAGAGACTAATTTAAGAGATTTTTGATGAAGTATATAATTACATTAATGAAAATAATGAAAAATCACAGCTGAGGAAGCAATAAAAATATATGAGGGTTGTTAAAATATTGTTTCTCTTGCAGAAGAGACAGAAAAGAGAAAAGCTAAACATAAGAGAGCAATAGAGAAATTTATAAAGACAATGAACGAGTTTATCATCAATACTGGCGATGATGGAAAGAGAATTGAAATTGATTTAATGGGTGAGTGCATTTTTAAACCAAGATTCAGTGATAAAAATATAAATATACAGTATTTATCCTCAGGTGAAAAACAGATTACTCACTTTTTGCAAATTTAATCTTTAAAGTTAAGAATAATAAATCGGGCATATTTGTTGTTGATGAACCAGAATTATCATTGCATCTTTTTGGCAAAAATATTTGTAGAAAAAGACATTAGAAATCAACAAAAATATGCAGTTAATATTTGCAACTCATGCACCAGAAATTATAGGAAGAAGAAGAGAAAAGATGTTTAAGCTGGAGAAAAAGTATGTTGATTGAAAGTAATACTATAGAAAATAAAGACGATTTAGAATATTCATTTGATGCTATATCAACAGAATCTATAATTCTTTCTGATGTAAATGATATAAACATATTTGTAGAGGATAAAGACCAAGAGTATGTGATGAGAATATTTTTAAAAGATTAATGGGAAATAAATAGAATTGGAAAAATATTTGGTGTTGGCAGGAAAGGAGGCATTAAAGAAAACATTTTATGAATTTAAATCAAGAACGCAAGAAGACATACAAAGTAAAAATATTTATGTGGCGGATGGAGATTTTGATAGATATATATATGCAGAGAGATGACTCAAAGCGATAATTTTATCTACTTGAAAACATATAATATTGAGATTATTATATTGACAAATATGCAAGTGAAAAATTATGCAAAGGACATTTAAAAATGCTAGATAACCAAGTTGAAGAAAAGTAGGGTTTCAACAATTGGAAGGATAAAATTGTAAAACAAGCAAGTAAATTATATTATTGCTATGTATTATCCGACAGAAAAACTATATCTCGTTCAGCTTATCGCTTTATAAATAATGATGATGGGTTAGAGAAAAATGGCGCTTTGAGCAGTATAAAAGAAGTTTTATCGTTAAACTCAAATGCTGATAAAAGAAGTAGAGAATATAAAGAATTTGTATCATAAGATTTTACAAAGATGACTTTTAACATAATATGTGGTAAATTCTTATTTGAAAGTTTGTATTGCCATATGCAGTCAATTGTAAACAGAGGTGTTAACAAAAATGATTTTAAGTGGAGCTTAATATGTAATTTTGACATTGGGAAACTGGAATATATTAAGGAAAAATATTATGTTATATGGATAAATAAAATTGTGATAATTGGAGACTATGAAGAAAAGTCTGTAAATAAGAATCGTCTATGATAATATAATAAGGGGTGGAAATCCTTTCTGATAGGATTTTTCACTCTTGTTTTATATATAACAGTTAAAAAGTATGTAAATAAGAGGTGGCTGTCTTTAATTTTGGAATAATTAAAACATCTCACTAATTTTCTCACTTATAGTTTCTTTTATCCCTTAAATTATACCATATTTTAAGGGATAAACCAATGTATAAAGGATTATCGATATATACATAATCAAAATAACAATACTGCTGAAACTTTATTTTTCAATCTTAAATTGTAAATGAAGAAAGGAGAAGATACTTGTAGATTGACAAAAACAAGTGATTTAATGCATACTGAAAATATATATAAATTCACTAAGGAGACAAAAATGTAATATTGTTTTTAGAAAAACATTTTGACAGGATTAAGGCGGCTTTACAAAGCAAAGCGTGTTTTACAAAAAGGTATCAGGCCGGAGCAAGAAGATAATATAAAAAGTTTGAATCAAATTATGTTTCCATACCGTCAGAGTACCGTTGGCTACTTCTAATCTGGGAGGTTGCTATTTGGCGGAACCATGGATTTTTGACTTGAAAGAGCAGGTGGAAAACTATATCTTCTTTGAAGAAGCATATGAGGAGTATAGGAGCGAATGTGAACATGGGCAAAGCATTTCTATCGGAGGGTTAGGTGACGGAAGCATAGTATTCATAGACTTGGAAAGAGGTAAGGTACGTGGATATAATAATGACTATGCTGACCTTGAGTAAATTTCAGAGAGCTTTTCTAAGCTTATTTTAGATTTGGTGGAACAGGTGGAAAGCTATTCTTGATATAAGATAGAATGAATATCTACGCCAAATTATCTGCTTATTCTGTGTTGTAGGGTTTAATACATTGTTTTAATTGCAATTTTTGAGTAAAAGCCACGTATCATTTTTAACTGTATCAGGCCGTAGAGATTTCAACCACTCCTAAGGGTTGAAACAGTTTTAAGTTAAACTATTTATAATATAATAAAATAGTAGTTGATTCTTAAAAACAATTCTCGCGGTATCTTTTGATTTAGTTTAATGAGGACAGAGAGCAGTCTGTATCAGATAAAAGATATTGTTCAAAACTATTTCGAGATCAGACAGTGCAGGTGGACTTAGGGCTATTCAATCTATTCTTCTGTTTAATATTAACTTTGTTCTTATAAAAACTATAATTTAAGAACAAAAGGCGGTGATAAAAATGAGTAAAGGAACTCCTTCTATAAAAGAAAATAATGGGATTATAACTACCAAAGAAGCTTTAAATTTTGGTATTCATAAAAGATATACTAAAAGAATTAACCATAAGGAGAACTTGAAAAAAATAGCAAATGGACTCTGATGCACTTTCCCGGTGAGAATATTGATGAGTATCTTTTATTTCTCATATAGAATACCCAAAGGTATTTTTCACACGAAACAGCGGTGTATTTACAAGTGATTATCAACAAGAATGCCTCTTGTTTATGTGATGATGTAAAGGTAGGGAGATAATGTCAGCAGAGTTAAGTCGGTAGAGAGATAATATTATAAGTATGTAAAAAGATTATTACGATATTGGGAAAATAACTACAGCCGGTCCTTTTTAGCAGAGAAATATCAGTGTATGACAGAAAAGAACCATACTTGATATTATCAAAGATAAGGACAGAATAGATGCACAAGTATTTAGCGAAGCGATAAAGTCTCACTTTGCAGTTAAGGAGAAAAATTTATTAAAACTGTCGAAATATGCTGTTAAGATGAATATGGACGCAAGCTTTAAAAACGATATACGGAGGTGCTGTTATGAAAATAAAATGACGATACTGGAATAATCTTAAGAAATTGATAAAGTTAGAATATTGCATACGAGAAAAAAGGAGGTGCTAACATGACAGATAAATCTATACCGTTATCTTTTGCTGCAATGACTAAGGAACAACTTGATGCAGAGCTAGGAAAGCGTTATGCTTATATAAAAAGACGGAAAAGTATATTCTGCATATGAATTTGATGCGTTATTTGTAAAGGAGTTTGTATATTGAGATATGAGTTATAATAAACTTACCAATTTGATTCCGATAATAAATCCGGGTTTGAGTGGAGAGAGTGGAATTAGAGCGGCTATTTTATATAGAATTTTCTTCAAGTACTGAAATCGACTCATGTGAAACAGTTCGAAAGTTGTATAGGCATTATTATGGGAATGATATACCAAATCAGCAGATACTATATTTAATGCTTTTTATTCCTTTTTAGATTTCTGCCGTTCCAAGGAGTTTAAATTAAAAATTTATGACAAAGGAAGACCAAAATGATGAGCTCGCAATGATTATTTTTAAATTTAAAATACATATTTTATGGTTATGGTGATTTGAAAGCATTGTTTGACAGGTTTTTGATTTAATGTATTCTTTTTCGAATTTAATGCCTGTACCAAAAATATTTTAATGGAAGTGCCGATAAAATGGTAAAGGTACATGGGTCTTAATAAGGATTATCCATCACTCTATTATCAAAATCTAAAAAGATAAAAATTCACAAATTTATAATGCTGAAGAAATGAAACAATGGCTTGATGGAGTAATGGATAAAATATAGAATAAGGGAAATGTATGAGTTGGATCCGCCATACCCGATATCGGAATACTATGGCTATGATGATAAAAAGTTAAATAATTTGGTATCATATATTGAAAAGGCTATTAAATTGATAGAAAACAGATTTAAGTAAGGTTTTTCCAATCGATACAGTCTAAAGTAATCTAAAAAGAATGCCGGAAAGTTTATAGTCTTTATATACTCAGATTGACAAGCATCGAATAAAAATTCAGTATTAGACATATATTCAGCTTTAAAAAGAGGTGTATAGTAGTACAGGTATTAAAATTGGAAGTTATAAAATACCCTGAATTTCAGGAGGTAAAATTACATACTTTCATCAAAAAGAGGATATAATAATTTTTATATTCTGTAGCGGATCAGCCTGCATTATATTAGGTTTTTATTTATATCATAAGTATACTTGTGTAGATGTTATAAACTAAAGTTATTTTATAATATATTTAAAACTGTCAGATTTAGCTATTAAATAATAATGCACTTATAACTTATTCGAGGAGGTACCATGAAAATAATTATTATGCGACATTCAAAAGTAAAAATATATATGGAAAAAATGGTATACCTCAGACGAATTTGATAAAGCTTGCAAAAGAATACGATAGATCTTTTGTCGAACACACTGAGCAAAATTTCCCGCATTTTAATCATAAAAATATTTATATAAGTAAATTGTTAAGAAGTAAAGAGACTGCTATAAGTATATTCGGACAAACCAACCTTAGACAAACAGAGTTGATAGATGAAGTGCCTTTTAAGGTCCGCTTTTTGATTCAAAGATTAGATTGCCATTGTGGTTTTGGGAATTTTGCAGGACGAATTCAGTGGTTTTTAATATTGAAAGACAGATTGAAGGCAGATTTAATACTACGTGCAAAAAGTTTTGTAAATATACTTTGTAGGGATGGAGAGGATGCTATAGTCATAACACATGGATTTTTATGCATACTTTATTGAATGCTTTTTAAGGATGAGGGTTTTAGGTATGATAAGTTAAATGTACATTATAAAACCGGAAGTTATGTTGTGGTTGAGAAATAATTATTACAAGTGAAATCTTATGTATTTTACAGTTCAATTGTTACATTTACTCTTTAATAATATAAAATAAAAGAGTAAATGTAATGAGAACTGCTGAAATGAATACTTTAGAAAGTACTTTTGGAAAAATGATATTATTACCAATAAATAGCTTCTGTATGATTCAAAGTGTAGAAAGTAAATGATTTTTACAAAAATAGATACCTAAGTTAAACTGTCATTGCTGACCGTCCAGTTAGCAAATTAGCAGAATAAGGAAGGTATCTACAAATGAATTTCTACACAAAAATAAGAAGATTGAACAAGTAAAAAGAAAGCAACAAATGATTGTCTGGCATTGATGTTGGAAGTGAAAAGCATTATTTCAGAGCTTTTTAACTGGAGAGGCATAGAACTTACCAGAAAGCCTGTAGCGTTTTCAAACTCTATGGAAGGATTCAACAGCTTTACAATTCGGTTGTGGAACTGATGCAGAAAAATGAACTTAAAGAGGCACTGGTAGGAATAGAGCCAACCGGTCACTACTGGTTTGATCTTGGGCAGTTCATGGGTGAAAAAGAACATAAAGTTTGTGATGGTAAATCCGCACCATGTGCATAATACCAAAAAGAATTGAGATGACAATAGATCCATCTAAAAATGACAGAAAAGATCCTCGTTATTGTGCAGGGCTTTGTAAGGGATGGACGATATTTTTATTCATATATGCCGACAGGTGTATATGCAGAACTACGGAATGCGTCAAACCGCCGGTTTGTGCTTGTAGAAGAACAGACAAGGGCGAAGAACCGTCTGCAGAAGTGGGTTGCAGTGTATTTCCCGGAATATAAGGGATTTATACACATATAGATGCCAAGGGAGGGCTGCTGGTGTTAAAACAGGCACCAACTCCTGAGGAGATAGTAAGACTAAGAGTGGAAGGTATCATAAAGATATGGAAAGACGCCAAACTCCGAGGAAATGGGCATAAGAAGGCTATGCTGATTCTGGAATGCAGCCATGAAAAGCATAGGATTAAAAGCAGGTCTTATAGAAGCTCGGATGGAGATACAGGATCTGGATAGAGGATCACTGAACTCAAGACAAAAACGCCTTGAACGGGTCAATGACCTGATCAAAAGAACTGTGCCAACAGATCAGGTATGCGGATAAGCTGCTTGAAATAAAAGAGTATAGGAATAACAACCGTAGCTGGTTCATACTAGCAGAAGTTGGTGATATCACGCGCTTTGATAGCACGAAAGAACTCCAGAAACTTGCAGGATTGGAACTGGTGGCAGATAGTTCCGGTAAGCACGACGGAAAAACAAAGATAAGCAAAGAGGACGCAAGCGTCTCAGATATCTACTTTTTGAGGCAGCGATATCGGTGGTGGGAAAGAATGAAGAATTCAAAGAAATCCACAGATATTAGTACAACCAGGGAAAAAGATCCATTGAAAAAGATGCAGTCGACTAGATGGCAGTAGTATGTAAGCTGATAAGAGTATTCCATGTGATCCTTACCAAGGGAATCAGTTATGATGCATCAAAGATGTTGAAAGATATTCGAGCGTCCGGAGAGCAGTTAAAGGCTGCATAACTGAGCAATAAAGAACGAACCATAATGATTATAGGGAAGCGTCCACCGAAAGGTGCTGTAATCGTAGTGTTTGGACCAGTGATGAAAGTACAAAGAATGAGCTGGTAGCCGGCAGGAATTTTTCCAAAGGGCATGACCTGATGAATAGCTAAGCTGTCACCCTGGTTATGGACAGGCAGAACGAAGAGTGAGGACCCACCGTAAGGAGGATAATCCTGTTGGACATGAGAGGTGAGCTGCCATATAGGGATGGGTACACATCGAGGCCATCTAGAACGAATAGTGATGATGTTTTATTTGGTGCACCCATTATTACTATATATCTGCCCTGTATGAGGTAAAGATCACTCCATAACCTTAGTTCTATTCAATGACAGGTATCAAAAAAATATTGAATATATTACACTTGATTATATGGAGAGGTAGATATGATTAAACTGAAAATAGTAGGTAGGGAGAGATAGAAAGCCTGCGGCTTTTGAGGGAGATAATAAAGCTGAACTTGTATATTGCAGTGAATATGGATGGAGACAGAATAGTACTCTGATACGGATAAAGCCGGAAGACACTGTGTAGTACGTTTCGAGGACAGTATGAGAGAGGCATTTATCTATATTCCGGGTAGGAGTATTGAATTTTTTATTCCTCCTGCAAATAACAGACCGAATTATTCACCGAAGAGCTTTACAGGAGCGACTCACTATATTGAAGCAAGATATGCTACCGATGAGGAGATAAGTAAAGTAAAAACCTTGCGTTAAATGTTTATGACCAGCATGAGAATAATACATTTTATCCTCATGCCTCTGCCAATGTGGAGACCAGAGGTGAGGCGGTATCTTTGCGGCAAGAAATGCGCAGACGGAATGTATGCAAACTCATCATGGTAAATATCCTTATCAGAGTTGGGGTATTAACAGAGATCCAAAAGCAGCTCTTACCTTGGATTTTGGAAGAGAACTACTTGTAAATGAAATAAGGCTTACTCTTAGAGCGGATTATCCTCATGATAATTATTGGGTAAGTGCAGATATTAATTTTGATGATGGCAGCAGTGAAACGCTAAAACTTTGAGAAATCCGGAAAGCCACAGTGTTTTCAGATAAAGGAAAGAAAAATAAAAAAAGCCTTGTGCTTGAAAAATCTTATAAAGGCGGAGGGAGAATCTCCGTTCCCCGGCACTTACGCAGATTGAAGTGTGGGAGTTGAGGCTGATTGTAGAAATTTAATATGGGTGTTAAATGTAAGAGTGGGTTGATTTTAATCCACTCTTATTTGTAAATAATAACAATAAGTTGTATCATGGTATTATATAAAATAAAAAGTTTTAATCATATAATCAAAGAGGAAAAATATAAATATGGAATTATTGGATTATTTAAAATGGAGAAATGATATAAGCTATCGGTATCACCTTTTAATGATATAGATAATGTAATACTGTCATATATCTTATATGGATTTTTGATGAGTTGTTTTCTGATGACTGAAGGAATATACAGTATTGAAGAAGTACTGAAGACATTTTGTGAGAAATATTCTTTGGATGAAATAAAAGATAAAGGACAATTTACAGAGCGGTCGCCTCTTTTACTTGAACAGATGGTAGCGGGGAGCGATTTAGGGAGACAAGGATTGGATATTATAGAGATATTTTTGAGTAAAGATAAAACAATTTTTCTGCAGTAACATTTTTCTTCCCGACAAAACTAATTATAGCTTTTCGTGGCACTGACAGCACTATAACAGGCTGGAAAGAAGATTTTATGATGAGTTGTATGTCGAGAGCACGAAGGAACAAAGGAGGCCTTGATTATTTTAAATGATGTATCAAAGCTGATTAAAGGTGATTTTGATGCTTGGCGGACATTCAAAAGGTGGAAATTTTGCAAATGTAGGCAGCTGTAATGATGAAATAAAGAAGTATTACTAAAATATATAATAATGACGGTCCAGGGATTTAGGAGGAGATTATTCATACAGAAGAATATAAACAGATTGTTAATAAAATATACAGTATAGTCCCTCAGACATCAATAATAGGTCAATTACTTTCAAATGAGGGTGAGCAAGGTAGTAAAGAGCAGTGCAAAAGGTATTTTTCAGCATGATGCTATGACCTGGGAAGTAATGAGAACTGAATTTGTTGAGTCTAAACTGGATGATATGAGCAATTTATAAATGTTTCATTGGGAACCTGGCTTGAGAAAAACTGATGATGAAACTAGAGTCTTTGGTATCTACAGTGTTTGCTCTGATTGAAGAGACAGAAGCAAAAACATTTAAAGAATTTGGAGGAACTTATTAAAAATGTCGGGATAATTATAAAGAGTCTGGCTAAACTTCAAAAGGAAAAAGAGAGATGAATTGATAAGTGCATTTAGCGGTGTATTGCAGGCAGGTGGGGAAGCGGTTATTGATAATATATCCATAAGTAAAAACAAAAGGATAAAACAAGTATTATAATTTTTAAGTTCTCTTACTTATATTAAAAATATTAAATATTGTGACATGGATAGAAACATTATATTTGATATTATTCCGATAATAAAGTATACTCCTGTTTTGACAGTTTTGAAAGATAAAATACCCTTCAAAACCCTTTGTTTTTAGCGGCTTTGAGGGTATTTACATTTCGTTTTGAAACTCAAAAATAGTATTTTATTTTCCCTTACTTTGTAATTGTTCTCATTTGACTTTTTGTTATAAATTCAAAATCTGTATTAAAATGACAAAATCTCATGTAGCTTATCTGTAAGTCTGTTCTTTTTATATAGCAGTATAAAACCTCGTTTCTTTACATGCAAAATTAAAAACTCATGGGTAGAATCTCTTCACATGTATATTTGTGTTCTAAAGCTTTCAAGATATTCTGTAAATAAGCAATGCTACAAGTTAAGAAGTGAGCCGTAATTCTGTCAACTCTTTTTAAATACACGAGCCTTGCCTCAAAACTCGGTTTTCATAATTCTAAAGCACTTCGATTTGCTACCGCTTTTTCACTTATACTAGTATTTCACTCTACATTATCGTCAAGTAGGTCTGTTGAGACAGCACATACCGTACATACTTAGTTTCTTCATCTATTTTGTCTATATTAAGAAAGTTATGTACATTTTGCCTTTTCTCCATCATCAGTCACTGCAAGGCTGCTAATAAACCTGGCAGGGTCATTAGGATTTCGCCTTTTCTTTTTGATGCTACTCTCAAAAGCATTAGCTTAGCTCTGTCAACTTGTTTTTCTCAATAGTTTTTGGTATTTGGCATATTTAGGTGAATATGTGATGATAAGCCCTGAGATAAATCCTTAGTATATGATGAGTGTAAAAGTAGGAGATACTGTCAGCATAGTCAAGTCGACAAGATAAAATATTATTTTTAAGTATATAAAAAAGATTATTTCGATATTGGGGAAAATAAATATAATGGGTCCTTTTGGTAGAGAAATATCTAGTGTAAGACAAAAGAAAGAACAATACTTGATATTCATCAAAGATAAGGCCAGAATAGATGTGCAAGTATTTAGTGAAAGCGATAAAATCTACTTTGCGGTAAGGAGAAAAATTTATTAAAAACTGTCTAAGTATGCTGCTAAGATGAATATGGTGCAAGCTTTAAATCTATATATGGAGGTGCTACTATGAAAACATTAGAACAGATAAAAGGAGTGATTAGGAAATATAATTTACGCCTGACTTTACTAATACATAGTAATATCTAAAACCCCAGGTGTTTTCAAAAGGTGAAAGTGGCGTGAATAAGATCTTCGTATGTCCATCCGGATAAGTTGCGCTGATTTGATTTTTGTAATAATGGAATATCACTATCTACACAAATAAAATAACAATACTGATGAAATTTTTATTTTTCAACCTTGAATCGACAAATGAAGAAATGGAAAAGATGACTGTACTTTGACAAAACAGATTTACTGCATACTGAAAAATACATATATAAATTCATTAAGGAGTAAAATGTAATATTGTTTTTAGAAAAACACTTTTGACAGGATAAAGGCGGCTTACGAAGCACTGTGTGTTCACCAATGGTAGTCCGACCGGAGCCAGCGATAAACAGAAGTTTGAATCATATATCATACCGTCTGAGTACCGTTGCACACTCTAACTTGGGAGGTTGCTACTTTGCAGAACCGTGGATTTTTGACTTGAAGGAGCTGGAGGAAAAACTATACATTATTTGAAGAAGCATATGAGGAGTATGTGAGCCGAGTGTAAACATGGTGTAAGCATTTCCAATTGGAGGTTTAGGTGATGGAAGCATAGTATTTATGGACTTGGAAAGCGGTAAGGTGCGTGGATATAATAATGACGATGATGATATGAGGACGATAGTCTTTTCTGAGCTTATTTTTAGATTTTAGTTGAACAGGTGAAAGCTGTTCTTTATACAACATGGAATGATATCATCCTTCATAGGATATGACTATAAATATGAGAGCACTATTAAAAGAAATCATATCAATAACCATTTTAACTGCAAAAGGAAGAGAAAGTTTGTCGGATTTATATATATTCAATAATAATGTGCTAAAATATTTACTTGTATATGCATTTAGAAAAACAGTGTAAATAAATATTAGGAGGAATAAAGAGATAGGGTGTATATATGATAACAAAGAGCATCTACTAACAGATGTAATAGCGATGGAAAAGAGCATTTTTATTTACAGATAAAGAAAAGGCCTTGTAAAGAGTCTCCTTAAAATATGTGAAGGATAATGAAGAAAAACTTGCAGATATTTTATAGAAATTGATTCAATAGAGGCTGTTGACAACTTGGGAACACAATATGGTGTTGATGTCCTTTGTGACAAGAATTTAGATTTTGATAATATAATTTCGTTAGTTCTATATGCGATGAGGAAATAGATCAGTAATTATATTTATTATGCATTATCAATTATGGTGTATTCGGTACTTGGTGTTTTTGAATATCATGGATACGGAACATATTGTAATTTATTTGTTAGTATATTTGTTAGTCAAGTGTTTATAGGGGTTATAGTTTTTAATCATCTATTGAAAAATATGACTGATAAATTCTAAGAGGGACAGGTTATCGTAAAGAAAAGGTTATTAAAAGATAAATAAAACATTCGATGTAAAAAGTATAATGATATTGTGCAGAAACACATAACCAAAAGGAGGCGTTTAAAGGATGGACTTAGAAAAATATTTTCATGAAGATGCATTCTATATTAACAATAGTGGAAAAAGTTCGAGGAGTACATAACATATGGTGATACATTAAGAAACGACGAGGCAAGAAAACAGTCAAATCTCGCCTGCTCAAATTTTGTAAAAGTATTCTCATATGTGAATGAATTCATTGAACTACTCAAGAACTGCAAATGGGCACTGTGAAAAGAATGCAAAGATTTGAACCTTTTGTATTAGGATAATACAATCCATGCAATTATGGATAATGGACTTTTGACTATGGGACTAAAATGGAATGCTCCTATATATGATTGTAGAAAACAGAAAATATGGAATGGGATTACAAGTTAATATTATAAAAACAAATTTAATCTTAGCAATCCATCTGATATAGTCCGGATAAAATTACTGCCAAAGAGGCATGTAGGTGTGGTTGCTAAAAGTTTTGATATTAATTTTGATGAAAGACAAGAGAAGGACGGCCAATAAGTTCTACTGTATTAGTTAGAAGAGGTAGGTGAGGCATGGATAAATCTTTTGTAATGATATTTCCTATGACTTCTAGAAATTTTAGTAATCGTTCAGTTGGGGAGTTAGAGTTGGGAATCGGAAATTATTTGATAGATAAAAAGTACCAATTATAGATTTTTATTCACACAATAATTAAAAACACTCCAGTCAATAGATTGAGTTGTTTCCGGTGGTGAGAGCCTACGGTTCTATTTCAGATGTTGGAGTTGGTCGATTTTAACCCATTCTTATTATCTATGACATGGTTTGGCTTATCATTTCAACAGACCCATTTATATATTTATCGACATTTCGCCTATACACACCAAATTCTCACCTATTCTGTGGTGAAGAGTTTAATCACTTTGTTTTAATTGCAATTTTTACGTAAAAGATCTCGCTTTGTTTTTAGCTGCATCAGGTTGTATATATGTTTTGACTATTTCTGCGGGTTAAAATAGGTTGAAATCAACCTATTTATAAGATATAATAAAATCATCAAACAGACAGGAGGTTCTATAAAAGTGAATGTAAATACTGAGAATCTGTTTCTATCACGGAAGCAAATCAGAACTTTTTCCCGTATAGCTCGTATGGTCGATGAGAAAGGTTCAGTAGTTATTCTTAAAAACAATCTCCACGGTACCTTTTGATTGAGTTTAATCAGGCACGAGAGAACAGACTGCATCTGATGAAGATATTCTTGCGCCGTCCAAAGCGTCCATTGAAAAGAACCGCGAGGCTAATGAGGTGCTTGCCAAATGATTATTCTCCAAGGGAACAGGTCATTCTTCTACATGCTCAGCTGATAGTAGAAACAGGAGGTGCTGAAGGAGTCCGAGACGAGGACTACTTGAATCGCTCTTCATGCACCGTTCCAGTCATTTGGTGACAGAGATGTGTATCCGTTCATTCAGCAAAAGGCTGCATCGTCTGGCATAGGACTTACAAAGAATCATGCCTTTGTTGATGGAAATAAGCGTATTGGGGCGCATGCCGTGCTCTTCTTTTCTTGCGCTTAACAAGATCGAACTCAGCTATACACTGCATGATTTGTCAGACACATTTTTGAAAAATTGCTGTGGGAGGCCTTCTTTTGGTGATCTGTTGAAATGGATACTTGATCATCAGGTCTGATTACAGCATCAGGCTTTCAGTTATATAACCCAATGATTTCACCGGTATTGGTATATATTGTATTAGTTTCTAAACTACTATTAATTGCTATTTCTATATCATCCACTAATCTAAGTGCCACCTCCGGATTGTTCAGGTGATTTGAGATGTAGTCTGTAATCTCTATCAGGTCAGCTTCAAAGAGCGGAAGAAATGACAGTTTATACTTTTTCATGCTCATTTATCCTACTCCTTACCTTCCAAATACCTGAGAAGCAGAATAACGGACGTCGGATTTCTCTGCGGTCTCATCTGCTTCATCCGGTTTATGTTCGATGTCTTCTGTAGTACAGAGTATTGTTCAACCTCATGAGAACCATCGTTCCATAACCTTTTTAGTAAGGAAAACAGGTGGATTGGAATTAACAACAGTCCTCTTCAATCTCCAAAATTTATTTCTGAGATCAGATGCAGGGCGAATATTAGTTATATTGCTACCTCCTTATTTATCTTTTGACCTTATTTAGAGCGTAAGCCAGGGGTCGGAAGGTAGTTTTTGAAGTTCGGAATGTTTTCCTATGAACCATATTTTTAGTAGTAGTCTTTTTTCCGTTTCTGATCACTATTATTGACACCCAGTTATACAGATATAAGTGATGAACCGAACATATCAGTCATTGCATGCATCAAAAAGAATGGTAAAAGATTCTTTTATTACTTATTGGTACATAAAATAGTAGAAGAGTCCATATACAACACCTATTACTAATGACCAAAGAAGACCTTGATAAGTGTGGAATGATACCTGACTAAAGTTGTTGAAAAAAGCCAGAGCGTACCATTTATGCTCATCTCTTACAGAGGTCAAAAGACCCAGAAAGAAAAATTCTTCATAAAAATCCGTTTAAAAGCATATCCTATTGCAAACGGTGAAAGTGCCAGAAATTTATTTAATGCTTCATAGATTATGTATTTAAACAATGAAGGATCAAATAGTTGTATTCTCTAATTCACTGTACTAACAAGGTCACCAAAGAGTCCAATAATTGAAAAAAAAAGAACCGGTACCCAAATAATTACAGACCAATGTAATCTTATTTTCACCACGAAATCAAGTTTCTGATGGCAAATATAGTAATGCACACTAAAGAATCGACTGCAATGTAAATTGCCGGTATAGGCCGCACTGTTCGAGGTAATATCCATAGATTCCGCTGAATCCTGTATGGTTTAGGGTCGACTCAGTAAGCTGATAAAAGTTGAAGGAAGTTACTACAAAAATACCGAACATAACACAGGTAACAATAAGGATATCAAACCATCTCAAATACTTTCGTTTTCTTTCGGTTCGATTTTTCTTAAAAATTCATTTTATATCTCTTTCTTCTATATAATATATTTCTAGCAAGAATTTGTTGAACATTTGTTGAAAATAATATATCATATATGGAAAATCAATGTATAAAAATAAATGAAATTTTGAAATTTTAGGGATACAATATAGAGGAGGATGATCTTTGATAGTTATATTAAACGGACTTCATGTACTTGATATTTGTAGAGCTTTATCTGGTGTGGTTTCAATAATAGTTGCGTTATTTTTCACGAAAGATATATGTAGAAGAAAGTTAAGATGCGTTTTTAAAAATGTTATGATATAATTTTAGAGTTACAATAAATAATAGCGATCGAAAGGAGAATGACTATGAGGAGTACAATGAATAATACAATAAGTGGAACTATAAACTACAGAGGCATAGTTGTTCGCTGTCTATTATTCTAAAACTTTTTATTAGAGAATGAACGATAAAGCTTTGAAACAGAAGAAAACAGAGGTTTTTATTTTGATATTACAATGGAAAAATACGCACAGGCGTATATTATGTGTGATGAAACTATGGAAAAGTCCATGGTGGAAGAAGCGGCAAAGTCTCAGGTGAAAATGATTTGTGATAATGAAGTATCACAGGAGCAAAGATTAGGGTAATGCCTGATGTTCACCTGGGAAAGGTAGGTCCTATAGGCCTTACAATGACTGTTGGAAAAAGATTTTGCACCTTCTTTTTGAGTGGGAATAGATATCGGCTGCGGTATGCTTGCGGTAAAACTTGGTAAAGTAAGAAATGATTTTATGAAGCTGGATACCGTAATCAGAGATAATGTTCCGGTCTGATTTGCTGTAAGAAAAGATGCACATGCATATGCAGACAGAATTGAATTAAATAATCTTAAATGCTTTTTCACATATAAGATCTGAAAAAGCGTTGCTCAGTCTTGGTACTTTAGGTGGTGGAAATCATTTTATTGAGCTGGATAAAGCAGAGAACGGAGAAGTTTATCTTATAGTACATACGGGAAGCAGACATCTTGGAAAAGAAGTGGCTGAGTACTATATGAAAGCCGGACAGGATGAGCTGAAAGGAAAAGGTATAAATGATATTCCCTTTGAAATGACCTACCTTAGCGGATATTTGATGGAAGATTATCTGCATGATCTAAAAATAGTTGAAGAGTATGCAATATTAAACAGAAAAATAATTGCTGCTGAGATTATAAAAGATGAAGTGGAAGGCGATTGATGAAATTTCATGTTCTCATAATTATGTGGATTTTTCAGACGATAGTCCTGTACTAAGAAAAGGTGCCATTTCAGCGAAGTTGGATGAAAAGGTAATAACCTCATAAATATGAAGGGAAGGTGTTTTACTTGGAAGGGGACTTGGAAACGAAGAATGGAATAATTCGGCACCACATGGAAGCGGAAGAGTACTTTCAAGAGGAGAAGTAAATTCTTCGCATACGGTTTCCGAGTTCAAAAAAGAGATGAAGGGTATCTATACAAGCTGCATAAGTAAGGATACTTTGATGGAAGCACCTTTTGCATATAGAGGAATAGACTATATAAAAAGAAGTCATAAAAAGATACCGTAGAGGTGGAAAATGTTCTTACTCCTATATTTAATTATAAGGGAGGGGACAGAAAATGATTTTACAAATAAGTGCAGGTATGGGTCCGGTGGAATGTCAAAGGGCTGTATTTGGTATATGTAAAAGCTTTAATGAGGGAATTTCAGTCTTTAGAGATTTTTAAGTTATGTAGAGGGGAGAGAAAAAGAAACTTTTTACTCAGTGATGCTCTCATCTGATGAAGATTTATCATATCTTGAAGGTACTATGCTTTGGATATGTAAAAGTCGCTATAGACCTGAGCATAAAAGAAAGAACTGGTTTGTAGATGTTAGTATTATTCCGGAAACAGTTAATGTAGATGATAACTTCTCTGAAGCAGATATTATAGTGGAGAAATTTCATGCAAGTGGGCCGGGTGGTCAAAATGTAAACAAGGTGGAAACCGGAGTGAGAGTTATTCATATTCCTACAGGAATAAGGATAAGTTCAACAAGGGAAAAGAAGCCAGCTTATGAATAAGAAGGATGCCCTTAGAAAACTTGCCATTGTTTTAAAAACAAGAATACTTCCCAAATTGAACAAAAGTAAGAACAATGCATGGAGTAAACATACCGAGATAGTTAGAGGAAATCCGATAAGAGTATATGAGGGTGAAAGATTTAGGCTAAAAATAAACTTGAGGTGACATTATGAATGAAGAAGAATGCTCCTATGTCAAGATTTAGTACAAATTAAAATGAGAGGTTCTACCGGCTAAGATGCCGGTAGAACAAGTGCCTTATTGTAAGATTTGCGTATGCCCATCCTGATAAGTTGCGCTGATGTAATTTTGGGATAAGAGAATATCAATATCTACATAAACAAAATAACAATACTGCTGAAATTTTTATTTTTCAACATTGAATTGACAAATTAAGAAATGGTGAATATGACTGTACTTGACAAAAACAAGAGATTTACTGCATAATGAAAAATCATCAGCTTAGAGACCAACTTATGTGCCATACTTAATATTATAAATGCAGGTGATCATGTTATAGATTCCTCAGACATCTATGGAGGAATATATAATCTTATAACAAACATAATGAAAGTAAGGAAAAACGGATATTGGAAGGTGATTTAATGTTAAAAAATATTGGTCTATTATAATGATGCCGGTGATATTTGAAACAGTAGCAGTTGTGCTGTGGCTGACGAAGGATATATATATTCTACCTTTTTCAACTTCAGCTATATTGGAATCTCTATATCATTTGGTGTATTTTTTGTTTATTAGAAAGTATAAGCACGCCCGTCGGATCGTCCAGCTACTGGTAGGTTTGTATATGCTCTTTATCTGGGACTGATTCGCAATGAAAATATGCAGATAGAAGGGTTCTGGTATTATCTTTTCACAGGCGTTTTTGAAGCGGCAACGATACATTATGCGGTAGCAAAAATATTCGGTCCGTTGCTGTTCGGAAGAGGATGGTGCGGATATGCCTGTTGGACGGCGATGGTGCTTGACTTTCTTCCTGCCAAGGTGCCTAAACAGCCGAGAAGGAAAATAGGATGGATTCGCTACATCACTTTTGTATCGTCTCTGATGTTTGTTGCAGTAATGTTTCTGGCGAAGGTCGGAAACCTTTGGACGAATTATGTTTTGGGCGTTTATTGTTGGAAATTTGACTTATTATGGGATAGGTATAGCTTTAGCGTTTTATTTTTAAGGATAATAGGGCATTTTGTAAATATATCTGCCCGATTACAATATTCCTGAAACCGATGAGCTATTTTTCGCTGTTACGGATAAGGTGTGATAAGGACAGGTGTATTGACTGCGGTAAATGCAAGAGAATCTGTCCGATGAATGTTGATGTTACCGATAATTCACGGAAGAGAGCAAACGGCACAGAATGTATTCTGTGTATGGAATGTGTCAAGAATTGCCCGAAGGATGCACTTTAAAAGAATACCGGAAAGTTTATAACTTTTATATCCACGGCCAGACAAGTGCTTAATAAAAATTCGGTAGTAGATATACTCAGCTTTAATACAAAAGTAATGTATAGCAGTACAGGTATTAAAGTCGGATTTTATAAAGTATGGAATTATATCTAAAACAGTAAAAAGCATCTCGTAACGAGGTGTTTTTGCATTTAAATAGATATTATAAGGGTTTTGGAATATAATGGGCTATAGCAAGTAAAAACAGGTTATGTGAATACATATGATGAGAGAGGTGAAGCTTTGGAATATATTGATTTTGTGGTTGAAACGCTCGGCAGCTTGACGATTATACATTTGAAATGCTGAAAAAGCTTTATTAGGGGAATATTTGTCATTTTCTGTTATTAAAGAGGATAAGGTTTCAAAAGAAGTACTTTCAGAAAAGGTTTGTGATTACTTTGAGAAGGTTACAATAAAAACAGGGAAGAGTTTTTGACAAACTTATTGAGGCGTATACAAAAAGGTATAGCCTATGTTGTCGGTAATAAGATTGCAAAAAGTTCCTAAAGCTAAAAAGAACAGTCAGGTAAAAGAAGATACGCCGCGAGCTGCAAAGTATTATGAGAAGGCTTTTGACAATAAAAATTCAAGAAATCTTTCAACAAGAAATTTGATTGATTACTCCAGAATTATCTTTTGCCTGTATATGGAGATAATAAAATAATTATTCGGTAATCGATAACTTTGATTTTTCGGCTAATGTATTAAAACCGGATGCTGTTATCAACGGTATGAAAATGAAGGAAGATTTTTGATAGTAAAGAAAAATACTTTAATATAAAAAGAGACTTTATAGCATTGATACATGTACATTTGTCATTGCTGTTATTCTTCTTTATACAATAATAAATGAAAGAATATAGGGAGTATCAATGGGTGAAGTGATAAATATAAATATAATAGAACAGCTGAAGCAGTTGTTGAAATGAAAACGGATTTATGGAAGTTGCCATAAGAAATAAAAATAAAACGTTTGCAAAGATTCAAAAGGTTTTGTGTGGACGGTTTGATGCAGAATGAACTGCAAATAAGGAAACCCTTGAAAACATACTTAATGCAATCAACAAAAGTAATGTCATCAATGAAAAGAATTTAAAACTTATGGCAAATGTTGCAAATTTACAAAAAAATAGGTTTACTTTTGAACGGACTAAATTTATGTGCTTCATGTGCAGGTTTTGCAATCATATATGCAAAGCTTGAAAAGATGAGTGCTGAAATTGGGCAGCAGATTGATAAAGTCAAGAATCTGATAAAAACAGGGACAAGATGTACAAATAGACTATGAGTTTAATAAAGTTTTGTCGGATCATACAGATATGCTTGATTGCAGACGAAAGCGACAGCCTTATTCGGAAGAAAGAAATGCGTGACCTGGTAGATAGGGAATATAATGTACTTTCATTGTTGATTAACGTATTCCAAAAAGATATTTCAGCAAACAATGAAGCAACTGTTTTCTCTGTTTTTGCATTACTTTCGATGTTCACGGTTTCATTAAAAGTATTTTGATGAAATATATTATATAAATAACCATGAAGTTCTTGGAGAAAATGAGTTGTGGCATACATCACATGATAAATGGTTGGGTATTTATGAGACATTGTTATCACAGCAATTTATCGAAAAATTGCAGGATTATGCAGCCTTTGAGACGAATATGAATACGTTGGAAATTGATGCCTATTGTAAAACCTGACAGATTATGTCATTGATAGGAAGGAAGTTATTGAAGACAATCAAACATTGATAACCGCATTAGGTGATGTATCATTATTGGAAAATTTAATGAAATGATAAATAAAGAAGTGAAAGATATGATTTCAGAGGCTTATGTGAAACCTATGGGTCAAGTTCCACAGAAGAATTAAATAAGGTGCTTGAGGTGGAATTTGAAAAAGATTTGTGTTTGACTTAACAATAAAAACATTTTGATTAAATGATATATTTGATATTATTGTGATAATAAAGTATACTCATTTTCGTATAGAGTAAAGGGATGCATACCTGCATAAAATCATTGCGAAATATATGTATAAAAAGGAGAATATAGTATGTCAAAATACAATATAAATACTATCTGTGTACAGGGCGGTTATGAGCCTAAAAACGGTGAGCCCAGAGTGCTTCCGATAGTGCAATCTACAACCTTTAAATATGAGTCTTCACAGCAGATGGGAGATTTGTTTGACTTAAAGGAGTCCGGATATTTTTATTCAAGACTTGCAAACCCAACAAATGATGCTGTAGCAAGAAAGATTTGTCAACTTGAGGTGGTGTAGCGGCTATACTTACATCATCAGGACAAGCGGCAAACTTTTTATGCGATACTTAATATAGCAGTGTAGGGGATCATGTCATTGCTTCTTCAGCTATCTATGGAGGAACATATAATCTTATAGCCAACACAATGAAAAATATGGGTATAGAGTCTACATTTGTGGATCCTGATATTTCAGCGGAGGAACTTGCTACTAAATTTAAGCCGAATACAAAGCTTTGTATTTGGCGAGACCATAGCAAATCCGGCACTTAGAATTTTGGACATTGAAAAAGTTTGCAAAGCTGCACATGAGCATGGTGTGCCGCTTATAGTTGATAATACATTCCCTACACCGATTTTTGCAGACCTTTTGAATGGGGAGTTGATATCGTAACACATTCAACATCAAAGTATATGAACGGTACTGCCAATGCACTTGGCGGTGTTGTTGTAGACTCAGGAAACTTTGATTGGACTAAGTAAAGACAAATATAAAGGGCTTTACAACTCCTGATGAAACTTACCACGGAATAGTGTATACAGAAAGTTTCGGCAAGGGGCATACATTACAAAGATGACAACAAATCTTATGCGTGACCTCGAGCGATTCCTTCACCCTCAAAATTCATTCTATCTTGAGTTGGACTTGAAACATTGCATTTAAGAATGCTAGAGACATTTTGAGAATGCACTTCTATTGCAAAGCACCTTGAAAAACATCCTAAGATATCATGGGTATCATTCTCAGGACTTGAAAATGACAGTCAGCATGAGTTGGCTAAAAATATCTTCCAAACGGCTCATGTGGTGTTATATCATTCGGAATAGCAGGGAGGTAGAGAAGCGGCAGTTAAGTTTATGGACTCTTTGGAGCTTATTGCAATCGTTACTCATGTGGCAGATGCAAGAACCTGTGTACTCATCCTGCATCTACAACACATAGACAGATGAATGATGATGAACTGAGAGCAGCAGGAGTATCACCTGACCTTATAAGAATGTCTGTGGGCATAGAAGATGTCCGTGACTTAATAGCAGATATAGAGCAGGCATTGGAGAAGTAAATTCAGGTGATTAAAGTCGGTCAAGAAATATTCTCTGTAAGTAATTTTAGGGACTATATGATTTGCAATTCGATTGAGAAAATTACACAAAAGTATAACAACTTTTTGCAAAAAGAATTTATTTTAAAATGTATTATATTGACATGGTTGATTGCTATGTACTAACATTGAGATATCAACAGTAAGTCCTATTTTAGTGCCGTTTTCTAGGTAAGCGTCATGTGTTGGCGTCGCTATTAGGGCTATTGATTATTTATAAGACTTAAGATCAGCTAAATAAGCTGGTCTTTTTATTTTATAATAACGGAGTATCAATAAAAATTTATAAAAGTTTTTAAGGAAAGGAACAATATGACTACAAAAAGAAAAATTTAAAAATATCATGACTGGATTTTTAAATGTTCAGCATACCAAATGGCGTTAAATATTATTGGAATTGACAAGCAGACAGTGGCACCAAGTGCGGGAGCATCTTACAGAGATGAGAGGTCGGCATATTTGGCAGGAGAACTGTTCAGCCTTGAGACGGATCCTGAGACGGTAAAGCTTTTTAAAGGAGTTAAAGGACGACCCTGAAGTAGATGCTGAGGATAAGCGTGCAATAGAACTTTATTATAAAAGAGCTATGGACACACTTTGTATACCGAAAAGATGAGTATGTGGCATTTAAGAAGCTTTGTGACGAGTCATTTGATGCGTGGATACTTGCAAAAGTCAAAAGGCCGATTATTCGATATTTGACCTTACTTAAAGAAAGTGATAGAGAGCCAAAAGAAACTTTACGGCTACAGAAACAGTGATAAGAGTATTTATAATCAAATGCTTGATGACTATGAGCCAGGGAATGAATGTGGAAAAATATGATGAGTTCTTTGAAGCACTTAAAGAAAGACTGGTTCCGCTTATAAAGAAGGTGACAGCTGCAAAGCAGATAAATGAAGATTTCCTGCATCAGAGCTTTCTGGTTGAAGAGCAAAAAGAGGTTTATGGATGAGCTTCTTAAGTACTTACATTTTGATCCTTCATGGGGATATCAAAATGAGTCCGAGCATCCTTTCACATCATGGACTTGTGAGAACGACTGCCGTACAACTACAAAGTATATAGAGGACAATGTAGCATCTGCAATACTTTCAACGGTGACATGAGGTGGGACATGCCTACTACGAGCACAATATAAATCCGAAATATGACGGAATGATTTTATCTGAAGGTGTATCCTCAGGAATGCATGAGTCACAGTCAAGACTGTGTGAGAACTATCTCGGAAAGACATTAGCTTTTTGGAAATATCACTATCCGAAATTGCAGAAAGTTTTCCCAATGCAGCTTGGTAAAGTAAGCCTTGAGGATTTTTTACAAGGCAATCAATGCTTCAAAACCTTCATTTGTACGTACGGGAGGCTGATGAGCTTACATATCCGCTTCATGTACTTATCAGATATGAGATAGAAAAGGGATTGTTTGACGGAAGTATTTCCACAGAAGGACTTGATAAGACATGGAATGCAAAGTATAAGGAGTACCTTGGAATAGATGTGCCTAATGACAAGCAGGGGTATCTTACAGGATGTACACTGGTCTGACGGAAGTTTCGGATATTTCCCGACATATGCACTTGGTACAGCCTTTGCGGCACAGTATATTCACGCTATGAAAAGGATTTTTGATGTGGACAGTCTGCTTGAAAATAATAAATTGATGTAGTAATGAATTGGCTAAGGAAAATATACATACCTACGGTTTCCGCTATGAAGCACCAAAGCTTATGAAGATGGTAACAGGTGAAGAATTTAATGTAAATTACTTCCTTGATTATATAGAAGACAAATATACAAAATTATATCAGCTTTAATTTTTGCGGGGGTGTGAGAACATGAAGAGATTTCTAAGTGTCTTAGTTATGGGAATCGTATACGCAAGCATAATATTAGCGTGTGAGATAGGACTTGGACTGAACGGCAGGCAAGTTTTTGTAATCTATATAGTATCGGCTGTAATCATTTTTGTTGAGCTATATCGGTTAATATAATCTACAATGTAGTATATATAAAGAAAAATACAGAAGCTTTTTATTGCTGTTTGATGAAGGTAAGTTTGATGAGTGCATTGATAAATTGAATGATATAGAGAAGACTACAAAATCAAAAATATATATCAATGGCAAAACTTAACATGGCTTTTTGCATTTATGAAAAAGAAGGATTACGGTGAGGCAAAATATATATTTGAAAATTTTGGAAGTTCACTTGAAAAAGATGCCTGAAGTGGAGATGGCAAGAAGGTTGAATTTGTGTCTTTGCTGTTTTTTTATCTCAAAAATATGATAGAGCAAAAGAATTGTATACAGACAGTAAGCCTTTTTGACAAGTACAGAGAGACGAATGATTACTATGAGTATTTTTATATTACTTGATGTGTTTATGTATGTAGTTTTTAATAATGACACCACAGAAGCAAGGAAACGTTTACATGAAGCAAGGCTCTTGTGTAAAGATGAGGAGTTTGAAGAGGATTTTGAGTATCTTGAGTCGATTATAAACGGGTATAAGTCCGTTTGATCGTACAGCTAATATATTATAATAAGGGAGAAAGCTATGGAGAAAAAGCCTTACAGTGCAGGTGCGGTGAAGATGTCTTTTGGTTTATGGAGTTTCGCAAGGTGGTGGAGCTTCTTGCCGCCGGTAAAACCTTGGAAGAAATCAAAGAGATGAATAAAAAAAACGAAAATATATTCGGTGCGCGAATGCCGCCCGTGCCAATCAGATTTTTCTTACAGTGTCGGGAAGAATTAAGACGCTTGATAAAAGTTTTTGTGGAAGTGTTTCAAAGAAGTGATGTTGCAATGCAAAAGATATTTGTGCTGGTTTCATCACTTGCCTATGACAGCCTTTTTGAGTTTGTATATGAAGTGATTCGTGAAAAACTTATTTTGGGGGCGGATACTTTAACAGACAGCGATATAAGGATTTTCTTTAAGGATAAAAGCCTTCAGGATGAAAAGGTTGCCAAGTGGACAGCCGCCACTCTAAAGCGACTGGGAGCATACTATAAGACAATGCTTTGTGAGGCGGGACTTTTAGATAAGGGCAAGGCGGACAGAAAGATTATAAGACCTGTCTTAAGTCCTACAGTCGAGGAGTGGTTAAGTACATATGATATGGAAGTATGTGTGAAAGCATTGAATGGGGTAAGATAATGACAGATTTGACAGAGCGACTTGATATGATGGAAGCCGCCATAAAAAAGCCGGGATTTCGCAAAAGTGCCGGAAGGGCAAATGAGGTAAACTATTGGCTGTTTGACTATCCGCCTGAAAAACGAGCTTGAAGTCAGAGAGAGATAGCTCATTTGAAAGCTGAAAACAAAAGCGGAGCAAATGATTTTTACTCTGGCGGTATTTGACCTGTATGATATAATCATAGATTTTCTTGAAAAATAAAAATTTTATAGAAAAAAATGCTTTGATTTTGAAAAAGAAAAAGGGTTTGAGAGAATCACAAAGGCTGTAAAGCAATTCCATGAAGTTCAATGATGACGACAGTGTTATTGTGCAGTATATAAAAGATAATACTCTGATAATGCCGTAGTGTTTTTGTGCGGTATCGGGAAATGTTATCCCTATACTTCGTTCACATAAGGTACTCAACAACTTGCATCAGGCATTTGTGAAAGCGCCTGTGGTGATGTTTTTCCCCGGGCACATACAATGAACAGGAACTTATTCTGTTCGATGAGATAAAAGACGATAATTATTACAGAGCATTCAAGCTTGTGAAATAGGAGGATTTAAAGTGCAGATTAAGGATATGTTTGCCAAAAAGATTGACCGTGAAATCCAGGGAGTCATCATAGTCGGACAGGGCGAAGAGACAAATGTGGCACAGGAGTTGGAAGAGTATGTGGTAACAAAAAGAGCTGCAAAAGCATTTTTGCGGATTTTTGCCGCCTACAAAAAGGGTATTGAAGGTATGACACCGAAGATGGGTGTATGGATTTCAGGTTTCTTCGGAAGTGGTAAATCTCACTTTCTAAAGATTTTTATCATATCTTTTTGGACAATAAGTCTGTGGGAAATAAGCACGCCTATGACTATTTTTGTGGACGATAAAAAGATAACGGATGAAAAATACTTTCATATAGAGGCTTGCAGCTTCCACTCCTTCAGATATTATCCTCTTTTAACATTGATTCAAAGAGTGAGTCAAGCGGAAAGCAAAATAAGGATGCCATAGTCAATGTATTTTTGAAGGTCTTTAATGAAATGCAGGGATTTTTGCGGCTCAATGCCTTATTTGGCTGACCTTGAAAGAAAAACTTAGCGATGACGGAAAGTTTGAAGAATTTAAAGAAAGCTTTGAAAATGAGTATGGAGAGACTTGGGAAGAATCACGCTCCGACTTTGATTTTATTCAAGACAGTGTAGTGGATGCGCTTGCAGATATCGGTTTTATGAGTGAGGATGCGGCAAGAAACTGGTGTGAGAAGGCAACCACAAGCTATACTATAAGTATTGAGGACTTTGCAAAGAGAGTAAGAAGCTATATAGATAAAAAGGGAAACAATCACCATGTAGTATTCCTTGTGGATGAGATAGGGCAATACATAGGAGACGACTCAAAGCTTATGCTCAATCTTCAGACCGTTACCGAGGAGCTTGGCAAGGAATGTATGGGAAAAGGCGTGGGTGATTGTCACATCACAACAGGATATAGATTCAATAACCAAGGTAAAGGGAAACGATTTTTCAAAAATTCAGGGTCGTTTTTGATACAAGACTTTCACTTTCAAGTGCAAAATGTTGACGCCGTTATCAAAAAAGAGAATACTTGATAAGACTGAAACGGCAACCGAGGACCCTCAGACTTTTTGTATGAGCAAAAAGGCTACGGTAATCAAAAACTTGATTGTATTCAATGACGGCGTTGAGAAAAACTGTATGCAAATGAAAATGATTTTAAGGAAGTGTACCCTTTTGTGCCTTATCAGTTCAATCTGCTTGCAAGTGTGCTGACATCTATACGTACACATGGAGCTTCAGGTAAGCACCTTTCAGAAGGTGAGCGTTCAATGCTTGCTTTATTTAAGGAGTCCGCAACCGACTGTAAGGATGATGATATAGGGATACTTGTGCCTTTCCATCGCTTCTATGATGCACTTGAAAAACTTCCTTGACCACAGTCATAAGGGTGTTATATCAAAGGCGTATGACAATACGGCAATCAATCCTTTTAAATAAGGACGGGAGAAGTATTTACAATCAATGTTTTAAAGACTCTTTTTATGATAAAGTATGTAGATCAAATTGAGTCAAATATCGACAATATCACAAGCTTGATGGTTGAAAATATAAATGATGACAGAATAGAGTTAAAATCAAGGGTGGAAGAGGCGTTGAAGGTCTTGATAAGCCAAATGCTTATACAAAAACGGAAGTCTATACATATTTTTGACGGATGAAGAACAGGAAATCAACAATGAGATTGCAAAAGAAAAATGTTGAGATGTCCGAGGTCATCACAAAAGATAGGTGAGATGATATATGAGGATATTTTTAAAAGAAAAACAAGTATAGATATCCGTCATTTAACGGCAGATACTCATTCGGTTTTTAATCAAAATATTGACGACCGTCCGTATAAGTCCAACCAGAACTTCGATATAGGGCTTCGTATACTTACACCTTGGTATGATGTCAAAGAAGATGCCACACTGCGTATGATGTCCGGACAGGGCAGAGAAGTTATAGTACTGCTGCCGGATGATGACGAGTTTTTGAACGAGATGACGATGAGTCTTAGAATAGAGCGTTTCTTAAGAAAGAATGCCACATCGGGACAGCTTGCAAAGTATGAGAATATCAAAAGAGTAAGCATGACGAGATGAATGAGAGAAATGCCAATGCAAGGCTTTATCTTGTGGAGTCTCTAAAGGATGCAAGATATTATGTCAATGGAGATATTGCAAGGCTTTCATCTAAGGAAGTGAGTACAAAGGTGAATGAGGCTATAGGACGCCTTTGTTCAGATAGTATTTCACAAGCTCTCTTATATAGATACCGCTATGGGCGAGGCCGATATAAGAAAACTCTTTGATACCGGCAATCAGATGAAGATAAACGGAGGTACCGTAGCAAATATCCATGCGACGGAGGATGTGTTAAGCTTTATCTCTATGAATTCAAAAGGCCATATGAAGACTTCCATGAAGACTGTAAAAGACCGCTTTTTATGAAAGCTCCTTACGGATTTGTGGAGGATGATATATATTGGATAATTGCATATTTATTCAAAGTCGGAGATATCGTATCTACATTAAACGGTGCGTCAGTAAAATCTTAATAATAAGAGTGCGGATGAGATAATAAACTATATCACAAAGAAGTCCTTTACAGAAAAGCTGCTTATGGAAGAGCGTGTCCGTGTAAGTGAGAAGGATAAAAAGAAGTCCGTGATGTGATGAAGGAGGTATTCCATACTCCTATAGTGCCTGATGATGAGGATGCCATGATGGTTGATTTCAAGAGGAATGCAAATGATATGATAAATGAGTTAAAGGACCTTGAAATAAATTATATTAAGTATAATTATCCGGGAAAGAAGGTCATAGAGGACGGTAAGAGATTATTTCAGTCTGCAATTCAGATAAGTGATGCCTTGGAGTTTTTCGGTCATATCTCAAAGATGAGAGATTTTTTCTATGACTTTGATGAAGACTATGAGCCTGTAAAAGCATTCTTTAAAGGCGGACAAAAAGGAGATATTCAGCCGTGCTATAGATAAGCTTAGAATTTATGATGACAGCAAGACCTATATAGTGGACGCTGCACTTGAGGACACCGTAAAAAGATGCGTGACATTTTGAAGATGAGTATGCCGTATAAGGAAATTCACAAATTGCCTGAACTTATAGAGCAATACCAAGATGCGTATAACAAGGTTTTGGATGAAGAGTTGCACCCTATATGTGAGTCCGTCAAGGAGTGCAGGACATATATATCGGATACTTTAAATGAAAAAGAGTATGCAAATGAAAAACAAAAGTATCTTACAGGTTTTGATGAGTTGTTAAACGAAGCTGAAAGTTCCACCAATGTATCAACTCTTAGAGGGCTTGAAGATAAAGCAAAAGCTTTGATGACACGTCTGTTGGGTGAGATGGATATGCTTGATGAGCAGATTGCAAAAAGAAGCAGGCTGAGATAGAGCAAAGTCTGAAAAAGAAAAGGCCGGACAGATGGGCATTGATGTCGATGACGATCAAGTAAAAAGAGTATTGAAGAGCAGTAAGCAGTACAAAGGTCAAAAGACCAAGAACATCCTGATAAAAGAAGATGACAGGTACAATGCTTTGGAGGCTTGAGAGCAAGGAGGATATCGACAGGTACTTATCCTCTGCGTGAAAGGATGTTAAAAAGAACTTGAAGAGGATACTGTTATAAATATACAACTATAAACGGAGGAGCTTGATGGATAAGACATCCATAAAAACTTTGCGATTTGGGCGAGGAATAAGCTGATTGCAGATATCGGCTATAAGGCTTCATTGATGGGAATAACCGAGGAGGGAATCAGTGAGGCGCTGTCACAGTCTACACCAAGTACAGAGTTTTTATGATATCGGGACTGACAATCCTTATGCTATAAGCACAAATCAGATAAAAGCAAAGAAAAAGACTTGTAGAAGTAATCAGAAAAAGGAAGCGGATACAGACTATAAAAACCGCATATAAATATATAATTGAAGAGGTTGCATATACTTGGTTTAACAGGACTTATTGCCATACGATTTATGGAGGTAAATGACTATTTACCTTCACGTATGCGAGTACTTTCTTCAGTTTTCGGGAAAGCTTGAGCCTGATATTGTAACAAATCCTTTTGAGGCGGAGCTTGAGCTTGGTGATGATGATAAAGAAAAGATAAACACGTATAAGAGTGACAACAATATTGATGAGCTTTTTCAATCTCCTGTTTATAAAACAGTGTAATGCTCTGAATACCATATTGCCGGCACTTTTTGAAAAGACCGACGACTATACGGAGTTGCTTTTTGAATCTGTCAGTTATTGACAGAGACGGCGTAGTGTATAAGCTTGTGACAGATATCGCGGAAGATGATTTCAATATAGAAAAGGGCGGTCAGGTAGAGATTATAGGATGGCTGTACCAATATTATAACAGTGAGCCGAAGGCCGCCGCATTTGCAAAAAAGGGTAAGATAAGTAAGGAAGAGATACCTGCGGTTACACAGCTTTTCACTCCGGACTGGATAGTGCGCTATATGGTGGAAAACAGCCTCGGCAGACTGTGGGTAGAGGGGCATGGTAATGAAGAGATTAAGGCAAATTGGAAGTACTATCTTGATGAAGCGGCTCAGGAAGCCGAGGTAGAAAAACAGCTTACAGAAATCAGAAAAGAGTATGCCAAGCTCTCACCTGAGGATATCAAGATAATAGATCCTTGTGTGGGCTCGGGACATATTTTGGTATATGCCTTGATGTGTTGATACAGATATATGAGAGTGCAGGTTACAGCACTCGTGACGCCGCAAAATGTATCTTGGAGCATAATATCTACGGGCTTGATATAGATGACAGAGCCTTTCAGTTGGCATACTTTTGCTATAATGATGAAGGCAAGGCAGTACAACAGAAGAATATTAAACGGAGAGTACAAGCCGAATATCTACTCTATCAAGGAGAGCAACAGTATAAACAGAGAGCAGCTTAACTACCTTGGAAGCGGATGTAGTGAGGATGAAAGAAATAAGGCATTAGAGCAGATAGTTATCTTGTTGGATACATTTAAAAACGCCAAGGAGTACGGTTCAATACTTAATGTGGAAGAATTTGACGCAGAGTTGCTTGAAAAGTTCATTTCACAAAGTGAGCCTGGCGGACAGATAAGTATGCATACTGTGGGCATAGAAGAAACGGTACAAGAGCTTAGACAGATAATTGCAGTAGGCAAGGTGCTTTCAGATAAGTATCATACTGTGGTTACAAATCCGCCGTATGCAGGAACAAGTAATCTAAGTCTTAAGCTGAATGCCTATATCAAGGAAAATTATCCTGACAGTAAATCTGATTTGTTTGCGGTATTTATAGAGCGTTGCAGTGAGATGACATTAGAGAACGGTTATCAGGCAATGATAACACAGCATTCATGGATGTTTTATCAAGCTTTGAAAAGCTTAGAAAGAAGATGATGCAAAGTGAAATTATAAATATGGCACATCTTGGAGCAAGGGCTTTTGAAGAAATCGGCGGTGAAGTGGTGCAGGTGACCGCATTTGTACGGTGTATAGAGCATATAAAAGGCTATAGAGGAACTTACTGCAGACTTATAGAGCCGACTTCACAGCAAGGCAAAGAGAAGATGTTTTTGGACGGAGAAAACAGATATATTACGGTGCAGGATAACTTTAAAAAGATACCGGGTGAACTGGTGGCGTATTGGGTAACAAATAGCTTTTTATTCAGTTTTTAAATCCATTATTATATGATTTTACTATTTCAGATGGTCAAAATAAACGGGTAATAATGCAAAATTTGTTCGTGAATTTTGGGAAGTTAAAAAGTCAAATGTTGGTGTAGATAAAAAAATGGTTATTTTATGCTAAGGGTGGAGGCTATAGAAATGGTATGGTAATATATCAGAAGTAGTGGATTGGTCGAAAAGAATCAAGAGAGTTTTTATAGAAGGGATAAAATCTGTAGAATTATTCCGAGTATCTTTGGTATAAAGTAGGTATAACATGGAGTTTGATTTCAATAATCCAAGTTTTAGATTATTGCCATCAAATCGACCTTCGATGTAGGAGGGTCAAGTATATTTCTAAAAGATGATAATAATTTGATTATATGATTGGATTACTAAATAGCAAAAATATTTGAGTATATGCAGAAGATAGTTAATCCAACTATAAATATTCAGGTTAAAGACATTAGGGTTATGCCATTTATCCAAATGTGTAAGGAAGATGTGGATGACTTAGTAAAACAGATGTCTTCAATATTCCTGGTCCGACTGGGATTCCTATGAAACCTCATGGGATTTTTGCGACTCACCCCTTGTAAAGCCGGTTCTTGTAGAAAAATAATTCTAACCGCTCACAAACTCTTATTGCCGACTGCTACAGTGCATGGGTAGATGAGTGTGAATCTCGCTTCAATAATCTGAAAGCTAATGAAGAGGAGCTGAAACCGTATATTTATAGATATCTACGGTCCGCAGGATGAACTTGCTGCCGATGTGGCGGATAAGGATATTACGGTGCATCGCATATTTGATACCAAGGAGGATATACTAGAGTCTATGAAAGGCTCAAACTATGTTCGTACCAAGCGTGATGAAGTGGTATCACTGCTTTCATATGCTGTGGGATGTATGTTCGGACGCTACTCACTTGATGTAGAGGGGTTGGCATACGCAGGCGGAGAGTGGGATGATTCAAAAATATACTACCTTTAAGCCTGATGATAACAATATTATTCCGATTACAGATGAAGAATACCTTTGATGATGATATAGTCACAAGGCTTTTGTACTTGGCTAAAGGCAGTCTACGGTGAGTCCACAATTGAAGCAAATCTTGACTTTATTGCTGGATGCACTTGGCGGTAAGGGCAATACAAGCCGTGAAATTATAAGAAATTACTTTTTAAAACGATTTCTTTAAAGATCATTGCAGTACTTACTCAGTAACAGGTTCAGGTAAGAGACCGATTTACTGGCTTTTTGATGCAGGAAAGCAAAACGGCTTTAAGGCGCTATATATTTGCACAGATACAATGCCGACACTATCGGGAATCTGCGTATCGACTATTTGCATTTTTTACAACGTATCTATGAGAGCGAGAGTAAGCGTATGCAAAGTACGCTTGACAGTGCAAAAAGCCCTCGTGAGGTGGCGCTTGCCTCAAAAGAGAAAGGAAAAGCTTCAAAAAGCAGTTGAAGGAATGTCATGAGTACGATGAGAAGATTGCTCACCTTGCACTTAGTCGTATAGAGCTTGACCTTGACGACGGTGTGAAGGTAAACTACAGAAAGATACAGACAGATAGAGACGGCAAATTTTTATGATGTGCTGGCAGATTCAAAGAATATCATGTCTAAGGAAAAAAATAGTATAAATTAAAGGTTATTGGAAAAGTAGTAAAGCGATGGCGGAATTAAACCTAAAACAGATAAACGCTCGTCTGAATGAGGAGTTTAGAGGAGAGAAGAGAAAGCTTGTATTTTGGTATGATGACAAGGCCGAGTTTGCAGAGGATATAAAGGATATAGAACTTGACAATGCAAAGGTGTATTTTTTTGCAACCTGACAATCAGTTTTATACAAAGTACTTTTTGGAGCGAAAGGATAATGAGAACAATTATCTTATATATGCACCTTTTCCGAAGCCTGATGTAAGGGAAAATCATCTTGAAGACACATTGCTGTATTCAAAGAGATTTTTTGCAGACAGAGTGTCACTGCTTATGGCGGACCTCGGAGTGGACGAGAAGTATAAAAATATCATTGAAAAAGCATATCAAGTTCTTTGCAAATAAGGAAAGAACACAGAGGTTTTATGACCTTGAGATTGAACAGTTTAATGAAGAAAGTATAATTGTGGGAATGTTTGGCAGTATCTGTCGTACACAGACCTGTCTCTTTTGAAGAAGTAGTAAGAGCGGTTTTTAAGTGACGGGGAATGTGAAGAGAATAAATTTATTGATGCATTCAAAAAGTACGATTTACAGAGTGAGTTTTGGAAGCTGTGTGAAAGACATTTCGGATATATTGACAATACACCGTCTCTGACAAATTTTGTTTTGACTCTTTTTGTTACATATACCGCCAAAAGTATCACAGGAGAGCTTCCTGAGAGCTTAAAAAGTATGGTTTCTCATAAGAGCGGAAATATCATTACATTTATGGACAATCTTAAAAACAGTGTGCTGTATAAGGACAGATATAATGAATTGTCGGAATTTGTCTCAAATAGGGTTAAATATAGTAAAAAGCATTTGAGAATCTTTTGCCTGAAGAATTATTGTATTGTGATACCTTTTGTATGTATTGATAAGATTATTATAAGGTGGATAAAAAGAGCGTCTGCTTGCAGAGGATACAGGTGCAATGCTTGATAATCATTCAATAAAAAGAGGTCGCTTCAATCAGATCAAAGATGCACTTTAGTGAAAGGCATGGGAAGATTTATCATATGCTTGGCAGTGCATATGATATTGTGGTGAGTGCAAAGTATACCTGTCCTGACAGCTTTAGTGATATTTTTAAAGAAGTATAAGACAAGCGACTATAAGATAGATCAAGACTACAGATATTTTTATTATGATTATGACAGCCTTGATGACAGTGAGGATTTTGAGAGACTGCGTGAGCTTGTAGAAAAATATCTATACAAATGAATACCTTGACAAGCTTTTTACAAAAATGGAACAGCGGTATTTTAGAGGAGAATACATTAAGCAAGTTGCCTTTTGCAAATAGACTTTTATGACAGCAATATCGGAGGACTTAAGGACAGAACGGTTGTCATAATTTCGGATGCACTTCGTTATGAGGTGGGACATGAGCTATATACAGTTTTAGCAGACGATCCTAAGAGCAATATAAGGATTGATACAAGTTTGAGTGTATTGCCTTCTTATACAAGGCTTGGAATGGCGGCATTATTGCCACATAAGAGCATTACAATGAGTGATGATTATACCGTGCTTGTAGACGATATGAGCTGTGACAATCTGCTTACAAGGCAGAATATATTACAAAAGATATTGTGATAACAGTATTTGCGTACAGTTTGATGATATCAAAAAAATATGAAAAAGTCGGAGCTTCGTGATATATTTACCGGAAAGCAGCTGGTCTATGTCTATCACAACCAGATTGATGCCAGAGGTGACAAGGCAAATACGGAGGATGAGGTGTTCGTAGCCTGTAAGGAGGCGGTAAATGAGATAGCGGATTTGATTCGCCGTATATCGTCAAATGCCAACACTCACCATTTTATTGTTACGGCCGACCACGGATTTATCTATAAAAGAGATAAGCTTTAATGAGAGTGACAAGATCAATGTAAGAGACAAGAACGCTTTTGTGAACCGCAGATTTATAGTATCGACTGAAGCGATATATGAAGATTTCGGTATAGAGAATATTTCCATGGGTAAGATTTTTAAGAAATGATGACGGCAAGGTGGTATCATTTCCTATAAGCAGTAATGTTTTTCAAGGTGTCCGGAGGAGGACAAAACTTTGTACATGGAGGCTCGTCTCCGCAGGAAATGCTTGTTCCCGTGCTGAATATTAAGATGGAGCGCGGTCATATTGATACCGGAAATGCACAGATTGCGCTTGTCAGTATGGTACAAAAAGATTACAAGCAATGTTACCGTACTTGAATTTATCCAGTCGGAAGCTGTAAGCGATACAGTCAAGGCAACTACATATAAGCTTTTATTTTATCTCTGATGATAATGAGAAGATATCAAACGAAGCGACTCTTTTTGCAGACAGCAGAGAGCTTGATGCAAGAAAAGTGAATTTTTCCGTATGAATTTCAGATTCAAAGACAAGAGGTATGACAAGAACAAAAATTATTATCTAGTGGCATATGATGAAGGCAGCGGTGAAGAGATTTGGCGCCACCATGTGGTTATGGGACTTGGTAGGGAGAGCGTTTTTAAAAATCATACAGAAAGGACATGGAAGATGGGAGAATATAAGCTGCCTTTTCATATGACCGACAGTATTACAAACCTTGTAGCGGCCATATGTGAACAGGTAGGAAGAATTACAGTGCTTTCTCACGGAAATTTGAGTCCACATCTGAAAAAGAAAACAGAATAAGAACAATCCATTCGTCACTGGCAATAGAGCAAAACTCACTTTCATTAGAGCAGGTGACGGCTATTCTTGACGGAAAGAGAGTTCTTGGAAACTGAATGAAATAAGAGAGGTTAAAAAAACGCCTATGACACATATGAGTTGATGCTTTCACTTAATCCATATTCTGTAGAAGAAATGTGGGGGATTATGCGAAAGGAAGCTTTCCCTAAGGATATGAGATTGTAATGAGTTTGTTAAAGCCAACAGTATAATTTG
>BNJV01000979.1_pt1 | contig 37858 bp, 63 predicted proteins | sample 8540591 | NCBI WGS metagenome assembly BNJV01 (sample SAMD00202457, study PRJDB9452) | human saliva metagenome | host: Homo sapiens
TTATTTCGATATTATTAAATATCTTTTTACATAAATGCTATATTAGACGGTATTTTTCAAAAACAAAAACTCCACTCAACGAGTGGAGTCTTTATCTCTCATTTTGCAAATAGATTTATATACTATCTGCTCATATACGTCAATTGAGTATATGATTACTTCTCTTCTTGTTTCTCTACTGAAGCAGACGCCTCTTCAGTTTTAGGAGCTTCTGTTTCAGTTTTTTTCTTCAGTCTTTACACTCTCATTATTAGAAGCAGCTTCACGCTCTTGTTTAAGGCGCTCTTCTCTCTTCGCTTGTGCTTCTTGTTCGCGTTTTTCAAAAGGATTCTCTGATTTTATCAGTTGTATCCTTCAACTTATCTGTACCCTTCATAGCCAGCTCTTTAATTGCTTCTGGATCCGCACCACTAAATTCAGATAAAGCTTCTTCATTATTTGGATCAAAGAATGGAGCCTGTTTAAAAGCCCAATAAGGATGCTACAAATACCATCGGAATTTGAGCGATTTTCACTATTGTATTCTTTTACCTGGAAGTTATAAGTCTCACGTTTATTAGAAATGAACGTTTTCATTTTCACTAATCGCTTCTAAGAATTTACTATATTGGGTATTAGCTTTTAACTCTGGGAATTGATTAGCTAAAGCTGTAATATTTTGAACTGCTTTTTGCTGTTTCACGAGCCATATCTACAAAGTTATCAGACACTTTTAATTGAATTAATTTTTCATAATCATCATACTCATTTACAATACTAGTAAACTGATTAACAATAGCTACCTTTTTCTCGTAAGCAACGACAATATTGGCACGTGCCTCTTTAATCTCTACAGTCAATTTTTGCAGTAAATTATATTGCTTAACAAAGAAGAAAATTAAGAATATAATTATAAAAAAATATTAGCGTTGAAAACATAGAACCCTCTCCATTTCGATTACAAATAACCATGCAATTTTGAGAATATTATACATATGTAAGATATAACCAATATGAAATTTCATTCATGAAAAGATATAAAATGATTTCATACATTACTTATATTTATTATAATAGAGATAAGGAGGACTTAATTGTATGGGAAAATATATGATAATCCTTATGTTTCTATTGATCGCTATTGCTGTAGTTTTTTTGCTACTTATAACTTATCTATCATTAGATCTATGCCTCCTGAAGAGCGTTATAAACTTCTTTACTTTAAGGATGATCAAGTCTCTATAGGCATTGGCTTAGTAAGAAGAACATTTAAATTAAGCGATATTCGTGAGGTACGTTTTTCTAAAGGAAAACAATTCCGTAGCATGGGCAGTTGGGCCGGCAGAATGCAAATTTGCAAACTAAATGGTAAAACAAGCCGTTGGATAGAATTTGATGGTACTGTCTATTACAAAAAGATGGTATATATAACTAATGAAGAAGTCATTGATAAATCAATAGACTTACTGATGAATGAATTTCAAGCACGAGGAATTCGTTGTACTAAATATAGATGCTAACATATAATTTTTCTGAACTATACATCAACCTAAAAATAGAGATACATAAAAAGGCTTCTCGAAATTTCGGGAAGCCTTTTATTAGTGCGCCTAGCAGGATTCGAACCTGCGCACCCGGTTCCGGAGACCGGCGCTCTATCCCCTGAGCTATAGGCGCATGAATACCTAAAAATTATAACATATAACGCTATGGTTCGATAGTATAAAGTATATACAAGCACTAGGTGCGTATCGAAAAGCCCCTAATATTAAGTTGTCCGGCAACTAATATTAGGGGTTACGTTTATTACATATTCGCTTTAATTAGTTCTAGTAAAGCATCACAGCTACGACTGATATCATCATAGGTTTCGTCAAAATTTCCCTGTATACCAAGGATCCTTTATATCACGGCTTTCACCAACAAAAGACATGGACTTGAATACCTTAGCATCTACATCATCGCCAATAATTCGTTTTAAATTACGTCCATTATTTTCATCCATGATAATGAGGTAATCGAAGTTATGATAGTCATCAACGGTCACTTGACGAGCCTTGCGACGAGTGTAAGGAATACCCATTTCATCTAATTTCTTTTTAGTCCCATAATGGGTGTCGTTCTCTATCTCCTCACGAGATGTAGCGGCAGATTCAACATAAAATAGAATCGCTAAGTCCAGCTTTCGCAACGATATGGTTCATATAAAATTCTGCCATTGTTGAACGACAAATATTACCATGACAAATAAATAAAAACCTTAACCATCATAACTCCTCTAGTAACTCAACAATCGATGAGTTATTAACGTACAAAGTTCGTAGACACTTTTTCTCTTTATCGGTATCTGGATATGGCACCCCTTGCTCCTTAGCTACAGCAAAGCTACGCATCATCCAAAACCATATTTCTCGCCAAGTTGCGCATTGTTTGCATACCTTCTTCATCTTGCTTAGCATCGTCGGCTACTAGACCATGGCTAATATTCCAATACGTAGAGCCTGCAATTGGCATTTGAGAAATACCAAAGTATTTATTGAGTACATCAAAGGATGCAGTTGTACCGCCGCGACGAGCTACGGCAATAGATGCACCAGGTTTAAAAAGCAAATGGATTGGGCGTTACGCTTTCTGCACTATAGAATACGCGATCTAAGAAGGATAAAATACGTCCACTCGGATGTGCATAGTATACAGGTGTTGCAAAGATAAAACCATCTGCATCTTTCGCTTTTTCTACGAAGGCATTTACATCATCATCCTTAAATACACAATCGCCATGCTCAGAACAATAACCACATTGAATACAATCACGAATAGGTTTATTGCCTAGCTGAATGACCTCTGTATCTATATTGGCTTCACTAAATACCTTTTGTACCTCTTGTATAGCTTGCATTGTTGTGCCATTTACATGGCTACTACCATTTACGATTAGAACTTTCATATTATATCCTCCTAACTCTTACTTGAAGTTACATATTAACTAGCCTTTTATATACTATCACAGAAATACAAAATTGTTAAAGTCTGCCCATCACAGCAGCCAGTTAATATTTGCCTATTTGCCGCTATAGAATAATTCCATAAACACTTTTTACAAAAACTCTGTAGTAACTCAATTCAAGCTACTACAGAGTTTTCATATATTTAATTAAAAGTTATGTCTAACCCCTGCATCGATACGCCATGTATTATCGATGGTAGCACCAAAGTTTTTAGTGAGTGTGCCATATAGATATGTACTAGGACGAACGTTCCAAGAACCGCCGATTTCCGCATCAAGCCATGTATCCTTTAAATCTACAGTTGTTTGTACTGTTGGATTACCTGGTGCAGAATATGTAGTATTTACCTTACCAGAGAATTCATGAGCTAGTGCTAGTTTTGCAAAGATATTAGATTTTTCTGTTTCTTTACCAATGCCAATGCCAAGTCTACCTACAGCAGAGTTGACCGCATCAGATTTCACATGCATGGATCCACCGCCTGCAATAGTTGCATCATAGGATACACCATTTAAACGACCTAAAATAAATTCTACACTAGGATCGATATAGAAACCATTTTGTTTTTTAATACGTTTACCATATTCAGCACTCAAGGATGTACCAAATGTATGGTAGTTACCATTCAAACGTTGTCCACTAATTGAGTTAAGGCTATAGTCGTTGGATAATCTATTACCACGAGCGATGATATCTATATAACGACCATCATCATGGTGTTTTGTACCATATAAGGCAACACCACCAAGCTTACCATCGCCACTGCCGTTAGCATAAGAGTTACTAGATGTACTGTAATCTAGAGCACCGCCGAAAATCCAGCCATTGGAGGCTTTATGATCATATCCGATTTGTACGCCATTGTACGTCATATGTGCATCAGCACCATCTGTAATCTTAGATTTACCACCTCTATATTTAGCCCATACTCCTTTATCTGTATTAGCTAGACGAAGATCACCTAAACGACGTTGTAAATCATTAGTATTATTTTTTTCCACGCCATAACTGTTGAAGTAAGGGCAGATTTTGTGCCACCTACGAGCGATGATTCACTAGCACGAACAACTTTTGTTGTATCATCTACAACGAGGTGACCTTGAGAATCAAAATGATCTGCCCCTAGGTCTGCAACAGCACCAGGTGTAGTAACGCCTTCATTGATTTGAACTGTTGTGCTAAGCTTCTTATCGTTGCCTGTGTATTGTAATTTCTTAGCTAATGCTTGAATATCCTTTTTGTAGCTTGCATCGTCGATGATATTACCGGAATGGTCGCCTTGCATTGTAATATGGCTATTATCCGCCGCATGTTCAACGATGATTTGTCCTTTTTCCAGCTTCGCTTGCAGGTACGCCAGATTTATAAATAGCATTCACATAACCGCTATAGTTCTGAATTGTTATAGGCCGCGCATCGATAGGATGAATGTTACCTGCTGCAGTTGGGTTAACACCACCTACAAGATTGCGAACCTTACTACCCTTGTATAGGTACGCTGCATTATCCCCTGATGGACGTTCTTTTTTAGGTGTAGGACGCTCTATGCCAATCCATTCATTGTTCCAAGTAGCTCCGTTTTGTAGGTAAATATCTGCACCAGAATTATGAGGATTTTTATTGCTTTCAGCATATTCATTTCAAAACGGCACCAGTAAAGGCTAGAGTTAGGTGTTGTGAAAGCTAGTGCTATATTAGTTGGTTCTACATTGTGATTTGGATCGCGGCCATAATCCTTGTTGATAAGGCCCACATTACCAACAGCAACTAAGTCATGAGTGCCTGGATGTTTGCCATCAGCGCCTGCATTAACATATACATCCCCTTCTTCTGCTACTACAGAATAGGTATCAGATGTTTCTACAGGATGAGTGATAATCTTACCGCCTCCATCAACAAGGATATGACCTCGTTGATTGACTTGTAAACCAGAGCCGATAGCATCGATATCTACATTACCTTTCACATGAATATTAGTATCACCATAGTCTCGATCAGGGTTATCTTTACTTAGACGTGGTACCTTACCGCCATAACCAGCATAGACTGCACTCATATAATAATGACCTAATTCTCTCTTCGATGCTGGTGCATCATTCTTTAATCGTACAATAAGGTCTTTATCTACCGTTAGTTGTGCCCCAAAGCCATTATAAATACCTGTAACATTCTTACTTTTACCTGCCTCTGTTAAACTTTTACCATGTACATTAACTGTTAATGTATCCTCTATGTGTTTAACCTCAGGTTGCGTTTGTACTGGTGAGCCCATTGTTAAACCGAGTAATTCCTCTGCTTTATCGCTAGAAGCATTAATTTCTGTAGCCATAGCAGTATAAGAAATACCAGTCAACACTAAGGCAGCCATCATAGCGGATAAATGGCGATGTAACTTCATAATAATCTCTCCTTTTACTTACCTTGTAGGCAAGCGTCCTCACAGAACACATTTACATTTTTATTTGCTCAAAAATGTAAAAAGGCCCCCTAAGTCCAACTTAGGAGGTCTTTTATAACTACACACTCATTAAATAGTACACACTATTATTCAGGATTGATGATGAAGGATAATGCGCTGAAGTATTTGTTTTTGTTCCCCTTTAGTTTGTGTTGGGAAGCCTACTTTCAACACCTACTACGTTAAGGCCATTAGCGCTTACAGTCACTGTTGCTTTACCATTAGCATCAGCTTGGCTTTCATTAGTAAGATCATTAATTACGTCTTTGATTAAAGGTGCATTTGCATATGGTTTGCCTTCTTTCAAGACTTGAATTTCATATGTATCACCTTTTCTAAGAGTTAATGGGTTAACAGATGGAATGATTTGAATGAAAGCATTTTTATTATTGAAAGGTTTTGCTTCTGCATTCCAGTAGTGAACATCATATTTAATGGCATGTGTACTTTTTTGAGCACCAGGTACTTCAGAGATTGGTTTATGAACAGTTTTGCCATCTTTGTCTTTTGTCCAATAACCATAGTCAAAGTCAGTTACTGTAATACCCAATTTATCATTTGGTACAACTACTACATTTTTCTCATGTTTAATAACTTGTACAGGAATTACCATGCCATTGTTATCTAGGCCAATGATGCTTTTTACCATTTCTGGGCTATACGCATCATCAACAGGGCCTTCGCCAAGTACTAGCGCTTTTTCATCTAAGCGGTTAGCGAAGAACACACCATGTGCATCAACAGAAGAGCATACACTACCTGCAGCTAAACCTACAGCAAATAAAGAAGCTAGAATTTTCTTATTCATAAGAACCTCCATAATCAATAACTAGTTTCAACAAACTTGCTATTATTATACATCGTCATGGATATTCCGTACATACCGATACCCGTATCAGCAAGTTATTATGCAAACTCCATATATACAAGGTTCTATATTCCTATCAATCATAAATGATAAAATTATCACCTGTTTTTTATATGAATATAATAAATAGGAATATCTTCTTTGTTATATGTAACAAAAACGACGCTTCCATAGGAGCGTCGTTTTTTTATCTATATAGATATTATTTTTGTTTTTAGCAGCTTTCGCACGTGCGTTACGATCAAGGATTGTTTTACGCATACGAATGCTTTCAGGTGTTACTTCAACGAGTTCGTCGTCATTGATCCACTCAAGAGCTTGTTCCAAGGAGAAGATACGAGGTGGAGTCAAGCGAACTGCTTCGTCAGAGGAGCTGGAACGCATGTTAGTAACGTGTTTTTCTTACATGGGTTAACATCCATATCAAGTTCACGAGTGTTTTCACCGATAACTTGGCCTGCGTACACGTCTTGGTTAGGACCAACGAACAATGTACCGCGGTCTTGAACAGAGTTCAAACCATATGGTGTAGTTTCGCCATTTTCGAATGCTACCAAGGCACCGCGTGTACGGGAAGGAATTTCGCCTTTGTATGGTGCATAACCATGGAATACATGGTTCATAATCATTACCTTTTGTAGCTGTTAAGAATTGTGCACGGAAACCGATCAAAACCACGCGCAGGAATTACGAATTCCATACGAAGGTAACCAGCTAACTCAACCATGTTGGTCAATTCAGCTTTACGTTGGCCAAGATTTTTCCATTACTGTACCCATGAATTCTTGAGGTACGTCGATAGTCAATGCTTCTAATGGTTCGCACAATTTGTCGTTAATAGTTTTGAAAATTACGCGAGGTTTACCTACTTGTAATTCATAGCCTTCACGACGCATAGTTTCAATCAATACAGCCAAATGCAATTCGCCACGGCCAGATACTTTGAAAGCATCTGCAGAATCAGTTTCTTCTACCTTCATAGAAACGTTAGTTTCTACTTCGCGGAACAAACGATCACGCAAGTGACGGGATGTAACGAATTCACCTTCGCGGCCAGCGAATGGAGAGTTGTTTACGGAGAATACCATGGACAATGTTGGTTCGTCGATGGAGATGGATGGTAATGCTTCAGGATTTTTCAGCATCTGCTGCAGTTTCGCCGATATTGATATCGTCGATACCAGCGAACGCAATGATATCACCCATTTCCAGCTTCGTCAGTTTCAACACGGTTCAAGCCATTGTATGTATATACACGACCGATTTTCGCTTTACGAGTGCTTTCACCAGTCATGCAGTAGCCACTTGTTGGTTAGGGTTTCATTTTACCGCGAACGATACGGCCTACTGCGATTTTTACCGATAAAGTTATCGTAATCAAGTGTAGTAACCATGAATTGAAGAGGACCTTCCAAATCACCTTGTGGTGCAGAATTTCTTCGATCAATGTTTCAAAACAATGGTTCCATATTTATAGCTTCGTCATCCCAGTTAGTTTTAGCTACACCAGCACGAGCAGATGCATAAACTACAGGGAAATCTAGTTGGTCATCATCAGCTTCAAGTTCCATGAACAATTCAAGAACTTCATCTTCAACCTCTTTAACGCGTTGGTCAGGACGGTCGATTTTGTTGATAACTACGATTGGTTTCAATTTTTGTTCTAACGCTTTACGCAAAACGTATTTAGTTTGAGGCATTGGACCTTCGTAAGCATCTACGAGAAGCAATACGCCGTCAACCATGTTAAGTACGTTCTACTTCGCCGCCGAGTCAGCATGGCCTGGAGTATCAACGATGTTGATTTTAATGCCATCATGCATAACAGCAGTGTTTTTAGACAAAATAGTAATACCGCGTTCACGTTCCAAGTCGTTGGAGTCCATTACGCGTTCTGCTACTTTTTCATTTTCACGGAACACATGGCTTTGTTTTAATAACGCGTCCACCAAAGTAGTTTTACCATGGTCAACGTGGGCGATAATCGCTACATTACGAAGATTTTCGCGAATCATAAGATCCTCCCTTTAATTCTTTCAGTATATTCTATATCACATAGCGCTTGTGAAAGTAGCTATGTAGGTATATTCCCAAAATTGGCAACACTTAATTATAACGTAGTCTATAGAAAAAAGTCAAAGAAGCAGGATTTCTAATCATGGCAATTTCTAAATTTGATTATACTTTTGAGTCATCTTATAGGCCAGTCATTGTTTTTGCCACCTATTTTTGTATTCTATAGCCCTGCCCTAGCAGATTGTCGCAACAATAGGATTTGTTCATTCCTTAAATGAAAGCAAAATTTAGGAATCACCTTTTCGGTAAGTTCCTCATCTGAGGCTGCCAAAATATATTCAGTTGTAGCAATGGCTCTAATTCATCTAGCCCCAGGGTAGTCTTGTCCTACACTCCAATCATGACCGTTGTTAAATGGACAGTAATCTTGGCAATTATCACATCCCACCATCCACTCTTCCAGCATATCTTCTGTTATGCCCTCGGGCATATTCCCATCACCAAAGGTATTGATAAAAGAAACATGTCATTGGATTCATCGTAAATGGTGCAGATAAAGATTTTTGTCTTACAACCTTGCTGACATAAGTTACAAGAATCTGGGCACGGAGGAATCTCCGTATCATGAATATATTCACAAGACTTATCTATTAAATAGGCTACCAATTCATAATTAGAACCTTTAGGACCATAAAAGAAATTATTTTTTCTATAAATTCCAAGTCCCGCGGCTACAGAAGCGGGACGCGAGAGGACTACACCAGCGGGCTTTGCGGTTTCACCACCAATATATTGAATATTTTGACTCTGTAACCATGTTTCAAAAGTTTGTCTCCGTTTAAATTCAACACCATCAGGGATATTACTTAAAGATAATAGTAACCCTTTTGCATATCGCTTCTGGAGCGAAGCAGGAAACTTATAATTTCCAAAATACTCGGTACAAACTACTATGGATTGTGCCCAAGGATAATTTTCTTTTAATGCTAAAAAAAGCTTTACTATGAGCATATACCTCTTCGCTTTCAGGTACATCTTCTAAACGCTTCGTCAACCGGTCTTTATAAAAATCAAGTGCATCAAGAGGCACTATTCCACAACTATCATAGCCACATGCTAGCGCTTTATCATGAATCTCTCGTGCCAATAAAGTATTCACACCATCGCCTCCTAAACATAGATTAACTATATAGTTATCATACTCTTTTAGAGACTATAAAAAGATTTCTTATGAGTCCATTCTCCCGAAAAAGTAATGATACATAAAGAAATCTTGTAATATATTTAGTTTGTGTTAATCTTCACCAATCATACGTACTTCTGGCTCCAGATGTACACCATGTTGATCATATACGCGTTTTTGTACCTCTTTGATAAGATCAAGTACATCTTTAGCTTTAGCATTACCAGTGTTGATAACAAAAGCCAGCATGCTTATGAGATACTTGTGCATCACCAACAGATAATCCTTTTAAGACCTGTTTGTTCAATCAAAGTACCTGCAAAATATCCTGGTGGGCGCTTAAAGGTTGAACCCCGCTAGCATACTCTAAAGGTTGTTTAGATTCACGCTTTTCTGTGAGCTCATCCATGCGAGCCTTAATAGCATCCTTATCACCAGGTTGTAACGTCATAATAACCTCCCCAATAACCTCATGATTATCGTGGAATACGCTATGACGATATCCAAAATCTAAGTGAGATGCATCGTACTCCTTAATATTGCCCTCGAAGTCTACAGCTAGTACTGAAGTGACCACATGGCTCATTTCCCCGTCATAAGCACCTGCATTCATAAATACAGCACCACCAAGTGTACCTGGAATACCAATGGCAAAATTCAAGGCCAGATAGTCCGTTTTTCCCAAGCAAATTCAGAAGCATCTTTTAACATATAACCAGAACCAATGCATAATACATTATCATTGCAATCCATGATTTGTGTCATATGTCGAACCGATACGACAGCACCGCGAATACCACCATCTTTCACCAAAATATTGGATCCGCAACCAATAATAGTTACAGGCACTTGTAATTCGTGAATAGTGCGTAGCGTAAAGCTCAACTCATCCATCGTCGTAGGTTCAATAAATAAATCAGCAGGACCACCAATTTTAAATGTCGTATGATGACAAAGCAGTTCCTGTTCTCGTACACGTGTACTAGGTAATTTCTCTAATAAAGGCTTCTTTTAAGTCCTTAATGTTTTGGTTGTTGTTCGCCATGATCTAACACTTTCATCCCCTCAGTGATTGGTTCGCTAATGATTTTATAAATATCATTAGAGATTTGGCTCCAACGCATTTGTGCTTGTAAATAAGCAGCCGCTGCAGCATTTTCTTGAATTTGAGGCATCATTTCCTCTTGTTTCTTTTGCACTCATCAGCTTCTGGTGCACCAGACAACTTTGCGTATTCCCATTGCATTTGTTGTGCCATAAATGTGCGTACTAACGCCGCTGCTACTGCGTCAGCTTTCAAAGCTTCTTGAGCTGCCATTAATTCTTTGTACTCTTCGGATTCACGCATAGCGTGAGCTAAATCATGAGCTTTATCGTAGTTCATAATATCCTCCTCTAACAACACCTGTCGAAAATACTACCTTTCATGTAGATTGGGTAGGATTTTCTAACACATATTTATTGTATATATCTCAATGGTGAAAGTATATTTATTTAGGTTGAATCCAGTTGCCTTCGGCTTTAAGATCTGGATAATCAAGTTGGCGCATAGCTTCATAGGCAATAATGGCTACTGCATTAGATAAGTTTAAAGAACGCGCCTCATCTACCATTGGGTATGCGAATGCATGTTTTCTTCAACACCTTCTAATAAGCTTTCAGGCAAGCCTCTTGATTCAGGGCCAAATACGAGCATATCCCCGATTTCATACTTTACCTCAGAGTGGGTATGCTTTGCTTTTTGTAGTAGCGTAGAAATATCTGCGATCAGGATATTTCGCATATAACTCTTGAATATTTTTCATGTACCTGTACATCTACCAAATGCCAATAATCGAGACCAGCTCGTTTTCACGTGCTTATCGTCAATAGAAAAACCAAGTGGTTTGATAAGATGTAGGGTCATGTGATTAGCTGCGCATAAACGCGCTATATTTCCTGTATTGCCAGGGATTTCTGGCTCATAAAGTACTATTTCCATTTTCGTTCCCCTATTCTTTATATCTATATTATTCTACAAAGGAACGCACAAAATGTCCACTTTTCCCGCCTTCTTTTTCTACGAGGTATGTAGGGCCCATAATCATGCCTTTATCAATGGCCTTACACATATCGTATACGGTGAGCAATCCCACTTGTACAGCTGTAAGGGCCTCCATTTCAACGCCCGTTTTTCCAGTAGTCTTAACGATGGCACGTACCTTGACGGCCTTGTTATGATTTTCATCAGTGCAAGCAGGGCTTTCACCATCTACTAAAGAGCAGTGAACCTCAACCTTTGTGAGCGCTAATGGATGACAAAGAGGAATGAGATTGCTCGTTTGCTTAGCCCCCATAATAGCAGCTAGTTGCGCAACACTAAGGACATCGCCCTTTTTTATAGTACCTGCAGCAATGCGCTCATAAATGGCATCATTGATGGCTATAAAACCTTCTGCAGCATGGCGGTGCGAGATGTAATATCCTTATCGGATACGTCTACCATCCAAGCGTTGCCATCTTGGTCAAAATGTGTTAAATCCATACTATATCCTTACTAATTCTGCATAAATTATCATCAATAGTTTTATTTTTCATTTAGTTATATTATACAATAGAATTAAGATTTATATGTATAAGGAAGGAAGTGTTCCTATGAAAAACAAAACTAACTTATTTCGGTCACGCTTGCTTTTATGCTCACACGCGGTGATGTATCCATGATTTTCGACCCATTCTTAACAGGTAACACATGGGCCAAAGCCAAAAAAGAAGATATTAAATGCCAATATATCTTTGTCAGCCACGGTCATGATGACCATTATGGCGATACAGAATTCATCGCTAAAGCAAATGATGCACTCGTTATCTCTACAGCTGAGATAGCCGGTAAAGCAGCCGCTGCTGGTTGTCGCGCTCATGCTATGCATTTAGGCGGCAAATTTGACTTTGAATTCGGTTCTGTTCGCATAGTTCCAGCCTTCCATGGTGCTGGTATTCCCTGGCGGCCATGCAGCCGGTTGTATCGTAGACTTCACGGAGATATTGTATACTTCGCAGGTGATACAGCACTCTTTAGCGATATGAAATTATTAAATCGCTTTGGCGATATCGACTATGCTTTGCTCCCTATCGGTGATAACTTCACAATGGGCGTTGAAGATGCTGCTCTAGCTGCTTCTTATGTAAAAGCTCGTATCTCCATTCCAATTCACTACAAAACATGGCCTGTTATCGACCGTGAACCAGGCGTATTTACAAGCTTTAGTAGAAGGTAAATACAACCAAACAGCACTTATCATCGATCCAGGTTCTTCTATCGAACTTAATAGCTAATGTAATAGAATTTTGATTACATAGAAATGACGCAATTCCAATGAATTGCGTCATTTTTATATTCTTTACAGACAAGCCCTATTACAAATCCAAGATATATCCATATTCATATCGAAAAATAAGGTCTATATCTCTTGGTTTGCCATGGAGAAAGCCCCCACGATTGGACATGCGTACAAATTCGTCTATATCCTGTGTTTCATCCACACCTACATAGCCTAGCTCGCGAACCATACCGTATGGATTATGCAAAGATAATTGAGGGTTTTTCACCGGTAAGGACCCACAAAAACCTTATAGCCCCTAGGAGTTTCACGCAGACGCTCCTCTCCTTTTGCCATCCGTGAAGTATACTAGCAAATCTACACGATTCTGATTAGCTAATGCAAACACTGGAGAAAAATGCTGTAGCACCGCGTACATCAAGGCGAGGCTTTTACATCTTTTACAGATTCCATCGTATACGTACGGCGCACCTCATTATCACACTCTACAACAGTAATACGATGATTATAGGCATGTACAATTTGCAGTACTTGTTCTAATGCATTCGTAAACTCTGCATCTGTAATACTACCACTCATATCAAGAGCCACCCATACATTTGCCTTATGTTGACGCAAGGTACCAGATAATTCCAATCGTTCAGGCTGACGACGATTGCGACGCATCGTCGTTTTTGTACCCACTAGCGACCTTGCCCATCAGCTTTTTAAGATAAAAATACCATGGCAGGTATCGACGTGTCTTTTTGAAATGTATCGATAAGACTTTAACATACCCTTCCATGTCCCCTTTTGAGGCCTCATTGATATAACGTTCTGTAATTTGGTCCATCGTATCTGTATCAATGGAATCGGATTCATCCCAAATATCATGACTCGTTTGAGGATCAAACTCACAGCTACTGCCGTATCAGAGTTATCTACAGGCAAAAAGTTCAGGTTTTTTCCTTCATCGCCTTATCGATGGCTTTCGCATAGTACTCAATGGTGCGGAATCGTTTGAGCATCAATCCAAAAACGTTCATTCACATTGGCTACAGTAACCGCATCACGATCCACATGTTCTAAAATAGTCGTTTACTACCATGTCCATAGCCATATGTACCGCAGTTTTATTGAAGCTTGACTCAACGCTTTTACCCGCATCAAATGTGCAGAAATGATATGAAGAATTTCACGTTTAATACCATCCTTCATTACATCTGGCGGTTGGCGTAATAAGATGAACGGATTGACATATAATACATAGCCACCTTGCTTTTAGGTTAATACCAAAAGGCACTGGTCATATCAAAGCGAATGCGATGGGCCATTTGCAAATAGAAGTAACCAAAGAATTGATCCTCCTCAAGTAACAAGCTATTCACATCATGTAGAATATTCCACAACCGTTGCTCATAAGCAGGTGTCATGACAGCTTGTTGCATAACAGCAAGGTCTGTACCTTCTCACCCGCATCTCATCTAGGGCACGGCCTATGGTCCCTATATGACTATCTGACATATTGTGATTCATCATATCTGCTGCTATGCGTTGTGGTTCCATGCTATGATGTTGCGCTTCATAACTATCCACATAAGCTTCGTAAGCGGCATAGATTTGCGTATATAACGCCTCTGACTCACGATGAATGCGCTCGCTTTGCATGCCATCGATCAAGAGCCGCGATAGCCTTTTTCATCATAGGACCCTGTTTTTCCCACCCGTCTATATGGGTAGGAGTAAAATCAGAGGCATCGCGAATATCATCCTTATCTAAAATTTCGTTGCATCATTCCACCTCCTTTTTCTTTCCAAACTATATGTTAATTACCTTATGTTATTTATACATCATTATGTAAAACTATTATTACCTATCTAAATAGCCTTACTTTTGTGCTTCAAAGAAAGTATCTACGAATAAGTCATCTTCAATGGCATAAGAGTAAACACGTTCGTAAGTGTTACGCAAGTCTTTTCATAACTGCTACGCGTAAATCACCAGGATACAATGTAAGAAATTCAATGAAATGATGAACTTCTTCAGCATTACTATTTCGATTTAAACGATGCAACATGTTTTTAGCTGCTACATATAAACGAGTTGGGCTTTCACTTTTAACCTGTTCAGCCATAGACATAATAGCACCTGGTTTTTGAACCGCCGCCAATACATCATCAAAGGTAATAAGTGGTTCTTGATCGGACTCAACAAAGTTTACGAAAGCCTCCGCAATGAGTTTACCAACGTTACCGCGGATAACGTTCATGAATACTTCGCGACTATATGCTGATCCTTCTTGATTTTTATAAATCGCATACAAGCCAGATACGCGTTCAAAGGAACGTGGTGTAGCATCAATGTCATCTTCATGGCGTTGATTTAAGTATTCTGGATAGGAAGAAATAAATTCGATAACCTTCTCCTCAATCCCCGCACCAATAGCCCAGTCAATCCATTGCATGTAATCGGCATTCATATAGAGCCATACAAAACGGTTTTGTTGTGCTGGGTCCATATCGATGGTTTGATAATCAAAGGAATCCTCAGGGTTCATTGCAGCGATGATACGCACTTGGTCGCTTAAAGAGAAGCCATTGATTTCACGATTCAAAATAAGGTTCATTAACTCTTGTTGCACCGCATGTTCTGCACGGTTAATTTCGTCGATAAATAGCAATACTTGGCGCCCTTTATCTACAGCTTGTGCTACATGTTCCAATGTATGATGCACAGCATACACCGTAGTCTTTACGGAATGCGTATTACCATGACCATCTGTATGTGTTACAGTTTCTACAGTTGGCAAACCACCAATTTCACCTTCTTTTAAGAGGTTACCGTCAATTGTTACCAATTCCCAGTCATGCTCAGCGGCTACACGCGCCGCAAGAGATGTTTTACCAATCCCCGTTTCACCAACGAGCAAAGGTACTTGATTAGCAGCAAGCACTAACTCTACGCTTGCCATTGTATCTATAAAGTTCATTGTATCTCCGTTCTAATATTTCAAATATTCACTAACTGCAATCTTCTTAACAGCCTGAGTTCCATAAGCATCTATAAGTGACAATAGATCCATAGGCCATTTAGATTGACGACCTCCGATAGCTTTATTGTTGATCAATTCACGAATATAGTCCTCATCAACTGTATCACTAGTGATAGCGCTAATAATGATTGATTTAATTTCGTCTACAGTGACGCCTAAATTATTTGGTATATATCCTAGTGTAGCAGCACTTACACTGAATAGGTGTAATGCCAAATCTTTAGTAAGCTTTGTGATTTGTCGCATTGCCTGTGGATCTTGTTTTACTGCTGCTTCTAGAACCGCTACGCTAGGCTCATCAATATAACGCAAGGCCAAGTAATTTTCTTTAACTGCTTGCAATTGTACGGATTCGCTAGGATCCTTAATATATTGCAATGCATCATAGTTGGCCTTTACGGCTTCCAACTGCAGTGCTTCTGATGGATTTGAGATATAGCGTATAGCCCATCCAGATTGAGCGAGTGCTTGCTTAACAATCGTATCAGATGGATTATCGATATATTCTAAAACAGCCCAGTCCTTTTCTACCAGTGTCTGTAATAAATCTTCTGTAGGATTTTCCACGAATTGTATGGCTCGTGGTGATTGTGAAAGCGCCGTTTCAATAACCTTTCTAGTAGGTTCTTTAATATATTGCAACAACATGCCATTTTGGGCTATGCAAGTAAGTTGCATTGCTTCTGTAGGATTAGGAATATTCCTAATTCCATGTGGATTATTGGTCAGCGCCGTTATATATTGTTCTTCTGTCATACTAACCTTCATTTCTATTTTAAAAAGGCCATACGAACACGTATGACCTATACTGAATTCTATTTTTATTGTATCACATTTTTTTCGATATAATTATATTTCTTTTCGTATACTTACTACACCGTTAACGCATCTAAATCAGAATTATTCCCAATTACTAATAATTTATCCGATGCTGAAAGAATTGTAGTCGGATTTTGATGGAACTTCTAATTCCTCACCCTCGTCTAATTCCTACTGCATTAAGATTGTATTTCACGCAAATTAGAGTCCTTTAAGCAAGATCCAACCATAAATTGAGGCATAACCACCTCAATGAGACTAATATTTTTAGAAAGCTGTAAATAATCCATCACATGCTCTCGTGTTAATGATTGTACTAATCGTTGTGCTACATCATACTCCGGATAAATAACCAAATCTACACCAATCTTCTTAAGCATCTTACCTTGTAGTCTATTCTCAGCTTTTGAAACTACATATGGCATGTTCATTTCTTTCAACAACATAGAAGTCATAAGATTAGCTTGAAGATTATCACCAATAGCAACGATAATCATATCAAAACTGACTTAAGGCCAATGCTTTAATGGCCTCTTCATCAGTCGTATCTGCCACAATGGCATGTGTTACATAAGGTGAAACCTTTTGTACGATTTCAGGATTAATATCTACACCCTAACACTTCATGTTTCATGGATGCTAACATCTTAGCCACAGTTGTTCCAAATCGACCAAGACCAATGACAGCAATTGTTTTTGTATTTCATACTATATCTCCTCTATAAAATAGCAATTATTTTCAGCTATAAGAGTACATTCTCTTCCGCATAACTAATCGGTTTAGTTGGTGCTGTTCTAAGAGCCCATGTACCTATGACAGTCATAACACCTACACGTCCTGTAAACATGACAAGCATTAAGACCCATTTGCTACTTTCAGATAAATTAGGCGTAATCCCCGTTGTAAGTCCTACAGTACCAAAGGCAGATGTAACCTCGAATAGTAGACGAATAAAATCGTAAGGTTCATCCCAAGCAAGAGTAACATGTGGCTAGTAATACGAGAAGAATGGATAAAAAGATGATCCCATTTGCTTTTAGCACAGTTACTAACGAAATGCGCCGTTCAAAAATCTCTGTATCTGGTCGGTTGTTAAACAATGTACAGGATGAAAGAATCGCTACCGCTACCGTACTAATTTTTACGCCCCCACCAGTAGAGTTTGGGCCTGCCCCGATAAACATAAGAATGATGGTAACAAACAGGGTAATAGGATGCAATGCATTATAATCAACCGTTGCAATACCTGCTGTACGAGGTGTAATGGCTTGGAACAAAGAAGCCATGATTTTGTTCCATATAGGTAACGGTCCAAAGGTTTTTAGGGTTAGACCATTCAACACCTAGGAAAATGATGGCACCTAAGAAAATTAAGAATATGGTACCAACAAGCATGATTTTGGTATGTAATTTTAAATCCACAAATCGTCGTACCTTTCGGTGTGACCATATATCAAAAGGCTGCTAGGTACCCAAAAACCACCGATAACAATAAGAACCATTGTATTAATATTAAATAATACATCCCCTACCATGGCATATGGTAGATCATTGTCAAAAATACAAAGCCTGCATTGCAGAAGGTAGAGATGGCTTGCATAATTCCTGTATACAATGCAGCGTACCCAATATAGGGATATAGCTGAATCGTATAAATTATGCCGCCAATAATTTCAATGGCAAAAGGTATACAAGGTTAATTTTTCGTAATATGTATAGCCCTGTCATTCCCTCTTGTCCCACATCTTCTGACAATAGCAACCGATTTTTTAGGCCTACCCGTTTACCTAAAAGCAAGGCAATGATAGTTGTAAAAGAGACAATCCCCAGTCCACCGAGCTGAATCAGTATGACCATCAACAATTTTGCCAAATAGAGACCAATGATAATACGTATCTACTGTAGCAAGTCCAGTTACGGAAACACAGGATACCGCTGTAAAAGCTGCATCTACAAGTGTTGTTGTTTGCCCATGAGCACTTGAAATAGGCAACATAAGCAACATCGTGCCTATAAACATAACCCCTAAAAAGCTAAGCGCTAATAATCGATAGGGATTTTGTTGCATATATCGTTGTACATTAGAATGTGAAATATCATGCCACATACGACCTTACTCCAATCCCATTAGTTTATGAACTAGTTCTAGGCTCGGCAAAGGACTGCGCCCGCCAATACCTTGTGTATTTAAAGACGCTACGGCAGACGCAAAGGTAGCCGCTTTTTCCAAGTCACTATGGGCACAGTCTTTAAGTAACTCAATAATACATAAAGAGGTATCACCTTGAACCGCATTCGTCGAACTTACTTTAGCACTCTCACTCATGTAAAAATATTAGAAAGTTTAGCTAAAAAGGCACCATGGAAACTATCCCCCGCCCCTGTTGTATCAACGACAGAGTCTTGAGAAAACGGCTCACAACGATAGGCAGTGCCATCAGGCCACACAAAATAACTACCATTAGCACCGTCTGTAACCCCTGCTACGAGTGCTCCTCGTTCATGAATGATACGACAAGCCTCTTCTAGATTAGTAGTACCTGTATATTTTTCAGCGTAATCACGGGCTACAATGACGATATGACTCGCCTCTGTAATCGGTTTCATCTCTTCGTCGTAGCGCTGTGCACCACCGTCAAGGGAAATAATGGTACCCACATCCTTTGCTACATCCATAGCAGTACGCATGAGTGTTCTATGACGTCCATTAATATGCAATATAAAGGAATTATCAATTAACTGTTTATGAGCATCTAGGAATTCTGGTTCCACAGCTGTAGAGCGTTCAAAAATACGGCCCGCTCTCCGGTGCTATGTTTTTACGAGAATGGTAGCAACGCCACTGTTAGCACCACGTTCAACCTGGATCGCATCTGTATTTACATTGTATTTTTTCAAAATCATCTAAAATATGACGCCCCACCATATCATCACCAATACTATCGATCATGACTGTACGAGCACCATATTTACCGGCTACTGCTAACGCTGTTGCTACAGGGACCACCACCATCAGTAGTGAGATGAAACCACTTGCTGTACCTCTCGGCCTGTTGGGTAATGATCCACTACGATAAATCGATCTAGCGTACTAGCCCCAATGCCTACAATATCTATATTTTTGAGGAAACATACTTATACTAACCTCCCAAAGGCATATCCATAAAGATAGCCCATTTTTCTTATTAGTGATTCATATAATTACAGAATACATTTCGTTCTATAAAAAGTAAAACCCCAGACTAATGTCTAGGGTTTCTGTACTACTAAAAGAGTACTATATGTCACGTACTATGTCTTGTTTAGTATATGTTGTTATTGAAAAAGGTTGTTAGATTCAAGGTGTAATATAAATTCTAAGACATCATACGTTCCATCATATATTCAATTTCATCAGCACTCAAATTGTACATAGCTTGTACCATTCGATTAGCTGACTCACCAGAAGCACCACTTTTGGCGATTTCTGCTTTTGCTTTTTGCAATGAGAGCTTCCTTGCGTTGTGCTTCTGAATCCTCATCAGTTGGTACCGAAATATTAGCTTTACCTTGGCCAATGCCACGTACCTCTTGATTAGGATTATCTTTTAGACGTTGTTTTTAGTATCTTGAGCAGCCACAGCCTCCATAGCGAAGGAGTTTTTACCTGTCATGATATATTCAACGGCTTCTAATGTACTTTGTGTAAGATTTACAGTCCAGAATTCACCGGCTGCAGTCAACTTATAAAGCAAACCATTGTAAGCTACGAGACCACGTTTTTCCCATAATTTATAAAGCCAGTTTAATTCATCTAGTTTTGCATCTAATTCAGTTAAGCTCTTAATATTGAGGAAACCTTGTTCAAGCTGGCTTACCACCCGATTTACGATAGGTTGTAAATCGCTTTGCTTCATGAGCGCCATAAATGGTTTTTCACCGCGACTAAGCATATCTTCGTATGGTTTTAATGCACGATGTAACATCATGCCGTACCCATCGACATTACCACCGGCACCACTTCCGAATGGGAACATCGGAACACCAGCTTTAGCTAAGATATTATACAAGCTACGTTCACGGTTATTCGCACTCCAGTGAGCCGCGCTCAATCGACGATAGGAACGCTCGTCTAAGTATTTGCGTCCAAACTCGAACATATCCCCTTGCATAGCTGTTGTGGCTGCTGCGGGCACCTTGCCTTTTGCAATATCTTTATTGAGATCACTACCATCAAATACATTTAATTGGTAAAGGTCTGCACCGTCTACGCCAGAGCTTACAAGATCTGCCAAATCTTGTTCCCAAACCTCCATCGTTTGACCTGGTAAAACCGTAAATTAAATCGATAACAACGGAACATTGTCCATAGGCTTTTTAATGCAGCTAACCGTTCTAATACGGTTTTCTTTTTGTATCTAAACGTCCCACCATTTGGCGTACCTCTGTGTTGAAAGATTGTACACCAATGGACATACGGTTAACGCCATTTGTCATCCATACGTCGAGATTTTCAGGAATCAAATCGTGAATACGACCTTCTAAAGTCAATTCATAATCATTAGCTAGTGGCAAATACTCTTTAATGGCTTTCAACAATCTTTTAGAGTTTGCTGGAGATAATGATGTTGGCGTGCCACCGCCAATAAACACAGCATGAATCAAACCATCTTTTAATCTAGGACGTTCACTAGCCAGTTTTAATTCGCTAATAAGACCATCAATATATTGGTCTTCTACGCTTTGACTCGTACCATTTTGGAAGAAGCCACAGTATGTGCATTTGGTCTTACAAAACGGAATGTGAATATAGGCGCATTGCATTTCACCTTTTTTAGGTGTGCCATTCATTAAGGTATCCCAAACAGCTTGTGTTTCCTTTGGAGAAACCAAAATACCATTGAGACCAGCATGAACAACGCGTTTATGAGGGAATGCACCACTCATCGGATTATCGCATTCTAAACCTAGTTGTAGATTCCGTTGCTTCTCCGGAATGGACTCAAAGAAACTTGCTAAACTCATACTCCAACTCTTTCAGTTTAGGGCTTGCAACTTTGCAAGTACAGATTTTGTAAATTCTTTTGCATTTGCAAAGTCTTGTTCATCTGGATGTGTCTCAGCTGCTTTATGTAACGCATCGCGTTCAGGACTTTGACCATGAGCCGATCCAGGTGGGAACATTTTATACATCATTTCGATGACTTTAGGATCGATTTTACCTTGGCATACGAAGCCATCTACAAGGGATTCCTTGTTTTGTAATAACTCGGATGCTTTTTTCGATACTTTCACGAGCATGATCGGAATCTGCATACATACCTAAGGTAGCAAAGAATACGATATTAGGATTTTTCAAGGTTTCAATAAATTTGCTGCCTCTTTATTCGGGCTGTACCGCGATCTACCCAGAAACCTACGAACACAGTATCATAATCTCCTAAATTCTCAGGCGCCTCTTTTACAGGGACGCAAGGCGTACCTTCAGGCATGACGGAAGCCATTGCTTCTGCTACGCTTTTAGTATTTCCCGTGAGGGATGAATATAAAATAATGGATTTCATAATTATCTCCCTTTAATTCATAGATAGGTCTATCACATAGATACTTCTATTCATCTTCATCATCAGATGATTCATGACCTCTAAACTCAACTGGTACATTGATATCCTATATCTTCTACCAGTTAGATTTTGATATGGTGTTGCCGCTACCACTGCAGACATAGCCGCATCATTAAAGATTTCATTGGTAGACGATACAATACTTTTGACCAATAAGGTTGCCATTTGTATCTAATGTAACTTGTACAGTTACATCACCTTGTAACTTTTCTTTTAAAGCCATTGAAGGCATTTGTGCATTATTTTGCACTCTACACGGAATCCTTCCTATCAAAGGCAGCTGCACCGTACCATGACCATCACCTTTACCAGGGCCGTCACCGTTACCATTCCCCTGACCTTGACCATCGCCATTACCAGTGCCAACACCTGTACCGTTACCACCGCCAGAGCCGCCACCAGTACCAGGGCCGGAACCACCTGCGGAATTATCACCAGAGGCATTACCTTTATGTTCGCCGTTTTAGGGGGTACATCTACTGCATCAGGAATATCTGTTACAGTAGATGGATCTATATTCGCTACAACAGCCTTTGTTCTTGCTCGCCACTTCATCTGCTGACAACGGTTTTTGGGAATAGGTCAGACCTGTTCCCGCCACCTCCACCAGCATGACCGCTGCCGCCATCATCGAGTACACTTTGTGTGAGGTCGATCTCATACGTTTCCATATCTTGAATTGCTGGAACTACTACGAAAAAGATTACGGCAACAAAGAGAGCAATGAGATGAACTATGGCGGATATAATGGCTGCTTTTTTCCATGATATGCCTAGTCCCATAGTTATCCTTTCTGTTCGGCTGCAATAGCCAAGCGTTTAACGCCAGATTGTTTTAACATATCCATAATCGCTACAACTTGACCATGAGCAGCGCGTTTGTCAGCTTGTAAAATAACGCTAGCATTTGGATTTTCTTGAATGCGCTGTTTAACCATGGCTTCAGCATCATCAATGCTCATTGGCTTATTATCAATTGTAATATGTCCTTCTGCATCCAATGTAAGTACTACAGGTAATTGAGCTGGTGCAGAGGCACTCAGTAGCTTGTGGTAATTGCACGGATAACGCCTTTTGAGCAACTGTTTGCAAGCTGTTCATCATGAAGAATACCAACAAGAAGAAAATAATATCAATCATTGGGATAATCATGAATTCAGGCTTTGTTTTTATACGAAAGCTTTGTAGGTTCATAATTAATTCCACCCTTCTCGCTTAGCACTAACGATGTTCACACACATACCTTCGATTTGATTAATAATGGAATCCAAACGATGGCTAAAGAATGTGTACACAATAAATGCCATGATGGCTACACACAAACCAGAAGCTGTAGCGATGAGGGCTTCACCAACGCCACCAGTAATAGCGGATGCACCAGCACCAGCATCGAGAATACTAAAGGAACCAATCATACCTGTAACAGTACCAAGTAAGCCTAATAGTGGGGAGATTGTAACAGTAGCGTTAGGTAATCCATATATTTACGGAAACCAACCGCATCAACACCCATTTTGATCAGCGAAGGCCGTTTTCATTGCTTCTCGCTAGAAGCATTATGTAGACCAGCTTCTGCAATGCGACTTGCAATAGATGGATTTTCTTTGATTACTTTATCAATTTCGTCCCACTTTTGTAATTTTGCTAGTTCATTTACTGCATGTGTAACAACAAATGTCTTACCTGAATACTTATGATAAAAGAAAGCCCGTTCTACAGCAATAGCGATAACCATGAAAGACAAGAGTAATAATGGATACATTACATACCCGCTACTATGAAACAAGTGAATGACATAATTTAAATTTTCCATTTTAGTAACCTTTCTGCCTGTTTACAGACTGAACATTAGAACCTGTAGGTCCCTTGAATTCTTGTATAATCGCCTAACTTAAAGCTTTCACTACCATATAAAGTATCTCGTTTATTAGTGCCCTTCGCATCAAATGTATAGAATGCTTCAAGGAGTAAATCCTTGCGTGGTACATAGCCCGCACCAAATGTGAAGCTACGAATACCATCGAGATAACGATCTGGTACAGCACCAGTACCATTACCGCCAAAGAATGAACCATGTTCAAAATATTTATAGTCGATAAATGCATTCCAAGATTTTGGAACATCTAGATCAGCACGACCAATGTCTAAGCGGGCCATCCAGAAGTGAGGTGTACCACCCATTTGATGACCTTAATAGCAAAGTCCGCAGTGCCCCGTTCATGTTGATATACAGTGTTACCATTTAAGTAACGCCCTAAGTTGGAACGGTTTTTGGCCGTAATCAACAGTAACCGAAGCATTAGCACCTAATTGATATTTTAGCGCCAATACCGAATACTTGAGCTACATTTGAGAAGTTATATTCATCATTGCCGTTACCATTTGCATTTAAATAGGTATGTCTTTTACCGCCAAAGGAACGTAAGTACCAGGCTTGTAACCCAAGACGAGAGCCTATTTGTTTCTTGTATTGAACAAAGGCCGCTTTTATCAATAGCCGGTACAGTATCTTTTTCAAGAACTACACCTTCTGTACTGAATCAAATTACCGATGATCTTGCCTATTGCTTCACGAGGTAATTTATTTTCAGACTCTGCATCATGTACAACTTTTTCAAGATTGTATAAATAGTTGTACATTGCTGGTGTCATGCCCCAAACCATAATCAGAACTACCTTCACTAGTCGTTAGAGGCCATTGTAAAGTTCTTTTTATAAATCGCATCTTTAGCATCATAATCGCTAAATACATAGCTACCACTATCGTATTTATACGTTTTAGCACCCTAAATAACCAGTGAACTCACAATCACTAGATGGTTGACCATAGTAATCATAGGATTGTTTGTAAGTGCCATCTGGCTGTTTTAACCCAAACAACATCGAGGCTCACTATTGTTATAATTACTCCAGTTATCTGTAGTATTATATTTAGCTATTTCTAGCATGGATTGATTGATCTCGTCACCATGTTTTTTTCAACATAGGCCTTAGGATTTACTAAAAGCATCTTTATTATCGGTTGATACGATAAGACCTTTTAGCCTTTTCTTTTAAGTATTCAGGGTATAAGGAGGAATTCACATTATACATAATATCCCTGTCTTATAGAGTTTTTCTCCTGTATGCTTATTAGTGATTTCATACATTGCATAACCACCAGATGGAATATCGAGGGAGAATTTCTTCCCAGCCATATCTGTAGGATATGCTTTTGTAAGAATATCTTGTAAATGGCCCATGATTTGAGCTTGTTTTTGTTGAGTCTCTCTTAGCTTAGCATCAGCTTTAGCCATTTCTTGATCGCGGTTTGGATTGCTCCAGCTAAGATCTAATGACTCCTTATAAGCTTCATATTCATCTTGTAAGCCTTTAAGCTGTTGATAGAAGTAGATGCTATCTGTCTTACCTTTGTAAGTAGAATCATAGATACCATTAGGACTATCTGGTGCTGCTGCATCCTCTGTAGATTTTTTCTCACCATCAGAGCCAGTTTTTGTAGCACTGTTGATATCATATGGATATTCATCACGATTGATACCAATCAATTCAGCCGCTGTTGGCGGTCTATAAATAACTTCATGTACTGCATGAGTATAAGCCGAATCAGTAATACCTGTACTATGTTTGAACGTACCAACACCAATACGAACTTGTGAGTCATGACCATTCCAAACGGCACGAACGCCATCATAAGATTGACCAAACCAGTAGCCACTAGCCCCCATGGGGTTCTGTTAAGCGACCTACCGATACATCCCATTTTTAACGCGTCTTGTGAGATCAACTGTGTCGATTCGTTGATGGTTAAAGCCTTTTAGAATCGGATTGTGTCCAGCTTGTATCAACACCGCTCATACCAGTTGCACTACCGATAACTTTAAGATTGGTAAAACCTCATTAAGACGAGCATCGAAGCCTAGGCGCAAACGTTGTTCAAAGCTATGACGATTGGCATCGTACATATTAGCTTTTGCAGAACCAATAGCGGAATTTTTCTCTAAATGGAGATTGTGGTCTATTAGAGCCATCATGTGCCATCCAACGTGCTCTGTAGTCGCCAACCAATGTAACACCACGTTCTTTAGTAGTGTCGAAATCAGAATCGAATAAAATCAGTTAAGCGAACCACATCAGATACGTTTTGTACACCGGATTCACCATTTGTAACGTTCCCATTGGTATCCGTTACATTTGTACCTCGCTACGCTACCTTTTGCACCATCCTCAGTCTTACCGATAGCTGTCGTTTTTACTGCTGTCTCCACCACCAAATTTAAGGTTAACCCCTACACGATACACACGTTCTTGCGTAGCACGGTCATCATCGCGATGGTTAAAGATATTATTGATGCCAAAGTACATCATGGCATTTTTATTGAATCGTTTTTGAACCATTCGTTCCAAATGCCAAATGTTTTTCTTTTCATAGGTTTGCTTCTTATATACGCCTGCATCACCAGATAAAATATCTGGCCAGTAGTTGCCACCATTATTAAGAGTATTACTATCAAGCATATTGATATAGTAATCGCCCCAAATGGAACCATTCCAACCGGATTTAGGGTTGTCATAGGTAATACCAATATCAACCTTATGCATTGGTTTATCCAACAATTGTCGAGGCATTGTTGGATCACTCTTATTGATCGCATGCAAGTATGTATACCCGAGCTTACCGGACCAATACTTACCGAATTTTTGTTGTACCTCTGCTTGAAGGCCCGTAATTTCAGCTTTACCAATATTTTTAAAGCTATAAATCATGTCTGGTGCACGTTGGTACTTAGCATCACCTTTGAGGTATGGAGCAAAGTCCATAAAGTCCCCTGTGAAGTATACAGACATATAGTTTTTGATGCGGTTATGGAATACGCCTACACGAGCATAAGTATTCTTATTTTCACCTTCTAAGCTCATGTCAAAGTTAACAGATTTCTCAGGTTTCAAATTAGGATTGCCAGCCCAGTACCAACCAAGTTTTGCAACCCCAATACCAACAGGATTAGAAGCATACATTTCCCAGTTATACCACAATTCACCCATGCCAGGCTCTGTATAACCAGTACCTACATTAGCTTTAAACCTGCGATGTGTATTGCCTTTAACGTTATAGGTCATCCCTAAGGACGCAGATAAATTAGAACCAAATAAGCTGCTGTTATCAAAGCGAAGAATTGGGGATAATGTTAAATTCTTATTTACCTGCCATGTATCAGAAACATAAGCATTTAACTTTATGCGAATTTGTACCGCTACCAGTTGTTAAGCGTTGATCACGGACTATGATATTCTTCTAAAAAGGCTTTTTACCATTTAGCTTAGGTGCTTTTTTACGCATTTCCGGATCATTGACTCGCCGTATTTAAAATAGTCACTCACAATATTGGCATGACGTGTTGCAGATAATACAGGATTTTCTGCTTTCAAACGATCTTCTAAAGCCTTATAACGAGCTTTAAACTCATCTGTTACAGGTTGATTATTAGGAGATGTACTAGACCAATCACTTAATCTACTTTCAGACAAACCATAGTTTTATATAGTCATCATAAGTTATACCTGGTTTTTGAGCATCTGTTTCTGCACCATAATATTCATAATCCATATCCCATTGCGGCATACCACCACCGGAATTAATGAATTTATAGTCGTGAATATGAGAGTAAACTTTAATGCTATTGTCGCCTTTACGTCGTACAAGACGATCGAGTTTATCAACTAGCAAGCTCTTATCGTAATCCCAAGGATCAATGTACATGGTACTTGTATTAGGAGAACTCTTTTAAGCGGCTACCAGAGCCTTCTTCACGAGCTGTAGCTTTCACACCGTAGCTAAGCAAAATGATTTTTGTTGAGCTGTGATTGGCATTAGCTCGAATATCCAATTGACGGTGATCGATATTATCGATATAACGCAACTCATTGGAGCCTTCATAGGCGGAGCGACCTGTATAACTAATGAGGGCTACATCATTTTTCTTTTAATGCGGGAGTAGTTAGTTTCAACAGTCCAATCGCTTTTTGCCTGCTCAGGGAGGACCACTGTAAATTAGCCGTATTGCGGTCTGCGGTACGTTTGAAATGTTGTTGCAGCGCTCTAAATCAGAGTCGGAGTGCTCACATCGCGTACAAGGTCTTCTGTGTAGCGGTTAAGTCGCATTTCAAATTTATTCTTATCATTAACTTCGTAGGTTGCTACAAGACCGATATCAGCCGCATCACCATAATAACGAAGTACATTTGGCTTAAAAATTGCGTTTTGCATAATCAAAAGCCATGCCAGAATCTCGACGTTTAACGGGATGCTAAAACAGGCATTAGATCACGTTTACTGCCTGACAAACCAACCTTTAACTTCACCCATTTGACCAGAGTCAGCACGAATAAAGAAGTTTTGGAATGGAATATATCACCATCACTCTTACGACGCATGCCTTCGGCGTTCAATTGTAAGGTCGGTTTCTTTTGCGCTTTTTGTAATGATGTTAACAACACCACCAATGCATCTGAACCGTATTTTGCACTAGCTGCACCCCTTGATAACCCTCAATGCGTTCAACATTTTCTGTACCTAACCGTTGAACTTCATCTGCTGCACCAGAGTACTTATCAAAATCGCCTAGTACTGGTTGACCATCTACTAAAATAAGTGTGTGACGCGCTCTGCACCACGAATAGATACACCTACACGGCCCATAGCATCTACAGTTCTAGAGACGCCGTTTGTGTAGAAAAATACATGTCTTCGACGGACTTCGCCTGCTTCTTTCTCAATATCTTTCTTGGTAATGATTTGCACTTGCTGTGAGTTCAATTTTGCTTCTTCTTCTGCCCATGTTCCTTTAACATGAACAACATCTGTAGTAACGGTTGCATTCTCAGCCCATACTACAAGAGGTGCGCTAAGCCACAAGGCAACTGCACTAGACAGAATTATGGCGCGCTTTGTATGTCCCCACCGGTCCATTGTGCCCTCCTCAAATTTTAACTAATTATACGTTTTGTATCTTTCACTCTACATAAAAAGATACATCTCACCAACATATAATGACATTGAATATCATTTACATTTTTATGTTAGCAAAGTGTATCTTGCATATCTACTCCGAAAAGACCAAAATATAATGTTTGACAACCGGATATAAATTTTAGAATTTATACGTCATTTGGAAACATATAATTCCTAAGTTTAAAGTTTTCTTTGATCCATATAAGGTATCTCGTTTATTGATCCCTTTTGCATCAAAATGTATAGAATGTTTGTAAAGAAGATCTTTAGTTGGCACATATAGCCACTACCAAAGGTAAAGCTCTTAATAATATCTATATCGGTCAGGAACAGCCTCTGTACCATTGCCACCAAAGAAGGAACCATGGGCAAAAGTATTTATAGTCTACATAGGCATCTCCAAGAACCAGGTTTATTCCATATCGGCACCAACATCAGCGCAATGCCCAAAATGAAAACCCATCACGTCACGGTGGCCTTTGATATCGAAATTGAGAGATCCAGCTCATGGTCATAATGAGTATTATTCCGCGAAGCGACCAGTCACTACGGTTTGCCCCTATAGTCGAAGGAAACACTTATACATTATGATTTAATTGATACTATTCAACGCCGAAAACATTAGCCATGCATGTTGAATCTATGCCTGTACTACCATTCGCCGCATAGAAGGATAGTCACTACCGCCAAAGGAAGTGTTCGTTTGAAGCAAGTTTAAGTCTATAGGTGTTACCATATGTTTAACTTGAACAGGTAGCCTTCAATTGGTGTAACTGTATCCGTTCCAATACGAGACACCTATTGAAGGGTGAATAACAGCATCCAGACGGTTCAGCGCCTCGGCAAACGATTGTTGCCGTCCGCTTTTTCGCCATTCGGGCCAAGCTTATTAAAGTACGAAGCTATCATAGAAGGATAATAGGTAATTTCCTTTACGTTAATAAGACCAGATGCCGGAGTCGTTAATATCAACGACATTCGCCTTATAACAGACTCTGTCCAGCCCGTCAAAGGCATGACCTTCACCATCATGTACGGATTATTGCTGTGCTATAGGTTGCTGCACTTTTCGCCTTGGCACGATACGCCTCCTAATGAGTAGCTGCCTTATTCTGATTGTACCAATTTGAAATAAACGTTTTTCCACCATTGGCAACAGTGCATTACCAACTTCATTTCAAACACGGTTTTTCTTTATCGCCTAACGTTCCCGGTGCTATTTTCTGAGTGGAAAGTACGTTCGTCTTCACCATTGTTCATCATCTCATCATAGTATCGCGATTTATAAGAATACGCCACTGACATCAGCATTCAATCACATAGCCTGTTTAGCCGCATCCACACCATAAGCCACCGCGATCCTCCTCGAATCCGCGCAACATCAAACTGCGCAGCTCGCAACGGTTCCCGTCTTTCTGCCACGATTTGCACATCCGCAAAGATAAAGCTTCCAACTTTGCCAACTCCGCTTAATGGTTTTCGCTGATCCGCGGACATGCTGTCAATAAATTCTTGGGACCAGATATCAAGTCATATCGTCGATTTTCTTCTTAATGTACCAGTACCTCCGCATCTAAGATGCTCTTCCTTATTTGCGCAGTGCTTTTAATTGCTGTAGAAATTATCAGTATTCCTCGTTTACAATGATGAGTTCTTTATTGGCACCGTCCGAATCCATAGTAACACCTTAAGAATTCTCCACCGTTGAACCTGTTTAAATGCGTATAAATAGTATTGAGGATAAGCACTGTCGCTAATTCTGTACTATGTTTAAAGGTCCCCACACCGATACGGACTTGAGTATTCTTACCGTCCAAACACTACGAAGGCCGTCATTCTTATTAAACCAATAACCTGTAACTGCAGATCCAGTAATACGAGAATTACACTATGATCCCATTTCTAGAACCGTGATGTTATATCTAGTTCTCGAGACGTTGACATTGAAACCTTTAGAGCCTTCTGTTTCATGAGATCACATTCATATACCCAGCTGGCTGTAGCACTACCCACAACACGCAATATCTGTATTATCAGCATTACGAGTACCGGACACGACACGTATACGTTAACTGCTTGTCTTGTGGTCCGCCAGATTCTTTGCGGCCTGTCGATACGTAACTGTAGCAGTCACCCGCGTAGCAGGACGATCGATCCACACCGTCATTACGTACACGAGCACCTACAAGTTCCATACTCGTTTTCTGTCTGTATCGAAAAAGGATGCAATAAAATCGCAGCATAACCGGAGGTGTCGATTCAACCGCCTCTTCGTGTTTCTGTTTACTTTCACCTGAACCGAAACCGAATTTCGTACGTATCCGATACGATATATCGAGCCGACAGTTCATTCTCATCACGATGATTAAAGAGATTATCATCGAAGATTCGTGAACTTTATCAATCTTCTTTGAATCACTTAAATTCCATATGCCATAAGTTTTATGTTCATACATATATCGGCGGTTTTTCATTATTCAAATTATATTCGATAACGGAACGATTTGGAATTATTAGATCAATATAAGATAATGCACTACTGCCACCAGACAAGGAGTTACTATCCAGCATGCGAATTGAGCACAATCTCCCACAGATTTGCCCATCCGCCAGGCCTATCCTCAAAAATCCACACCGATATCCACTTTGCGACGAGTTAACCCAGTAATTCACCAGAGTATACCTTTATCGCTCCATATGCTCGTAAATACGTATATCCCAAACGGGCTTCCAGTGTTGCCATTCAAAGTTTGTTTAACTTTGTATTCAGGTCCTGTAATGGGCCCTACACATGAAACTGTAAATCACATTTGGCAGAGCAAATTTCGCTCCATATGTAGATTCAACAATGAGATAAAATCCATCAAATATCCATTGTAACTTGGACATAATCTGAATATTATGGAATACGTTTACCATAGGTATTTTTATTTTCCTCCAAAGAGAGGTCGAAATTGCGGATTTCTCTCTGTTGTCTGGATTTTGACCCAATACCAACCCAGACTGGTTTCACCGCCACTATTTGTGCATTTGTAATATTTGGGCTACATTCCATAGTTATATGTTAGTCACCATACCAGGTTCCATAACTGTTCACATTAGCCTTTAATTCAGTGTGTGCATATTTCCATGTACACAGGAATACACCGAAATTAAACGACCAGTTGAGCCAAATAAATCACTATGATCCAGTCTCATAATTGGTGATGTGCGGTATTTTATTGTTCCGCCACTGCATCTGAATAAAGAAATTTTGTTTCTGATCTCGCATCGTCCTGCGGTCTGCTGATTAACGCGTTTTAAATACCTTCTTAAAATAGCCTGCTTAATTTCACCTGTAGAATCAAAACCGGTACTTATGCCAGTAAAGCTCGGTAAATAGGCATCATAAAGTGTTGATAATACTTACCGTTTTCATCTTTTCGGCCCTCCCATAAAATGATATCTTCAATAAATTTCTTTATTCTCCGCTAATAAACGTTTAGCAACCGCTGATATCGCGCATAAGCTTCAGGATTCCGTTTTTTTCAGCGTACGCTCCGTCACGGGGCCGTCCACAAGCCCCATTGGTGGCTGCTGAATCAACTTCGCTCAGATCCCAAATATTGAAGACTTTCATAAGTAAATTCAATGTGTTTGGCTTGTTTATTCTCTCGTTATACCATTCTTTCTCCTTATTCCACTGCTCTGCACACCGGCCTCGTTTTTCTTGAAAGAATGGTCATAAATTGTGGATGAGGAACACCGTTTTTACTGCCAGACTTTATCATAACCTAGGGGTCGATATGCTGTTTATAGGTATGAGGCAGCATTTTAAGTCTGCTACTCGCCTGTCTCCCGTATAAACCCAATACCATAAGACAAGAGATGTTTCTTATTGACTTGCATTCGCCCTGAGTGTTACGTTCACTGACGATGATTCGCATTATCCACATGAAGTCGCATCGTATTTTCCCTTCATAGGTACCGTTCCCAGTCACTGGTTAATGTTACATCATCTTCTTTGGTCCGAGTATAATCTAGCCCGCTTTCCACGAACCTTACGTCCTGACCAGTATATCAAATTAAGATTGTTCCTATCTAACCTGTTTTGTAATGAACCTGAGGTTCCAAATAAGAAGCAGTACTGCGCTTTATTATCGTTCCAAGTCTTCATATACCCATCGATACGGACCCCAAAGACTGTTTATCATTAATATCATAATGTAGCGGCCAAACCATATTGGAATTTGTACCGTAATACCGTAGGAATCTTTAAAAGCCACGGTCTCATCATTGTCATAGCGCCGATGACTGCTCACTGGCATAACAGGCATAATGTCACGTTTATCACCGTGAATATTAACCTTTAACTTACCAATGAGCCAGAATCAGCGCGCATAAAGAAATTGGAAAACGGCACATATCAATACCGTCGCCTTTAGTTCTACGACCTTCCGTATTAAACTGAAGGCCAGCGGTCTCTGCCGCGGTTTATTGGTAATAACATTGATAACACCACCGATGGCATCGGATCCGTATTTAGCACTGGCTGCACCTTTGGATAATTTCTATACGTCCACATTTTCGTACTGAGACGTTGTAATTCATCACCAGCACCTTTGATGGTGCAAGGTCGCCCATCACGGCCAATCCGTCCACAAGAATCACAGATGATGAGGATCCGCCCACGGATAGATACGCCGACGCGCCCCATCGAACCGGGATTGGCTCTAGATACACCAGTTTCGGAAAAGGCAATATCTTCTACGGACGGTTGCTTTGACAATATCCTTCTTCGTACACCGTCGCCTGCTGGAGACCTTACGGCTCGCTCTTCAGCCCATGTACTGAACATGAACCACTGGCTGTTACAGCTCTATTATCCGCCATAACCACCTTTGGCATTTGCAACCAGTAATTACTGGGTGCAGATAAGTATGACATATCTCCTTGCCCGCACCCAACTCCTATTCACAAATTTCCCTCCACACATATTTAACTATGTATATAAAAATACACTTTACCACTAAGGTCAAATGACATTGAAATCATTTACAGGTTTATTAGTAGCAAAGTGTATTACCTTATCTACTCCGAATAGACCAAAAACATATGTTTAGACAATATTTAATTATAGACTATCAAACCCAGCCTAAAGCACAAAAAATTTTTAAATAGGATAATATAGTTAACCAAAATTATTTAGACCTTACGATAAGCACTTGGCGTTACACCAGTAGCCTCTTTGAATGCACTATAAACCTACTACCATTCTCATATCCACCGCATTAGCGATTTCTTGCAATAGACTGATCTGAGTCTGAAGCACCGTTCGCCGTAGCTAATACGACATTCTTTAGATACCGATGTATTATTGTACCAACACCTTAAAGCAACGTTTCAGGGTGGCAGATGTATATCAAACTGCGCCCAGACAAGGAATAATAGTAACACGCTCATAAACCGTGTTGATATATATTCACTTACATAGCTTTTTAATATCTACCGTTACATTATAGGTACTTTTTTCAGGATTACGTAGAGATAACAGATAATAACAAAGATTTCAACTACTTTAATTGTAAGGCTCTTTATTTGATTCAACATTATAAACTGGAAAAGTGTGACGAACCGTTTCCTGCTCTTCCATCATCATACCAAAACCAGAATGTCACAAAACCATCACAATCCAGTCAAATCAATGTTAGAATCAGCCAATAAGTGCATCTAATACAGTTTTCAACATCTACTAATAATACACCCTTTAAATAATCTTTTAGAAAGTATCATGTTGATAATCAGATCGAATATGCCATCCTAAGGACATATCCCTGGGCCCATATAAATACTACTCACCAGATGAAAACTCAAACCAATGCGCCCTCATAGCAGTGATTATAGCAAACGTCTTTGAAGTGGATTTAGCATAAAATTGAATTGTCTCTGCTCACATCAAGGAACATCAACGACTGTCATCAAGGTCTTGACATAGATGTTCCATAAACCATGATTATGGACCATATTTATCACCATACACAAAATACTATAAACATAAATTAATAATATTATAATATAGATAATTTATTGAGTCATTGTCAACTTCAAAATAGTAATAATTCATTTATTTTCAAAAATATAGCTGGCTCATTGTAGCAAATATGAAACAATTACAATCACTGCTAGTTGTGTTAGTAATTAATAAGCTCTATGAATTAAACCAAGAATTTAATTCACAGCCATATTTGTTCATGGATATAAGTTTTATTTTTGTTTTAATAATAAAAGCTATCGCTATGACATGCCACCCATATAATACCATAAATCATTAGATAATAGGCATATCTTTGACTAAAGAAACAATTGTCATTATGGCACTAACGGATACGAGAATGGACAACTTGCTCCGCAAATGTCAACGCTTTTATCGCGTTCATAAGAAAGCAAATAGTCTGATATAAACTAGACGCCAAAACATTTATGGAGTCGTTCAGATCCACGAGCCAAACAAATAACGTTAGCATATAAAAGGAACTGTTGCAAGAAAAGTGATACCCCACAAACAAGGGCAAAACTTATATTCAATAGTTGTGAATACATATCATAAATACATTACGATGTTGCTCAGTTATTTTCATTAATCCCTCTTCTACGAAGTTAAATAATAACTTTACCTGTTTAATGTTAGGAAACAATGAGTACCAAAGCGGCATTAGCTACTGGCAAATACCTGCCATAATTTCCACCATTCATAAGCATTACTGCACACTAGACCCATTACGGCAAAGTCCGCATCGCCGAATGCTGTGTTTTGGAAAGCTAATTGACCTAGAACTGGCAAAAGCGCCAGTGCTGGCAAGAATGTAATAGCCAAACCGTTATGAGCGCACTCACTGCGGCACTCACCGACGGCGCGTAGCATTGCTCATAGATACCTGCGTGGCACCGCATAGAAGAAGTGTGGCACAAGACCAGGAATGATTAATACGCTGTTCAGCAAGATACACGGATAATACCTGTTCATAAAGGGAGCTAAGGAAACCCATACCACCGCAGTTGGAGCATAAGAATATGTACAACGCGCGCTTGGAATTGCATTAGAGTTAATTTTTAGCAATGCTCTGCGGAATTAAATCACCTAAGATCATACGCGTAACACCAGATATATGATTGTTAACCAAGCAAAGTTCTCATAGCACTTATAAATAGCATATAAATATGGGCTCATTCCGATAAAGTGGCCATAAACCGAAACCAGCCGCAAAAGCCGCAACCATAGAATACAATCATAGTCAATGCGGTAGATAATGTTGAGAGTCCCAAAGTCTCATTTTTCTGGTATTTCAATACCTTCACACTTCAGCTTTTGCCTAACATATTTAGCAAACCAAGTCAGACAAATAGTAATAACCAATTAAACACTACAATGGCAATTTCTTATCACCATCTGTCACTTTGATGTATAACTGACCTAATAGCTGGAGAATGGCAGACCAAGCCCCATTAAGAAACCACCCAAGGCATGAGTTCCCATACTGATAAACCGCTGGCTGTACTAAAGTACGGCAGACATATGCCGGCAAGCTTTTGATGAATTCCTGTTAAGAACACATATTTAAACTTGGTGAAACGTGCAATACATAAGTTCATCACAAGCCTACAACAAGAATAGACATTGTTTCAACGTTGCTACCTTTTTACAACAGATGTTTCTATTAGTTTGGCACTACAATCAGTATGGAATCCATGTTCAATCATTTTCCCAATGTAATAAGAGATTAAGAACGATAACACTCACCAGTGAATAACATTAACAATTATCAGGTTTTTAGAAGGTACTGTCATTTTATGAAACGACGTTTGCAGCGATCGCCTGCATGACATAATAATCAAAAGTGCTGGTTGAGACAGCACATCACGCAACTCAATACTACTTCCATGCATCTTCCATATAATTGTTAAGAGAATATTGAGCAGCTTGTTTAATGCTTCGGAATATCTCTGTAATCTTTATTAATATAGCACAAACAACAGCACATTTTTATCGTCAAATTGTTCCAGCCAACTCTTTCAATAGTTACAATGAGGTCTGCTCTTTACGACCTTGAATGTTAAAATCGAGATTCAACTCTAGCATCGATACCATTTTCGTGCAAATTTTCAATTTTACTTTAAATCAAGCTAGAACCAATACCATTGCATTATTAAAGCACAGAAATCATACTTGCTCCTTTCTCAGAACGTATTATTGCTCTACTGTTCGTTTCAGGAATGCTTAAAAGATCAGATACTTTCAAAGTCAACGGCCGATCTAAGAATTCTTCATCCTCAAACAGTTGTACATCTACAACTGAATATGCTCATCTTTGTTGGGAGCACATAAAATAATGCAGACAGGTCACGGTCAGATCACAAATTCAATGGTTTTTCCAATGTCAAAAGCTGTTCCTACACGCTGTAACTATGTTCTGGGCTATGAGCATGGCATAGCAAGACCTGAGCCAATACTGATATATGGCCCATTTGAACTACTTCAACCAGCCTCTGTATAAGATGGATCCGCAAAACCCGCATCAAATCA
>BNJV01001370.1_pt1 | contig 37827 bp, 58 predicted proteins | sample 8540591 | NCBI WGS metagenome assembly BNJV01 (sample SAMD00202457, study PRJDB9452) | human saliva metagenome | host: Homo sapiens
ATAGTTGTCAACACTTTTTAGAGATTTTTGATTGCAAAACAAAGCTTTTTTATAAAAAAAGAAGACTGATTTATAAGAACCAGCCTTTTTTATTGCATATTTAAACTATTTCTTAGAGTTCGACGATTTTACCCGTTTCAAAGTAAACAACCCATTCACAGATATTTTTTGCGTAGTCTCCGATACGTTCCAAGAAGGAAATGACCTGGAAGTAATCACGGCCTGTAACGATAGCTTCAGGATTTTTCTTGATTTCCTCTGTAGCTAAATCACGGATGCTATCAAAGTAATGGTTGATTTTTTCGTCCATCGCCGCCACTTCGTATGCTTGATCCACAGAACCGTTCAGATAAAGATCTAGAGCTGCTTCGACAAAGTCTTTCACGTCGCGTCCCATCTTTTTGATTTCTTCTTCAACGGCGGGGATGCGTTGCTCTCCCTTCATGCGAATAGTTGCTTTCGCAATTGACACCGCGTGATCTCCCATGCGTTCCAAATCGGATACGGCCTTGAGAACTGTCAAGACAGTACGAAGGTCTTGCGAAACAGGTTGCTGGAGGGCAATCATTTCAAATGATTTCTTTTCTAGTTTCACTTCATATTCATTTATCTCTGCATCTTCCTCGATAACTTCTTTTTGCCAAATCACGGTCGTGCGTGACAAAGGCGCGCACTGTACGATTGATCTGCGAAAGCACTTCTTGTCCCATAGCGTAGAACTGGTTGTGCAATTTCTCCAAATCTTCTTCAAATTGAGATCGTAACATCTTTCAACTCCTTATCCAAATTTTTCCTGTAATATAATCTTCTGTTTCCTTGTTTTGAGGGGAAAGGAACATCTTCTTCGTATCATTAAACTCGATCAAATCTCCATCTAGGAAAAAGCCCGTCTTATCAGAGATACGTGAGGCCTGTTGCATCGAACGCGTTACCAAGAGCATGGTGTATTTGTCTTTTAGACCATACAAGGTTTCCTCGATCTTACCAGCCGAGATAGGATCCAAGGCTGAAGTTGGTTCATCTAAGAGGATGATTTTCGGGCTGGTCGCCAAAACACGGGCAACACAGACACGTTGCTGTTGACCTCCTGAGAGACCAATGGCCGAATCATGCAAACGGTCCTTGACCTCATCCCAGATAGAAGCACGTTGCAAGGCCTTTTCTACTGCTTCATCAAGGACTTGTTTATCCTTGACTCCATTGATACGCAGTCCGTAAACAACATTTCGTAGATAGACATAGGGAAGGGATTGGGCTGTTGGAAAACCATGCCGATTTCCTTACGTAATTCAACCGTATCTGTGCGGGGACTATAGATATTGTGACCATTATAGACCACTGATCCAGTTGTTGTCACCTCAGGGTTTAAATCTCCCATGCGGTTGATGGCCTTGAGAAGAGTTGACTTCCCTGAACCAGATGGACCAATGAGGGCGGTTATTTCCTTGGGTTGGAAAGAAAGGGAAACACTATTCAAGGCCTTCTTTTTGTTGTAATAAACGGACAGGTCTTTAACCTGCAAAATCGGTTCTGTCATACTGTTTCCTTTCTAACCAAAGTGTCCCGTTACATAGTCATTGGTAGACTGTAGTTTGGCATTTTGGAAAATATTGGATGTCTTATCATACTCGATCAAATCGCCCAAGTAGAAAAATCCTGTATAGTCACTCGCACGAGCAGCCTGTTGCATACTGTGGGTCACGATAATAATGGTAAAGTCCTTCTTCAACTCCAGCATGGTTTCTTCCAGCTGGGCTGTCGCAATTGGATCCAAGGCTGACGCTGGCTCATCCATCAAGAGGATATCTGGCTTGACAGAGATGGCGCGAGCGATACAGAGACGTTGTTGCTGACCACCAGACAGGGTCAAGGCTGACTTGTGCAAATCATCTTTGACCTGGTCCCAAAGGGCAGCCTGACGTAGAGAGGTTTCGACAATTTCATCAAGGACTTTTTTGTCCTTAACTCCTGCACGTTCATGGGCAAAAGTGATGTTACGGTAGATAGACTTGGCAAATGGATTTGGCCGTTGGAAGACCATTCCGATGTGCTTGCGCATCTCATATACATTGATTTCTGGACGGTTGACATCAATCCCTTGATAGAGAATTTGACCAGTTACCTTAGCGATGTCAATGGTATCATTCATCCGATTGAGACTGCGAAGGTAGGTTGATTTCCCAGATCCAGATGGACCAATTAAGGCTGTAATTTTATTTTTTTCAAATTGCATATCGATGCCCTTGATGGATTCATTTTTACCATAGTAAACATGTAAATCCTTGGTTGAGAGGGCCACTTTTTCTTCAGGGAAGGTGATGATATGCTTTTCATCCCAGTTATATTTTGACATGGCTTCTCCTTTAGGCAGCAGTTAATTTCTTGTGTAAATAGCTTCCGAGTTTGCGAGCTCCAAAGTTAAAAATCAAGATAAAGATGAGGAGCACGGCTGCAGAACCTGCTGATACGATGGTAGCATCTGGAATGGTTCCTTCGCTGTTGACTTTCCAGATGTGGACAGCCAAGGTTTCTGCTTGACGGAAGATTGAGATGGGGCTGGTAACACTAAGGATATTCCAGTTAGACCAGTCAAGGGCTGGTGCAGACTGTCCTGCAGTATAGATAAGAGCGGCAGCCTCACCAAAGATACGGCCAGATGCCAAGACAACACCCGTTACGATACCTGGTAGGGCTTCCGGAATTACAACATGAACAATTGTCTCCCAACGAGAAATTCCAAGAGCCAAGCCAGCCTCACGCTGTGTATGGTGAACGTGTCTCAAACTATCTTCGACATTCCGAGTCATCTGAGGCAGGTTAAAGACCGTTAAGGCCAAGGCACCAGAAATAATGGAAAATCCATACTCAAACTGGACCACAAAGATTAAGTAACCAAAGAGACCTACAACGACTGACGGTAGAGAAGACAAAATCTCAATACAGGTACGAATAAAATTGGTCACAGGACCCTTTTTGGCATATTCAGCTAGGAAAATCCCTGCTCCCATGGATAAAGGAACAGAAATAACCAAGGTAATGACCAAAAGGAAGAAGGAATTATAAAGCTGAATCCCAATACCTCCGCCTGCTTGATAGGAGGAAGATTTCCCAGTCAAGAAGGACCAAGAGATGTGCGGTAACCCTCTCACTAGGATATAGAGAATCAAGGACGCCAGGATGGTCACGATGATACCCGAGATGCTATAGAGGACAGCTGTTGCAAGTTTATCTAATTTCTTAGCGTGCATAGTTTTTCTTTCCTCTTTCTTTCGTAATCAATTTAATCACACTGTTAAAGGCCAAACTCATCAAGAGCAATACCAAGGCCAGTGACCAGAGTACGTTATTATCAACTGTACCCATGACGGTATTTCCGATACCCATAGTCAAAACAGAAGTCAAAGTCGCAGCTGGTGTTGTTAGCGAAGTTGGGATAACTGCTGAGTTTCCGACAACCATCTGAATAGCAAGAGCTTCACCAAAGGCACGTGCCATCCCAAAGACTACTGCTGTAAAAATACCTGAACGCGCTGCTTTCAAGGTCACACGCCAGATGGTTTGCCAACGAGTCGCTCCCATAGCCAAACTCGCTTCACGGTAGTGACGAGGCACAGCACGTAGGCTATCTGTGGTCATAAAGGTTACGGTTGGTAGGATCATGACAAAGAGAACGAAAATCCCTGACAAAATTCCAAAACCAGTTCCACCAAAGACGCTACGAACAAAAGGCACCACAACTTGCAAACCGATAAATCCATAGACAACTGAAGGGATACCGACGAGGAGTTCAATGGCCGGTTGCAAAATCTTAGCACCTTTTGGTGATACTTCTGTCATAAAGACTGCAGCACCAATAGCAAAAAGGAGTTGCAATCAGGGCTGACAAAATCGTCACAATAAAGGAACCCAAAATCATTGGCAGGGCACCAAATTGTTTTCCTGAAGGATTCCAAGTTTGTCCAAAGAGGAAATCAAAGATGTTGACTCCATTGACAAAGAAGGTCGACAAGCCTTTCTGCGCTACAAAAATCAAAATCATCGCCACAATGATCACAATCAAAGAAAGACAGGCGAAGGTCAATCCTTTACCAAACTTCTCAAGCCGAGAGTTCTTTGAAGGAGAGAGCAATTTTTTTGAAAGTTCTTCTTGATTCATTATTGACCCCCTTCTATTGCTGTTACGGTACCTGACGCATCTTTTTGGACTTTCATTTCATTGATGGAAATATAGCCCATGCCCTTAACAATTCCAGTTTGGGCCTCGTCTGAGAGGATGAATTTTAAAAATTCAGCTGCCAACTCATTCGGCTGACCTAAGGTGTACATGTGCTCATAAGACCACAAAGGCCAGTTATTGGTCGTTACATTTTCAGTTGTCGGCTCATAGCCATTGAGCTTCATGGTCTTGACCGAGTCATCCACATAGGCAAAGGCAAGATAAGAAATGGCTCCTGGAGTTTGGGAGACAATTGACTTAACCATCCCATTAGAATCCTGTTCTTGGCTCTGCATAGCCGCTTGACCATTCATTATGACATTATCAAAGGTTGCTCGGGAACCCGAACTTGCTGCACGGTTGATGATCGAAATAGCTAAGTCTTTGCCACCAACCTCTTTCCAGTTAGTCACTTCACCAGTAAAGATTTTACGAAGTTGCTCAATTGTCAGATTTTCAACATCTACTTCCTTGTTTACAATCACTGCCAGACCAGCTACTGCAACCTTATGGTCCACAAGCGCTGAAGCGTCAATACCATCTTTTTCCTCAGCAAAAACGTCAGAGTTGCCAATATCAACCGCTCCTGACTGCACTTGGGAAAGTCCTGTTCCCGAACCTCCACCTTGAACGTTGACTGTTTTTCCAATATTTTTTGAACCAAATTCATCTGCGGCGGCTTCAACCAGAGGCTGAAGGGCAGTTGAACCGACGGCTGTCATGGTTTCTCCACGATCAATCCAGCTTGCACATCCTGCTAGAGAACCTGCAATCAAAAGTGTCGCAAGAGATAGGACGAGCTTCTTTCTTTTTTTCACTGTTTTTCTCCTTGAACATAATGATGAATGTTCTGATTTCTTCCGTTTGTCCTGATCATCCAATTATCATCAATGATTGTCCCGCTTGATTTTATCTAGACATTCTTAGGGGCGGACAATTCCATCACATAATATAAGTAAAAATGAAAGACTATCAGAAAAAAACTCATACTTCCAATATAACATAGAATAGATTCTTTGACTAGCTTTTTTTCACCTGAATCTGAGCCCTTTTTGGATAATAATTTTTCAAAACATTTCCTGTTACCTTAGCAAAGCCTAGTCCGTTTCCTTGAACCACAACTTGGTACCAGCCATTTGGTCGTGATTCAGACAATTGAACAGTCTCACCAGCCACATATTTTACAAAATCCTCATCATTGATTTCGACCCTTTGTTTTACTTGACTTGGTTTCAAGGCTAAGCCGAGAGCGAAGCTTGGTTCGAAGCGTTTCTTCTTAAACGTCCCCAGATGGAGCCCATTTCGGGCAATTTTGAGCTTCCCTAGATCCGGTAGTATCTCTGGCAAGAGATAGAGCTGATCTCCAAAAGTCTGCAAGATACCAGTTAGATTGACCTGCAAGTGTTTTTGGGCAAAATCATGCCACAAACCCAGTTGTTCACGACTGAGATTGCCCTTGCTGGCTTTGAATTTAGGTGCTGGATTTTCTCCCTTAAACTGCAAATGGGCAACAAACTGCCCTTCTCCCTTGAAATGATGAGGGTACATTCGAGCCGTTTCAGGAAGATCAATTCCTGCTACCATACCGTTCACATGCTCGACCGGAAGCAGTTCAAAATTATAAGTATCTAGTAACCAGTGAACGATTTCTTCGTTTTTCCTCTGGCGCCCAGGTACAGGTCGAATAAACCAGACGACCACCTTCAGCAAGCATGGTCACTGCATCTTCTAAAATCTCTCTTTGGAGGCTGGCACATTGGCTCGGATAGTCGAGGTTCCAATAGTCCATGGCATCTGGTTGCTTACGGAACATCCCTTCACCCGAGCAAGGGGCATCAAGGACAATCACATCAAAATAGCCTTTAAAAACCTTGGCTAGGTGGTCCGCAGATTCATTGGTCACGACTACGTTTGTCGCTCCAAACCGCTCCATATTTTCCACCAAAATCTTAGCCCGCTTGCTTGAAATTTCGTTGGAAACAAGGACTCCCTGATTAGCCAGATAGGCTGCTAGTTGCGTGGATTTTTCCACCTGGTGCTGCCGCCAAGTCCAAGACCTTCATACCAGGAAGAGGCTGAGCCACCTGGGCCACCATTTGGGCTGCAGGCTCTTGTGAATAAACGAGACCCGTAACGTGCTCTGGAGATTTCCCAGAAACTTTTCCATAGTGCCCCCAAGGTGTACGAGGAATGGCATCAGCAAACGATAGCTGACTTTCTTTTAAGGGATTAACCCGAAAAGCCGAAACCGCTTCCTGCTTAAAAGAGGCAAGAAAATCTCTTGCCTCATCTTCTAATATCGCATCATATTTTTTTCAACAAATCCTTCTGGAAATTGCATTTAGTTCTCTTTCCTTTCGTAGATATAAGACTGAATCTCTTCTTGCATCTCGATTGGCACCATCATGACAGGCTGACGCGTTTTAAAATCAGCGGGCTCACCTGATACTGTAAGAAGTCGATAGCCCAGACTTTCCCCTAGGATACTGGCCGCAGCGTAATCCCATGGCTGCAAGTAGGTAATATAAGTCAGAAGACGACCCGATAAAACCTTAGCAAAACTAATGGCCGCACTGCCGTAGACACGGACTCCCAACGCTGCTCGGCCCAAATCCGCCAAGCCCCACTCATTGGTTTCAAACATACCTGAGTTACCGGCAACTAAAAATTCTTGAAGAGGTTTCTTTTTAAAAGGCGGTAAGGGATCATTATTACGACAAGGAGGAAAGGCACCACCACCATGGTAACAATCACCTTTCATGACATCATAGATGATGCCAAATTTGCCCACACCATTCTCAAAATAAGCCAACATCACGGCAAAATCTTCCTGCTGGGCAACAAAATTATTGGTACCGTCAATGGGATCAATCACCCAAACACAACCTTGACCGACTGCAGCACGTAAACAACCCTCTTCCGCGCAAATCAAGTCCTCAGAATAGGAGGACTTGATCCGATCAACCAAGAGTTGCTGAACCTCCTTGTCCAAACGTGTCACCAAGTCAGTAGGTGAAGACTTGCGCTCAACCTGCAAATCCTCTTTCATGTGAGCCAAAAATATAGTCAGTAGCTTCCTGCACAATCTGTTTGGCAAATTCAAATTTAGTTTCCAAGAGAAATCTTCCCTTCTCTTTTTTCTTTTGCTAATTGAACTGCATGATAGAAGGAATAGCCGCTAGCCGTCTCAAATTCGCGACCTAGGCGCTTTTCTTCGCTTTTGCTTGGAACCACAGACTTGAATTCCTTGTAAGACTCTAGCAGTTTTTTTGCTTCTACCTTATCTTCATAGGCAGCTTCAACATCATTAAAAAAAGAAAGCACTGAAGCAAGTTCTTCAGTGCTCCACGACAAATCTAGTGGGTAACTATACTGTTTGTTCATCTATCCAATACCAGCTCTCAATGTTGCTTCTTTTAGTTCTTGTTTACGGTAACTACGAGGGAGAAAAGCACGAATCTCATCTTCATTAAAACCGATTTGCATACGTTTGGTATCTGTAATAATTGGGCGACGCAAAAGACTAGGATATTGCTCTATCAACTGAAGCAACTCCGATACCGAGATACTCTCTACATCAATATCCAATTTTTGAAAAATTTTTGAACGAGTTGAAATGATGTCATCAGTACCATTTTCGGTCAAGGAAAGAATGTGTTGCAATTCTTTTCTTGTTAAAGGACTGGTCATAATATTGTGCTCCTCAAAAGGAACTTTATGCGTCTCTAACCAGGCCTTTGCCTTACGACATGATGTACAGCTCGGTGATAAAAATAGTGTAATCATGCTTTTCTCTTCTTTATCTATACTTTGCTATTCTTATTATACAAAAAAATAAAGCGCTTGACTAGCAATTTCTAGAAAAAAGCCTATTTTTTTCTAGAAAAATAGACTGTATGCGAACGAATTACTCAATTCCAATGAAGTTAATTCACTCCTCGTAAGAATTTTTAACTTCATCTCTGTTTTATCAATGCAACACATTAAAGTATTCTACGACTTTTCAAATAAAGAAAACCAAAGAAACTTTCATAGAAGGCAAAGAAGAGAAGGAAAGCATGGAGGAAGAAGGTCTCTGGTAAAATCAAAATCACTGGGTCCTTTGCGGGATCAAAAAGCCAGGTATCATCTCCCACAAAGAGAATCTGATGAAAAAGAGTAAAGAATTGCTCAAAACCAATCAAAAATTCCAAGAAAGCCGATGACCAGAGGTAATAACACTAGAGTCAGAATACTTTTTACGATATAGGGGTAGAAAAGCCTTTTTTTACAATCTTTTTAACAAAGAAATAAAAAAACACGGTAGTGTCACCAAAGTGACTAGCTGAACCAAGTGGAAGAGATTCTTCACCACCGCAAAGTGGTGTAGGCCTGCCGCTGAAGAACGAAAAATCCGGCATCTCTAAGATCTGACTAAAGGGATTGGTCAGGTAATTCATCAAGATATGAAAGTTGTACTGAATGGTTTCTGACTTTAGATAAACCCGATCCGCTAAGTTCAGCCACTGAATCTCCAAAGGATAGAAAATCCAAGCCAGATAAATAGTCAGTAGGATAGACAGTGAGAGGAGAAAGAGCATACTTCCCCAAAAGGTTAGTTTAGTTTTCATCAAAATTCCACTCCGCTAGGCTAGAAAGGACATGAGTCGGGGCGATAGGCAGATCAGCCACTTCTTCTGCCTTGGTAAATCCTGTCGTCACCAAGAGCGTTGGAATACCATTATCAATCCCTGCTCGGATATCTGTCAGATAGTTGTCCCCAACCATGAGCAAGTCTTCTCGATCCAAGCCCAGATGTTCCACGGCCTTGTCCATAATGATAGCATTCGGTTTTCCGATATAAACTGGTTTGACCCGAGTTGCTACTTCAAGAAGTGTTACCAGTGAACCAGCACCTGGCAAGAGACCACGCTCTGTTGGAATATTGAGGTCAGGGTTGGTTCCGATAAAGTGGGCACCCTTTTGGATGGCAAGAGTTGCCGTAGCAAATTTTTCATAGTCCACTTGCCAGTCCAGTCCAACTACCACATAGGCAGGATTTTCCTTATCTTCGACATAACCAGCTGCCTGAATGGCATCTTTGAGTCCGGCTTCTCCGATGACATAGACTGTCTTTTCAAGTCCCAAGTCATTCATATAGTCAATCGTTGCCAGAGTTGCTGTGTAGACAGTCGATAGAGGCGTGTTGATATTAAAATTTTTAGCCAACATTTCTTGAACACTCTCAGGAGTTCGAGTTGTATTGTTGGTCACAAAGAGATAGGGAATGTCTCGCTTTTGCAACTCATGGACAAAAGCCTCTCCTGCCGGAATTCGGTCTTTCCCCTTGTAAATGGTTCCGTCTAAATCAATTAAATAACCTTTATAAGCCATATCGCCCTTTCTAATTTCCTTCAATTTCTTGCCACGTAATCATAGCTTGGGCATTTATCTCGCCATCACTGATAATCTCATGCTTGCTTTCTAGTCCCTTGAGTTCATAAGCTGAAGCAATCATACCACCTGGTCGCACTTCTTTGACATATTTGAGATTGATTTTCTTTGGAATATACTTGGTCAAAAAATCTGCTCCCATGACTTCAAAAATCCAATCCAGATATTTGCTATTATTGACATGACCATTCATATCCAAGTCGTAAAAACGAACATGGTAGTCTTTACTGATTGGATCTTCTAGATTTGCATACTTTGGCCCACGGATGAGTTTTTTATCAAACTCAGACTGGTAAGGCGCAACAATCTCCGGTTCGACAGCATGGACTTTCCGACTGTCTCTGTCCATGAGAACAAAGGTTGCTATCATGCGAATGATTTCTTGACCTGCTTCATCATAGATAGTGAAACGGCGGTAGCAAAAGAGACGATTGTAAGTCAATGCTTCTGTTTCAATCGTAATCTCCTCAGCAAAGCGAGGCAAGCGAACCACGTCAATCGCATAGTCTGTAATAATCCAGACCAGATTGTAACGTTCTAACACATCCTTATCGCTAACTCCCAGTTCAATCGACTGCATACCTGATACCTGCAAGGAGAGCAAAATCACATCTGGAAGTTTGATATGACCGTTCATGTCCGCCATATCAAAAGGAATTTTCATTTTCATTTGATAAGTTAAGCCCATTGTTCTACTCCAAAATAAATCGTTCTGCTACAGTGTCTCCCAAGAAGAGACCCCTCTTTGTCATTCGGACACGATCACCGTCGATCTGCATGAGTCCTTGTTGAACCAAGTCTCTGATGATTTCGCCATAAAGTCCATCAAAGGACCGTTCAAATTTTTCCTCAAATCGCGCCATAGAAACACCTGATTTCTTGCGGAGGCCTAGGAACATTTCTTCTTCCATCTGCTCCCTTTGACTCAGGTGTTCTTCTGTTATCCGAGCATTTCCTGTCTCTACCGCACTGAGATAGTGGCGGATAGGACCGTGGTTTTTATAGCGCACCCCATTGACATAACCCGAAGCACCCGCACCGATACCATAATATTCAGCATTGTCCCAGTACATGAGATTGTGGCGGCTTTCAAAGCCAGGCTTGGAGAAATTGGAAATCTCATAATGCTCAAAGCCGGATCGCTCAAGCTCTGCGATGATGTACTCAAACATCTCAGCTTCCAGTTCCTCCTTAGGCAGAGGCAATTTCCCACGTCGCATACGGTTCATAAAGACCGTATGATTCTCCAAAATCAAACTATAGAGGCTCATATGAGGAATATCTAGTCCAATGGCCTTAGCCACATTTTCCTTGACCTGATCCATGGTCTGACCAGGTAGAGCGTAAATCAAGTCGATGGAGATATTGTCAAAACCAGCCAATTTAAGGCGGTCGATATTTTCATAAATATCCTTCTCCAAGTGACTACGCCCAATCTTTTTCAGCATTTTGTCATCAAAGGTCTGCACACCTAAGGAGACACGATTGACTGGCGACTGTTTCAAAACCGCAATCTTATCCGCGTCCAAGTCCCCTGGATTGGCCTCAATGGTCAATTCCTCTAAAAGGGATAAATCCAAATTTTTAGTCAAACCATCCAAGAGCACTTCTAGTTGCAGAGCGGACAAAGCCGTTGGCGTCCCACCTCCAATGTAGAGGGTTCGCAACTTTTGGATATCATAAGAACGAAACTCTTCTAGTAGATGCTCCAAATAACTATCTACTGGCTGATTCTTGATAAACACCTTTGAAAAGTCACAATAATAACAAATCTGTGTGCAAAAGGGAATATGCACATAGGCTGACGTTGGTTTTTTCTGCATAGTATTTATTATACCACAAAGACTGCTTTCCAGATAAAAATCACCATCTCCTGAACCAGAGATGGTGATCTTTCATTCTTCTGTAATATCAATAATAATCTCTTCTTCGTCTTCTACAATATCTGGAGTTGCTGACTGGTCTTGCCATTGCTCCTTGAGATTGTTAAAGGTTTCTTTTGATGCTTCTGTCGCTTGTCGTGCACATGTTTTGGCTTGATCAAGGACACTGTCAAAAGTAATTTCACCAGATTCTACTTGTTCCTTTGTTTTCAGCACAAAAATCCCTTGCTTGTTCCTTCACTTCTGTCAATTTCTCACAGACCTGCTCTCTGGCATATTCTGGATCTTCTCTCATGTCATCTAGAAAATCTTGAGCTTGACTGCAAACTTGCTTGCCCTTGTCACTGGTTAAGAACAAGGCCAGAGCTGCACCTGATACAGTTCCTAAAAGGATTGAGGATAGTTTACCCATAAGTTTTCTCCTTTTTTATTTTTTGAAAATTTTACTTGCAAAACGAAGGGCTGACAATCCTGCACCTGTTTTAATGGTCTTTGAACCAGCTGATGAAGCTTTTTTGCCCAAGACACGCGCATGTTGATTGAGGTCAGATACTGACTCAGACAAGTCCGCCACGGCTGTAAAGAGTGGATCAATCGTCGCAACTTTGACATTAATATCGTCTGCCAATACATTGACCTTAGCCAACAATTCATTAGTTTGATGTAAAGTAACATCTACATCTGAAGACAAGGTTTTGATGGTTTTCTCCGTCTCATCAATCATTCGACCTGCTTTTTGAATGGTAATCGTCAAATAGACTAAACAAACGATCAAAGCAATCGCAACAAGAATATATGCAACTTCTAACATTTATTTTTCCTCCTCTGTATGATAGAAAGGGGCTTTCTTTCGATTTTGATAAAGTATGATAAAAATACCGAGTCCGATAAGAACGACTGATAACCATTGGGAAACTCGCAGACCAAAGAACATAAGGCTATCTGTTCGCATTCCTTCTATGATCATGCGACCAAAACCATACCAAATCAAGTAGAAAGCAGTGATATGACCTCGTCTGATTCCCTTCAATTTTCTTCTAAAAATCAGGATCAAAGCAAATCCAACCAGATTCCAAACCGACTCGTAAAGGAAGGTCGGCTGACGGTAGCTACCATCAATGTACATCTGATCACGAATGAAGCCTGGCAAATAATCCAAGCTATCTACTGCTGCACCGTAGGCTTCTTGGTTAAAGAAATTCCCCCCAGCGGCCTAAACTTTGGGCAATCAGAACGCTCGGCGCCGCAATATCTAGAAAATCCCAAGTATTGATCAGCTTTCTATCCGCAAAGATATAGAGAACAATAGCTCCCGCTATCAAACCTCCATAAATGGCCAAACCACCATTCCAGATGGCGATGATTTCACCTGGATTTTGCAGATAGTAGTCTAAGCGAAAGAGTACGTAGTATAGTCTAGCACCTAAAATAGCTACCGGAAAAGCAATCAGGATAAAATCCAAAATGTCATCTGACAGGATTTTCTTTTTAGGAGCTTCTTTCATGGCAAGATAGACTGCCAAGACCAAGCCTGCCACAATACACAGGGCATACCAACGAATGGAAAAAGGTCCGATTTCAAATGCAACTGGATTAATCATCTTTCACCTCATTTTTGGAGATGAGATTAGTTAAGCGTTCTTCAAATAAACGCGTCGCATCAAAGCCCATTTCCTTAGCACGATAGTTCATAGCTGCTGCCTCAATAACAACTGAGATATTGCGTCCTGTTTTTACTGGGATGCGAATACGTGGAATCGTTACACCAGAAACTTCGAGTTCTTCGGCATTGTTTCCTAGACGGTCAAAAGTCTTATGGGTATCGTAATTTTCCAAATAGACTGCCAGCTGAACTTGTGAAGAATCTTTTACAGCACTTGCTCCGTAGAGACTCATCACATCGATAATCCCCACTCCACGAATCTCAAGCAAATGCTTCAAAATTTCAGCGGGCTCTCCCCAAAGGGTCATTTCATCCTTAGCAAAGATATCCACACGGTCATCTGCTACCAAACGGTGTCCGCGTTTCACAAGCTCGAGACCTGTCTCACTCTTACCGATACCACTATCCCCTTGGATCAAGACACCCATGCCATAAATGTCCATCAAGACACCATGCACACTTGTACGTTCAGCTAAACGGGAATCAAGGTAGCTAGATAACTCTCCCGACAAGCGACTAGTGGCTGTACGACTGGTTAAAATCGCAATCTTACATTCCCTAGCAGCTTTCAACATTTCTTCTGGCACTACCAAGCCACGAGCAACGATGACAGCAGGTGTTTCAGGTAGAAACATTTTCTTCAAAACTTGATAACGGTTATGGGCAGGCATAGCGACCAAATAGGACCACTCCTTCATCCCTAACAGTTGAATCCGTTCTGGAGTATAGTAATCAAAATAGCCCGTCATTTCAAGACCTGGTCTCATAATGTCCGCAGTGTTGATTTCCTTTTCAAGCAATTCGCCTTCACCATAGACAATATCTAGTCTGAGCTTTTCAATGACATCTCTTACTAAAACCGACATAATTTCCTCCTTCAATCGAGTTCTCCCTACTATTATATCAAATTGTAGGAGGAAGTTTCCTTTTTTTGCAGGATTTACAGTATTTATTTGAAAAAATAAAAAGACTAGATTTCTCTAGCCTTTCATTTCAAATTAGAATTTTTTTACGTTTACGAGCTGCTTCTGATTTACGTTTACGTTTTTACAGAAGGTTTTTTTCATAAATTCACGTTTGCGTGTTTCTTGAAGAGTACCAGCTTTAGTAACCGCACGTTTGAAACGACGAAGTGCATCGTCAAGAGATTCATTCTTACGTACTACTGTTTTAGACATTTTTTTCACTCCCTTCAAGTTCAAGATCTATTCTATTTTACACGCAAAATGAATAAATGTCAAGGGGAAAGCAACCATAAACTTTTATTATTTTTACTTTCTTCTTGTATCCATAAAATTAATTCATCCATAGCAAATTCTCGCTAAGTGAATTATCAACCTCTAATCGTTTTTAGTGGTAAAAATATTAATGTTCTTCCAACCACACCTTTATCGTCTTTATTCTATTGTTAAGATATCTATTTGTTCATCGTTAACGATAATTGCTTGAGTGGTTATGAAGCGGTAGCAATTCAAGCTGCTTTTTTTATACATTTCAAAGGTCTTTTTGCTACTATCAGTAAAAGGTTCCTCACCATAATGTGGAAGGATGTAAAAATCCACTTCATCCAATCCTGCTGTATCAGATAACTCTGTCGCTACCGTCTTGTCGTCCATGAGTTTATTGTAGTCAATATCCTTGGCTGTAATGATAGCCCCTGCTGATTCTCCCACATAGACCAACCCATCTCTTATTTGTTCTTTGATGAGAGATGGGAGTTGCTTTTTCTTTAATTCTTGCAATAAATAAAAGGTATTCCCGCCTGAGACATAAAGAATCTTGCTTTGGAAAATCTTTGCCTGCGCAATTTCTCGATCACAAGAAGCAATATCTAGAACCTCTATCTCAAAGCCTAAATCTCTGAATATTTGCTGAGCTTCATCAATATAGGCAGTATAGTCCTCCTTGTTCCCAGCGGTAGAAATAAATAAAACCTTGTTTTCTAGATTCTTTTTCCTTTGCATAATCGCTAAAAAGCTTTTTTTGACACCAGCAAAGTATGAACATAAAAAAATAATTGTTTCATGATTGTACCTCCATTAGTTTTTTTAACAATTTTATAAAGTTCTATCCAGATGAGGAATTGCCCATACAAACATGGGGAAATAGGCCCAATTCCACAATTTCATCATTCGTTTTTCCTAGAAAACCCGAAGGATTCTTTGATTGCTGAATGAGACGACAAAAACAGTAAAACTAAAAAGTAAAAAAACAAATAAAACTGATTATATAAATCAAAGTTCGAGCCTCCCCTGTATAGCTATATTATACCACTTTAGCAGAATAGTGAATATTTGAAGTAAAAAACCACTTACCCAAAAGAGCAAATGGTTCCTAATTTTATTTTTCAAGCAAACTAAGCGCTGCTGCATCGGCAATGATGGTCACATCGGGGTGGTTTTGTAGGCTACTTGCTGGGAGGTTCTCAGTCACTGGTCCTGATACTGTTCCAGCAATGGCTTCTGCTTTTGATTCACCGTAAGCAAAAAGAATAATAGATTTAGCATCTAAGATGTTTTTAATTCCCATTGAAATGGCTTGGGTTGGGACGTCTTCAATCTTGTCAAAGAAGCGAGCATTAGCTTCGATGGTAGACTGGTCAAGTTCGACTAGATGCGTTTGACTGTCGAATGGAGTGCCTGGCTCGTTAAAGCCGATATGTCCATTGCGACCGATTCCCAAGATTTGGAGGTCAACTGGATGGTCAGCCAAAATTTGGTTGTAACGTTCAACTTCAGCTTCAGCATTGTCCTTAACCCCACGAGGCAAGAAACTTTCTTTAAATGGTTTTTGGTTAAACAAGTGTTCTTGCATAAAGTAACGGTAAGACTGAGGATTGTCTCCGTCAAGTCCCACATACTCATCAAGGTTGACACTAGTTAGATTTGAAAAATCAAGGTCACTCTTAACGATTTCCTTATAAAACTCAAGTGGACTACTTCCTGTCGCAAGTCCCAATGTTTGAGCGCCATTAGCCAACTTTTTCCTTCAAAATTTCAAAAGCTACTTTTTCCACCTTCGATTTGGTTTTCAACTTTAATAACTTTCATTTCATATCCTCCATATTTCTATATTTATTATATGGTATAGACCAATTTTTGTCAAGTGAAAACGATTTATTTTCCAAAAAAAGAGCGTCCAAACTTGAAACGTGTTATAATGGATAAGATTAGAACTTAGAAAGAATGAACAGATATATGAATACAGCTGATTTTGATTTCCACTTGCCTGAGGAATTGATTGCCCAAACACCCCTTGAAAAAAACGAGATGCCTCTAAGCTCCTCATCGTCAATCGTGAGACGGGAGAATTTCAGGATAAACACTTCCACTCTATTATCGACATGCTGGAACCTGGAGATGCCCTTGTTATGAACGACACACGTGTTCTCCCAGCCCGCCTCTATGGTCAAAAGGAAGAAACAGGTGGCCACGTGGAGCTTCTTCTTCTCAAAAATACTGCCGGTGATGAGTGGGAAGTCCTAGCTAAACCTGCCAAACGCCTCAAGGTCGGTACTCGCGTCAGCTTTGGAGATGGTCGTCTCAGCGCTGTCGTTACGGAAGAATTGACCCACGGGGGCCGCATTGTCCGCTTTGAATACCAAGGAATTTTCCTAGAAGTTTTGGAAAGTCTAGGTGAAATGCCACTGCCACCTTATATCCATGAAAAACTGGATGACCGTGAACGCTATCAAACTGTCTACGCTAAAGAAAGCGGTTCTGCTGCTGCACCGACTGCTGGCCTCCACTTCACCAAAGAACTGCTAGCCGAAATTCAAGCCAAGGGTGTGCATCTGGTCTATCTCACTCTTCATGTGGGGCTCGGAACCTTTAGACCTGTTTCTGTTGACAATCTGGACGAACATGAAATGCACTCAGAGTTCTACCAACTTTCAGAGGAAGCAGCTGCCACCCTTCGCTCTGTCAAAGAAAATGGTGGTCGTGTCATCGCTGTTGGAACCACTTCGATCCGTACACTGGAAACTATCGGCTCTAAGTTTGACGGACAAATCCAGGCAGATTCTGGCTGGACCAATATCTTTATCAAGCCTGGTTACCAATGGAAGGTCGTGGATGCTTTTTCAACCAATTTCCACCTACCCAAGTCAACTCTCGTTATGCTGGTTTCTGCCTTTGCCGGTCGTGAATTAGTCCTAGATGCTTACCACCATGCCATCCAAGAACACTACCGTTTCTTTAGCTTTGGGGATGCCATGTTTATCTATTAAAAATAGCTCGGCCGTTTCTCAAGGGAATTTCCTCCCCAGAGAAACGACTGAGCTATTGACGTTTAAATGACTAATTCCGTATTTTCAGCAGTAAGGTGAGTCAGTTCCCCTTGAACTCCAAAATAGTCTTTCACCAAATCCTGTAATTCTTCTATGGCAGCCCGAGCACGTGTTGCCTGTTCAGCATTGATCGCTTCAATGACTAAGACAGCATCCTTTGTCTCTTCTGTCAACATGGTTCTCTGTGCCTCTCTCCAGTTGAGACAGCGACAAACAGCTCCCTCATCATCATAATAGATGATTTCTTCAGGTAAAGCAGGCGCATCGCTTTCAGCTCCTAGTGGGAAGAAAGATTCACCTCCCTTGGCCTGACCAAGATGAAGATTGCCTACAATCTTGTTCACATCCTCGCCACCACAGGGAACGGCATAAGATAGAGAGACACTATTATAGATGTCTACTAAGGGATTGATGGGATTAAACTCTCTTCCCTGACTGACCCTTTAAGTAGAGCTTCTATAGAGGAGCGTGCTCCCTTTTTCGTTTTGAACTTGCTGAAAGCCTGACGCCATTCTTGAATTACCTCATTTTGTGTGAAATTATCATCTGAGATATACTCCTCAGCTCGCTTGGCTCCCTTGTCTAGCAAAGATTTGAAATAGGGATCCTTGCTTTCATCAACTGTATTGTCTAATCCCTTTACTACTAGAACACTAATCTGTGCTTCTGGAAATAAGCTCCAAAATTCATTTTCAACGATAACTTTCATCTTCCACCTCTTATTATAAATAATCTCTTTTCTGGCCTTTTTTGACCATATCCCAATCACTTGTAATATTTTCTCTAACCCGAATTAGTAGGCTCTCCAGTTCTCTGGCCTCTTCCCTAGAAAATCCCTTTAAGGCTGAATTCTCCGAGTAGTGATGTTCAGCTAGGATAAAAGGATAGAGACTTTCACCTTTTTCTGTTACAAACCACTCCTTATTTTTCCGATTATCCACAGCTGCTCTTTGCTCTATCAATCCCTTTTCTTCTAGCTTTTTTACAGAACGGGCAACAGTTGAGCGATCAACCTTTAGCAAATCTGATAAAGCTTCTTGGATAATACCTGGATTTTCCTTGATTCGAACCAAATAAAGATACTGACCACGAGCTAGGTCTATATCACGAAATTCGATATTGGCAATAGAGTCCAAGGCACGGGCTATAATTCCGATTTCGCGTAATAACGACATGTTTCCTCCTTTCGCATCTATAATGACAGAATAGCATATTTTTGTTGCAAATGCAATAAAAAGACACTTTGTAAATAAAGCGTCTTTTTATTATTCTCTATTCTTTAAAAATGAATGTGTCACCACGAAACCTTGGATCCTTCAAACTCTGCACACTGGCATTGATAACTGCTCCAATAATCAAAAATTTTTAGCAATGAGAATAAACCAGAACATCATGACTACAACGATGATAGAACTGAAAAATCGGACGTCAACTAGATGATTGACATAACTATTGATATAAACAGAAAAGATATTCAAAAGAAAGACCAGAGTCAGCAAGACAAAGATACTGCCAGGGAAAACGTAGCGAATACGAGGAACTCTGACATTTGGAAGGAAATAGTAGAGCATGACCAAGATGGCAAAGAGCAGGGCATAAATCAAAGGACCTGTAAAGTCCTGTAGATAATCAAAAGAAAGGACTGTCTGATTGCCAGTAAGTTTTGAGCAAGTTGAGCAACATACGCCCAAACATACTCAAAAATAAGGCTAAGGCAAAAAGAATCTGCAAGCCAAAACTAACAAATAAACTCATCAGTTGATGGGAGATGATTCCTCGGCTCTTGGCCACTCCATAGGCCTTATTAAAAGCTTTTTGGAGAAAATCCATCGATTTCGAAAAGGTCCAAAGAGCAGACAAGACGGCAAAACTTAGCAAACCAGTCGATGGTTGAGTCAGGACTTCTCGGACAATCTTGGCGACCACATCATACACCGTATCAGGCAAGAATTCCTTGATGGTGAGCAAGAAATTTGAGACCGGAATCTGAAAATAAGGCAAGATATTGACCATTATCATTATCAAAGGAAAGATTGAAATCAACCAATAGTAGGCAACCGCAACACTGGTCAATTCACTATCGGAAGCTTGATAAAAATGTAAAAAAGCTTTCAACAAGGGCCGTTCCATCAGCTCTTTCCACCACTTTTTCATGTTGCAATCCTCCTAATACAAGTTGATTTTCTAAACTAATTTCTTCTGACTAATTCCATCATATCATAGGGTAGGGTATTTGCGGCTTCTTTTAGAGAATAATTCTCAAGATTGTTGACATTTTGCCGTAATTTCTTGGCATACTTGGTCGTAATCAATTTTTTCTCTTCGTATTCAAAGATTAACTTACGTTCTAGATAGTAACCTCTTAGCATTTCATCAATATTATTTGGCTTGATACGATTGATAACACGTTCGACAAAGGCACCACTACCGATAATAGCTGTTTCACGCAAGCGAGACTCCTGCATAAAACTGATCAGACTACTCTTGTAGATTCCTTTGAGGTTTTCCAAACTTTCGATAATCAACTCCGTATTCTCCAGATAGAGTTCGGATATTTGATCATAGTCAATAGCTCGAAGGCGACGTTGCTCCTTGTCATTCCAACTACGGAAGGTCTGTCCAAAAGTTAGCAATTCATGCAGGACAAAACGCAAGATACGGAGCGATACTAGAAAGTAATATGTTATGTGAGAAGCCACCTTGCGATTGATGCTCTGCTCCATATTTTTCAGATAGCGTTGGTAAACTTGATAACCACGCTCACCGATTTTCCCTTCCTCGTAAGCCTGCTCCAAACCATCGCTTTCGATACTCAAGATGAGGAGTTTTAAAGCCTCCCAGTCTTCTTGGGCACTCTTGTTTTCTTGACTAAGGATTAGGTTTTCAATTCGACCGTGATAATTATCAATAGCCGCATAAAGGGGTAGTTTGTTCTTATGCCCTTCCAGTTCTTTTTCTAATTCTGCTGTGACCTCATTTAAAATCGCAATGTACATGAGGTAATCTTTGGTTTCCTCTTGCTTCTCGGAAAGGTTGGGAAGAACTATGAGACCTGTTAGAAAGCTTAATAGCGTGACACCTGCTACTAGAAAAAGTAAGAGGGGATACTCCTGCTCTAGATTGCTTGGTATGAGAAGAATGGTTGCAATAGATACCGTTCCTTTTACACCAGAGAAGGTCAAAAGGAGCATATCCTTCATGTATTTACGGAGATTTTTCTTGAGGCGTCGTGTTCTCCAAACATAGAAGCCATAAATCATGACAAAGCGAATTGCAAAGAGTAAAAATGTCAGCAAAACAACCGATACTAATAGTAGTAAGGGGTTATAAAGGGGATTGGTCAGGATAGGTTCTGCTATCATTTCCAATTCCATTCCCAAGATGACAAAGACAGAACCATTGAGCATAAAAGTCACGGTATGCCAAACCGTATCTGTAACAGTATCTACTTGAGCTTCGAGGAGCGTGATTTTTTTGAAACGACTGGCCTTCAAAATGCCTGCGACTACAACTGCGATAATCCCTGAAACATGGATTTCTTCAGCGATAAAGAAGGTCATGAGAGGCAAACTCAGTTCAAGTAAGAGTTCACTCGCTATATCTGTCGCTCGCACACTCAGTAAAAATGTATGCAAGAAACGATTGATCATTGCCGTCACAAAACCGACTGCAAAACCACCAAGGATCGAAAGCGCTAGGGAAGTTCCAGCATGACTGAGGGAAAAAGCGCCTGTTGTCCATGCAGCCAGGGCCACCTGAAAGGCAACCAGGCCAGAAGCATCATTTAAAAGTCCTTCTCCTTTGAGAATATTGGATACCCGTTTTGGGAAACTAAAACGCTCAGACAGAGAAGCAAAGGCTACCAAATCCGTCGGACCAAGCGCTGCTCCAACAGCCAAACAGGCAGCTAAGGGGAGGCTCAGCCAAAGGAAATGAGCCAAGGCTCCCCAAACTCAAGGTCGAAATGAAAAATCACTGGAAATATGAGATAAACAATGATTCTCCAGTGTTTTAAAATAGCCGTGATGTCTGCTTCTTCGGACTCTCGGAAAAAGCAAGGGCCCGATAACCAGTGCCAAAAATAACTCGGTATTGAGATGAAAGTCGGTGTTTGGTATAAAGAGACCAATCCCAATTCCCCAAAAAGGATTTGCACAAGAGGAAGGGGCAAAAAAGGTAGAAGTTTATTGGTCGTGGTTGAAATGATTAAGACAAATAAAAAAATAGAATCAAGTATATGAGTAATTCCACACCATTCCTCCTTAATCTTTTTTACAACAAAATTCAAACATCTCCTTCTGCTCTTGGATTTTCTGATCAATCTTTGAACAGTCCTTGTGCTCAATTTTTTTCTGGCACCGTTCCATTTCAAGAGCCACTAATTTTTTCTTGATTTTAAGCATCTTTTTGCTCATATGTGCTTCGTCGAGCACCCCGACTGCTCGCTCATGATGCGTTGACTCGACAAAATTTTGGCGCATAGCCTCAAGCTTCTCACGAAGGTATTGTTTATCCATGTCTATATCTTTCTAATTTTTCAATCATAACTAAAAACGGCGGATTGTTGACTTGGTTGAGGGTCTGATAAATGGCAGCAGTGTACTCTTGTTGGTTCAACTGACTAACAAAATCCAAAACAGCATCCCTCTCAGTGTCTCCTCCCTCATGGCCATAGTAGATCATAATAGCAATCCGTCCTCCTTTGACAAGCAAATGACAAAGCTTCTCAAGTGCTTCAATGGTAGTCTGAGGTTGTGTAATGACAGACTTGTCAGCAGAAGGCAAATAACCCAGATTAAATCCCTGCCTTAGCTTCTGTCACAAACTGGTCAAGTTTCTCATGCCCTTGCAAAATCAACTGGACATTTTCTAAACCTGCCTCATTTAAACGGTCTTGGGTTTTATCTAAAGCTTGTTTCTGTATATCAAAGGCATAGACTTGCTTGGCTAACTTGGCTAAAAAAAGCGTATCATGTCCATTACCCATGGTCGCATCCACTACGATATCCTCTTTTGTCACGACTTCAGCCAAAAAATCATGTGCCATCTCAAGTGATCTTTTCATTTTCAAACTCCTGTTTTACAGCCTTGCAACCTTGAACACTGCCGCGGCGTCTCATTTCAGTTTCAATAGAATTTAGCACTTCCCATTTATTGAGACTCCACATGGGACCAATCAGCATATCCCTAGGTGCATCTCCTGTGATTCGATGGATGACGATATGCTTGGGAATGATTTCCAGTTGGTCACAAATGACCTTGACATACTCATCCTGACTCATCAGTTGCAAACGCCCCTCGTGATAATCCCGTTGCATCCGTGTATTAGTCATAAGGTGAAGCAAGTGCAGTTTAATCCCTTGAATATCGTTGTCCGTGACACAGCGACGGACATTTTCGACCATCATCTCATGAGTTTCCCCAGGCAGTCCGTTGATCAGATGGGAAACAATCTCAATCTTGGGATACTTTCTCAAGCGTTTGACCGTTTCTACATACAATTCATAAGAGTGGGCACGGTTAATCAGGTCAGAGGTTGTTTCATATGTTGTCTGTAAACCTAATTCTACCGTCACATGCATGCGATCCGATAATTCAGCCAAATATTCAATGGTTTCATCAGGCAAGCAATCTGGGCGTGTTCCGATATTGATTCCCACCACACCCGGTTCGTTGATAGCTTGTTCATAACGCTCCCGAATCACTTCTACCTTTTCATGGGTGTTGGTAAAGTTTTGAAAATAAACCAGATACTTTTTAACATCTGGCCACTTGCGGTGCATAAAGTCGATTTCCTTATAAAATTGCTCACGGATAGGTGCATCTGGTGCTACAATGGCATCTCCAGAGCCCGAAACCGTACAAAAGGTACAGCCCCCATGCGCCACAGTTCCATCCCGATTTGGACAGTCAAACCCTGCATCAATAGGAACTTTAAAAGTCTTTTCTCCAAAGAGTTTTTCGATAATAATCATTCAAGGTATTATAAGATTTCATAACTTTCATTATAACAAAAAACAACCACAATCTCAAAAGCCTGACTTTCCTACAAATTCCCTTGTTTCTCATTTCCTTTAGCGTTTTTTTATGATACAATATGGGTATGATTTTAATGAAAATAGCAGCTATTTTATTGTTGGTATTAACCCTCGTGGTCTCCATCATTGTAACAAAACTTTTTAAACTGAAAAAACTAGGACTGAATTTCATGGATTTGGCTTTTTCCACTTTTTGGTATTTGAGTATTACCTTATCACTGCTAAAGCCTTTACCCACAACTTTCTACCGCGACTTGGTGTTGCACTTTCACTCCTAGCAATCCTCCTAGTTATCTTTTTCCTCCTCAAAAAAAGAAGTTTTTACTACCCTAAATTTATCAAATTCTTCTGGAGAGCAGGTTTCTCCTAACCTTAGTCCTCTATATCGCTATGATTGTAGAATTAATGATGCTCACACCCCAATAAATCCCTAGAACAACTGATTCTAGGGATTTCAATTTATGGAAATTAAGTGTCAGCTAACCCAAACAATTAATAAGGAGCTAGCATTTCTTTTTGTTCTGTTAAGACAGTTTAAATTTTGCTCGTAGTCGGTCTGCTTGAGCTTTACCTATTATCTTGTCCAAGAGTCGTGTCCGTAGGCTCATCAGACCATAGAGACCTCCTCCAAGTCCCCCGATGAGGGCTACATAAAGGAAACTCCAGAAACGTCCACTTGGCTGGAAGACAAAACCGAGTAGCCATTGTAAGAAGCCAACTAAGATAAACATAACCAGAGTCAAGATGGTAATCAAAATGGTTCGCTTCAAGATAATCTTTCGACGAGCACCCGTTACCTGGCAGATGTCTCGGTACATCAAGACATTCGGAATAATCAAGCCGATAGTCGTTGAAATCAAAGGACCGTAGCTGTGGAAAATAGCAATGGTTGGCAATTGCAAGACGATCTTAGCAATAGAACCATAGACAAAGTAAAGTACTGCCTTGCGGTTGCGGAACATGGCCTGAAGCATAGGAGACAAGACCATATACAAGCCTAGGATAGTAGACTGCAAAACTGCAAAGACAAATAAGCCCATGGCTAAACTATCTGGCTTACCATAAAAGACTGTATAGAGAGGTTCACCTACCATGACGACTCCAACTGTTGCTGGTAAGAGAAACATAAAGAGCATAGTCATACTATCTTGAACTAGGCGAGCAGCCGCCTGCAAGTCGCCCTTTACATAGTTCTCTGTCAAAAGTGGCAAGCCAACACTCCCAATTGAAACTCCCACAGAGATTAAAATCATAGTGATTTTATTAGGATTGGCAGAGAAATAAGAAAACATGACAACCAAGTCTTCATTGCTGTAGTTGGTAAACCACTTCATACTATTGATAAAGGTCATCTGGTCTAAAATCTGAAAGAGCTGGATGGCTGATCCTGTCAGGATAAAGGGAATGGCTTCCTTGATAGTATCGACTAAGAGTCGCTTGCTATTGATTTTATCCCGTGTTTCAAATACTCTTTTGAGCAAACCTTCTTGGGCTAGGAAGTAGATCAAGACTGCAAAACTAGCCACCATGCCCACAAAGGCTGCAAAAGTCGACTGGGTAACTGCTGACAAGTAGTCTCCTGACCCCAACTTCATAATAATAAAGGTCGCTAACAACATCCAGATGACACGGATTACCTGCTCGGCGATTTGACTCATAGCATAAGGCTTGAGGTTGTTCATCCCTTGGAAGAAGCCTCGGATGACACTCATGGACGGAAAAATCAAGACCGCCCAAGCCAAACTCTGCATGATGGGTATCAAATCTTTCCCCACACCCGATAAATCTGCCAACCAAGGAGAAAAGAGATACAAGACCAAAGCAAAGACTAAGCCCAATCCCGTCATAAAGCTTAGGAAACTCCGAATCAAGGCAAAGCTATGCTCTTCTTCTCGCATGGTATTGTACTTAGCCACTTGTTTGGCGACCGCAACTGGGATACCCGCTGTTGAAATCAGCAAGAACCAAGCATAGATATTGTAGCCCATGGTAAAGAGACCATTGGCTTTGGCTGCATAGGTCCCCATCCAGATATACCAGGGAATAATATAGATAGCACCAAGCAGGCGACTAATAAAGTTACTAGCTGTTAGCCAAGCAGTCCCTCGCAACATCTGGGCTTGCTGGTGATTGTTTTTCGTTAGACATAGCTTCCTCATTCAATTTTTGATAACTAGGACAAAGTTCCTTATCTTCCATTATAAACTTTTTCCTTGTTACTTGTAAAAATTCAGACTTGAAGTTTATAATAGAAAGTATGATAAAGATTGAAACCGTATTAGATATTTTTAAAAAAAGATGGCCTTTTTCGCGAGATTATCGACCAAGGACACTACCATTACAACTACAGTGAAGTTGTTTTTTTGACAGCATCAGTTACGACAGCAGAAAAGTAAAAGAAGGCACTCTTTTTTGCCAAAGGCGCTGCCTTTAAAAAAAGAATACCTCCCTATCCGCTATAAGTCAAGGCTTAGCTTGGTACGTCTCCGGAAAAGGACTACGAAGTCGGTATCCCTGTCATCGTTGTGAACGATATCAAGAAAGCCATGAGTTTGATTGCTATGGAATTTTATGACAATCCACAAGAAAAACTCAAAATTCTCGCCTTCACGGGGACCAAGGGTAAGACAACTGCAGCCTATTTTGCCTATAACATCTTGGCTCAACATCATCGCCCAGCTATGTTGTCTACTATGAATACAACCTTAGATGGTAAAACCTTCTTTAAGTCTGCTCTCACAACTCCTGAGAGCATTGATCTCTTTGATATGATGGCTCAAGCTGTTCATAACGAAAGAACCCATCTCATCATGGAAGTCTCCAGTCAAGCCTACTTGGTTAAGCGAGTCTACGGCCTAACTTTCGATGTAGGAGTCTTTCTCAATATCAGTCCTGACCATATCGGTCCGATTGAACATCCGACATTTGAAGACTACTTCTACCATAAACGTCTCTTGATGAAAAATAGCCGAGCAGTTGTCATTAACAGCGATATGGACCACTTCTCTGTACTAAAAGAACAAGTAGAACATCAAGATCATGATTTCTATGGTAGTAAGTCTGACAACCAAATCGAGAATTCCAAAGCCTTTAGCTTTTCAGCCACAGGAAAACTCGCTGGCGATTATGATATCCAACTCATTGGCCACTTCAACCAAGAAAATGCAGTTGCTGCTGGACTTGCCTGCCTTCGTCTAGGTGCTAGTCTAGAGGACATCAAAAAAGGAATTGCTACAACCCGAGTTCCTGGACGTATGGAAGTCCTCACACAAAAAAATGGAGCTAAGGTTTTCATCGACTATGCCCACAACGGGGACAGTCTGAAAAAACTCATCAATGTGGTTGAAACTCATCAAACTGGAAAAATCGCTCTGGTTCTCGGTTCGACTGGAAACAAGGGGAAAGTCGTCGCAAAGACTTTGGCCTTCTCCTCAATCAACACCCTGAGATTCAAGTCTTTCTCACAGCTGATGACCCCAACTATGAAGATCCAATGGCGATTGCAGATGAAATAAGTAGCTATATCAGCCATCCTGTTGAAAAGATTGCCGATCGCGAACAAGCCATCCAGGCGGCAATGGCCGTCACTGACCAAGAACTTGATGCCGTGATTATTGCAGGTAAGGGAGCTGATTGCTACCAGATCGTCAATGGAGTGAAAGAATCCTACCCTGGAGATGCAGCCGTTGCAGAACGTTACCTATAAAATCAAAAAATCAAGGGAAGTCTTCCCTTGATTTTTTTAGTCTTCTTTCTTAAATGAGTTTTTTTAAGACCTTCAACGGCACCTTCTACTGCACCTTTAGCATCTTCAACTACTTCTTTTTGCCTTAGCAACTGCTTTTTTTCTACAGCACCTTCTGCTTCTGTTTTGCTATCGCCAGTAGCTTTACCAAATCCTTCTTTGATAGCACCAGTTGCTTGTTCCAATTTATTTTCAAGTGACATAGCTCTGTCTCCTTTTTGTTTTAATACGATAATAGTTATCGCTTACATTCAGTTTATGCTTATTCTTTAGCAAAGTCAAACAATCTGCTCAAAAGCAAACAATTAAGACAAATAGAAAGACAAGCGTTCCTTATCAAAATCAACAGCCAACACATACTTCCCTTCTTCGTTTTTGAACAATATAACCCAAAACGACTAAACTCTCAACGAAAAATATCACGCCGTTTCTGCATGAGCTGGTCCTTTTTGAGGAACTTGAGTAAAAACGTCGTCATATATTTGAGGGCATACTCAGGATTGACATCTCCCAAAATGGTATAGAGTTCCTGCTGTTTTTTTCTGTCAAAGGAGATTGATTCTTGACCTTGTAGAAATAATTAGACAGGGTCATTTTTTCTCTGGCAAAATCCGTAGATTCGACTAAAATGGCTGCATTGGTTTGATTGCGCAATTCTGTCTCAAAAGTCTTCTCTAGCAAGGCTTGATAGACTGGACTATCCTCTCTGATAAAAATTTCTTGGTCAAGAGCTAAATCATCCGTAGATTCTATAAAAAGGGAGATTGAGAAAATAACGTTTGTTTTCCCTTAGGATCAAGCCTGCCTTAATATACTCTTCTATGAGTTTATCAACTGCCACATCTGGAAACTGAGCCTTGATTTCCCGTAGGATTACATCATCATGCTGGTCCAGATAGTTCACCAAATCTATAAAAAATGGCTGTCGAGTCAAACGAGAAGGATTAAAAATCTGAATCATGAAGATTCCTTTCTTTACATTCTAAAAGAGGTGATGCTGCTAACTGACTGGGATTGGTCCCCGGCTGGTTTAGAGGCACAGGAAGTTCGAGTTTCCTATAATATTCTCTCCAAAAATCACTAATCTCCTGCTCCCCATCCCCAAATTTCATCGGAACGCTTTCAAAAATAGGGAGGATTTCAGCGATGTACTGAGAGCAGTAAAAGCCAGATCCATCTGGATAAAAAGAGGTATTATAGGGTGCACCTAAATGTTTGCTAGCTCTTTCTTTTACCAAATCAGCTTCCAGCTCTGGATAGACATAAAGGTCATAGAGATGAGTCGGTTCAAAAAATTCTACTGGTTCTTGACAAATAACACCTGCTTGCCCACTAGCATGATAAATCAAATCGTCTAAAAAGATAGCTACATGACTATAGTTCCCAGTGGAAGCTTGGATGGCCTGCCCCATATCTGAAAGGTCCTTCACAAAAATCAAATCACCATTTTCTAACATCTTTCTCTCCTAGAAAAAAAGGAGCCGAAACTCCTTTCGATATAAGGAAAACAAAGTTTCCTCATTATTAATTATCACTCAGACTATTAGCTATTAAAGCTTTCAGTCAACTGAGGCACCACTTGTTTCTTACGTGAAACAGCACCTGGAAGAAAAGCATGGTTGTTTTCAAGTTTGAAGTTAAAGGCTGCTTCCACCTTGTCCATGTTTGATCCAAGAGCAAGGATTTCTGAGTTTGAGTTGACGATATCTGTAATCATCAAGACAAAGTCAGAGTAGCCATTTGCTGCATTGGCAGCTTGCATTGCAGCTTCAATTTCTGCTTGACGTTCCAAGACTTCAGCAATATCAACTGTATTAACCTGAGCTACACGAACCTTATTTCCGTTGAGTTCAAAAGTCTTAGCATCGATGTCAATCAATTCTTCAGCAGATTTGCTAGCCAAGTTAGTACCAGCCTTGAGCATAGCAAGACCGTACTCTTCCAAGTTCACGCCTGCTAATTCTGCCAATTCAGGAGCAATAACTTTATCAGATGGGTGAGTTGTTGGAGATTTCAAAAGAAGGGTATCTGAAATCAAACCTGAAAGCATCAAACCAGCAATTTCTTTAGGAACTGCTACACCGTGTTCTTTTGAACATGCGGTAAACGATTGAAGACGCAGATCCAACTGGTTCCAAACGCATGTAGAGTGGGCTTGCAGTTTCAAAGTTAGCTACACGGTGGTGGTCTACAACACCATAAACTTCTACTTCAGCGATATCTGAAACAGATTGTTGGAATTCATTGTGGTCAGTCAAAATAACCTGCTCTGCACCTTCTGCTTTAGCTGATGTGATGACGCGCGGTGCTTCTACACCAAAATAGTTCAAAACAAAGGCTGTTTCTTCATTAGGAGTTCCAAGTGCTACTGCTTCTGTTTCCAATCCATAAGCCTCTTTTGCAAGATAAGCAAAGGCTACAGATGACCCGATGGCATCTGAGTCTGGATTTTGGTGACCAAATACTAGAATCTTAGACATGATAATACCTCTTTAAATTTATTCATCTTATTTTAGCATTTTTTTCCTCTTTTGACAAAAGTAAGAGGAGTCAAAGGACTCCTCGTTAGATATCAATATGGTTGACTAGATTTTTCTCTTGATTTTCGAATAAAAATCGTTCTTTCTGTGGGCGTTTCTTTCGTTTGAGAAGAACCTCTGCTGACATGGCTTCTTCCTTGCTGGTAAAACCCTCTACATAGATAAGTTTGACTGGCAAGCGAGCTCGGGTATACTTGGCTCCCTTACCACTATTATGAACGGCAAGGCGCCTCTTCACATCCGTTGTATAGCCCGTATAATAAGACCCGTCGCGACACTCCACCACATACATATAAGCCTTATGATCCATAGTAAATCTCTTGAATTTCTGGTGTATAGGACCCATCATCATTGTGAACAATAAGTGGTGGTAAGACCTTAAAGCCACTCGTTGAGCCATCCTTGATAGCTTCGATTAAGAGCATATTGGCCTCCTTCTCTCGTTTAGGATAGACAAATTGCAGGCGCTTGGGTGCCAAATTATGGCGCTGAAGCATATCTAAGATATCCAAAAGCCGATCTGGACGATGAACCATGGCCAAACGGCCATTAGACTTGAGAATACTCTGAGCGCTTCGACAGATTTCCTCTAGATTAGTTGTAATTTCATGTCTAGCTAAGAGGTAGTGTTCACTCTCGTTGAGATTGGAATGCGGATCCACCTTGAAATAAGGCGGATTGCACAAAATCATGTCTACCTTACTTCCTTGGATATGAGCAGGCATATTTTTCAAATCATCGCAGATAACCTGCATCTGCTCTTCCAAACCATTCAACCGAACCGAACGTTCTGCCATATCCGCCAAGCGCTCCTGAATCTCTACAGAGAGAATTTTTGCCTTGGTACGACTACTTGCGAAAAGTCCAACCGCACCATTTCCAGCACAAAAGTCCACAATTAAGCCATTTTTAGGAAAGCGAGGAAAGCGTGACAAGAGAACACTATCCACCGAATAGCTAAACACTTCTCTATTTTGAATGATCTTGATATCTGTCGAAAAGAGCTGGTTGATGCGCTCTCCTGATTTTAATAATTGTTCTTCCATATATTGATTTTTAAAAAAATACGAAATCTAATAGACTAGTTTTTCTCTTTCAGATTGTTGAGGGCTTCCCTTGTCCAGACAGGCATCATTCGGCCAAGAGGTGCAAAACCGTGCTTGATACGGTCATTTGAAAAACGTCTTCGTCTTGGCAATTGATGTTTTTCTTCCTCCAGAGTGCGAATAGATAGACTGGCTTTACCTGTAAATTCGTCCAAATCAACAACCTGAACTTGCACTTCTTCACCAATTTTCAAAACTTCATAGATATTTTTCGATAAATCCTGTCCGAATCTCTGAAATATGAATCAGCCCAATCACCCCTGTCTCTAACTCGACAAAGGCACCATAGGGCTGAATTCCTGTAATACGCCCCTTTAGCTTATCACCAATTTTCATCCTAGTCCTCAATTTCAATCGTTTCAATTACTACATCTTCAACTGGCTTGTCCATAGCACCAGTTTCAACAGCTGCAATGGCATCCAAGACTGCAAAAGATTCTGCATCTACCAATTGCCCAAAAACAGTGTGACGACGGTCAAGGTGAGGAGTTCCACCTTGCTCTACATAGATCTCAGCGATTGGTTCAGGCCAGCCACCACGTGCAATCTCTTTCTTAGAGTATGGCAAGTGTTGGTTTTGCACGATAAAGAACTGGCTACCGTTGGTATTTGGACCAGCATTTGCCATGGAAAGAGCACCACGAACATTGTAAAGTTCTTCTGAAAATTCATCTTCAAAAGCTTGACCATAAATTGACTCTCCACCCATACCAGTACCAGTTGGGTCTCCACCTTGGATCATAAAGTCCTTGATAATGCGGTGGAAAATCACACCATCATAGTAACCGTCTTTTGAAAGAGCAACAAAGTTTGCTACTGTTTTGGGAGCCTGTTCAGGGAAGAGCTTGATACGCAAGTCTCCGTGGTTTGTCTTAATGGTCGCCAACGGACCTTCTATCGATTCAATTTCTACTTGTGGAAAATGCAATTCTTTTTCTACCATACCAAATCCTTCTAAGGCATCAAAAATGCCATCTTCTTCTACTGTTTTGTAATATAATCTGCTTTTTCTTTGATCTTTTCGTGGGAAACTCCCATGGCAATGCTGATTCCAGCATAATCAAAGAGTTCCAAGTCATTGAGACCATCGCCAAAGGCCATGACGTTTTCTGGTTTCAAGCCTAAATGCTCCACCACCTTGGCTACACCGGTGGCTTTTGAACCTGAAATAGGCACAATATCAGATGAATGTTGATGCCAACGCACCATGCGAAGTTTATCCGACAAAGAATCTGGCAAGTGCAAGTCATCTCCTTTATCCTCAAAGGTCCACATCTGATAAATATCTGCTTTTTCATGAAAGTCAGGATCCACATCCAAGTTTGGATAAATCGGATCAATAGCCTCACTGATCATTTCTGTTCGAGTGGAGAGCTTGGCGTCATGACTGCCAACCAAGCCATATTCAATCCCCTCTTGTTTTGTCCAAGCGATGTATTCTTCCACATCTTCTTTGGCAATCTGATGCTGATAAATGACCTGACTTTTTTTATCTTCTATATAAGCCCCATTCAGGGTTACAAAAAAGTCCGGCTTAAGGTCTCGAATCTCTGGAACGACTCCAAAAATACCACGTCCAGAGGCGATTCCTGTTAAAATCCCTTTTTCACGCAACTGCTTAAAGACAGTAGGAATTGTATCCGGAATAAAACCTGTCTTTGACGCACGCAGGGTATCATCAATGTCAAAAAAGACGATTTTTATCTTCTTGGCTTTGTATCTTAACTTGGCATCCATCTCTCTACCTCTTTCAATCTAACTCTTTCCATTATACCATAAAGTAGAGAAATCCCACATCTCCAAAAAATTCGCTATCTCTTATTCGAACTTCTTGGATAAGTACAGAACTAAATCATCATTATTTTGAATAGTGGCATTCATTTCCAAAGGTTGGTTTCGATACCAGACACCCGTACCATCTGGAATATAGCCGCGTTTGATGTACAATATCTGAGCAGGACCATACCCTGAATGAAGTCCAACTCCAAGCGTCACTTTATCGGATATAAGCTTTACTCGTTTTTCTGCTTCTTCTATCAAGAGATTTCCAATACCTTGATTTTGAAAGGGTTCAAAGACATTGAAATCTGAAAGTTCTGGATAGATTCCTGTGAACGGCCCTTGCTTGGCAATTGGTAAAATAGTAATGTAGCCCGCTACTACACCAGTAAGGTCAGCAATTAACACTTCCCTCTCTCCACTTTCCTGCTCCTTAAAATATCGAGTTAAAATCTCCTCTCTACTTGGCCAACCTTGGCTAGTAAATCCTCGAGAGAGATCTTTAATGTCAGATTCTTGCATTTTTTTCTAATTGAACATGTCGTCTTCATAAGCTGCTCCTTTAAAAGCTTTCTCCTACCATTATAGCACGATAATAAAAAAATAAAAAGAAATAACCTAGTAAGAAAAAAAGGAGCTTACTAGGTCAAAAAGTATCACTGTCCAACCGAGGCCTGAAAAAGAGGTCCACCCGAACCTGAAGAAAAGACCCATTGGGGTCTTAATTCGCTTTCTTATTTCCAAGCTCGTGAAAAAGAGGTCCACCCGGACCTGAAAAAAAGACCCACCCGGGTCTGAAAAAGAGTCCACCGGACCTCTTTTTAATCTTCGTTTACGAAAGGCATCAAAGCCATTACGCGAGCACGTTTGATAGCTGTTGTTACTTTACGTTGGTTTTTAGCTGAAGTTCCTGTTACACGACGAGGAAGGATTTTCCCACGTTCTGAAACGAAACGGCTAAGAAGCTCAGTATCTTTGTAATCAACATATTCAATTTTGTTTGCTGCGATGTAATCAACTTTTTTACGGCGTTTGAATCCGCCACGACGTTGTTGAGCCATGTTTTTTCTCCTTTATAGTATTAATTGTCCATTAGAATGGTAAATCATCATCTGAAATGTCCAATGGATTTGTTGCTCCAAATGGATTTTCATCACGTGAAAAGTCTGGTACTGAATTTGTAGACGCTGAATAGTTTGCAGTTGGTGCAGAATAAGCTCCACCTGTATGTCCTTCACGCACACTACGGCTTTCCAACATTTGGAAATTATCAGCCACGACTTCCGTTACGTAGACACGTTGTCCTTGCTGGTTATCGTAACTACGAGTCTGGATACGACCTGTGATCCCGATAAGAGAGCCTTTTTTAGCCCAGTTAGCAAGATTTTCAGCCTGTTGGCGCCACATAACGACATTGATGAAATCAGCCTCACGTTCGCCATTTTGACTCTTGAATGTACGGTTTACTGCAAGAGTAAAAGTCGCAACTGCTACATTTGATGGGGTATAACGCAACTCAGCGTCACGTGTCATACGCCCTACAAGTACAACATTGTTAATCATAATTTACCTTCTTACGCGTCAAGTTTGACGATCATGTGACGAAGAATGTCAGCGTTGATTTTTGAAAGACGGTCAAACTCTTTAAGAGCTGCGTCGTCATTTGCTTCAACGTTAACGATGTGGTAAAGTCCTTCACGGAAATCTTGGATTTCGTATGCAAGACGACGTTTTTCCCATGATTTTGATTCAACAACAGTTGCACCGTTGTCAGTCAAGATAGAGTCAAAACGTGCTACCAAAGCGTTTTTCGCTTCTTCTTCAATGTTTGGACGAATGATATAAAGAATTTCGTATTTAGCCATTGATATGTTCCTCCTTTTGGTCTAATGACCCCAAGACTTTGCAAGGGGTAAGTGAGGTTTGCTCACAATTAACTATTATACTAGAAATACTAGTAGATAGCAAGAGAAAAAAATGTAAAAATAACTCTATTGCTTAGAAATAATATTCTCTTTCAGTTCTAAAGCTTTGGTCATCTTTTTCAAAACGAAAAAAATAGCAAAAACTCACCATTACTAAAATGAACCCCAAGCAAAGGAAGGCTACTACAAAGCTTAGAGCATCAATCAGCCACCCCTGTTAGAGGAAAAAAATAACAATCATACTCAGGCTGAACATCATGGAGTAGACACTTAGCATGGTTGCCCGTACCTCACTTGGGAGTCGCTTTTTGTAAATCGTTGTCAAAAAAATCGGTTGAAAGAGAGCATATAAGGCGTTACTAACCAAATAAATCAAAATATAAATCAGTGGCGTACCAATATAGGAAAGTAAGTAGGTCACTCCCGTTAAGAGTACAAGAATTGGAAAGAGCTTTAAGGCCGAATACCTCTTTCCAATCTTACTCGCTAGATAAACTGCCCAGATATTCAAAACACTACCGATTAGCATGACCATCGAAATCTGCCAACCTGCTAAGTCAGGCAGTTGATTTTGATAGTAAAAATAAAACATGCACATCAGAGTTCCGATGATTTGGGACAGAATCATCCAACCAAAAAGGCTGGGATTTCTCTGCAGCTCCTCTTTGACAGTCCAAATAATTTTTTTCATGGTCAGATGCTCAGATTTTTGCGCTTTAACACTAGGCTCTTTTAGCATCCAAGTTAAGAAAAGGACGATTATAGAAGTGGCAATCATGATATAGTAGGTCAAGTGCAATTGACCATGGACAAAAAATCCCGCTAAAACGGTCCCCAAAGACCGAGTTCCTTCTGCTACTCCTGACATAAAACTTGAGATAGACAAGTAGCGCTCTTTTAATCCAGCTTCCACGGCCGAATCATAAACCATGGCTGCACTCGTACCCGAATCAAAATTATAAGACAAGGCACTCACCACCATCGCGAGGGCATAAATCCAAAAATTACCTTGCCCTACTAACATGAGAATAGACGACGCAATTCCAGCTATTCGACTTAAATACAGATTGGTTTTATATGAATAGCGGTCAGCTAACATTCCAGAGGGAATTTCACAAATGACACTGGTAGCATGAAAAATACTTTCCAATAAGCCAATCTGCCAAAGTGACATCCCATTTTGACTGAGAAATAAAATCCAAAAGCTGGTAATGCCCAAAAAGGCAAAAAATTCCACTCCAGCCATGAGACCGATATTCTTCCGATAATTTCGTTTAAACATAATTTCTCCTTTAACAAGTGTATATACCTTTGTGTTTGTCACTTGTTAATCCTAACTTTACATGTTCCTCACCTCTTCCTTCAAGTATTATGGTGTTTTGAAAAAACGCCTATTATGGCGTTTTAGTCTTTTTATGGTTTGATACGGTGCAACATACGTGGGAATGGAATCGCTTCGCGGATATGTTTTGTACCTGCTGCGAAAGTTACCATACGCTCGATACCGATACCAAATCCACCGTGTGGTACAGTACCGTATTTACGAAGGTCAAGGTAGAATTCGTATTCTGTACGATCCATTCCAAGTTCTTCCATCTTAGCTACAAGGGCATCGTAATCTTCCTCACGCATGGAACCACCGATGATTTCTCCATACCCTTCTGGTGCTAGCAAGTCTGCACAAAGCACGCGATCTGGGTTTCCAGGAACTGGTTTCATATAGAAGGCCTTGATAGCTGCTGGGTAGTTGATAACGAAGGTTGGTACACCAAAGTGGTTTGAAATCCATGTTTCGTGTGGTGAACCGAAGTCATCTCCATGTTCCAAATGCTCGTAGTCCGCATCAGCATCATTTTCATGCTCTTGCAAGAGGTCAATGGCTTGATCATAAGTGATGCGTTTGAAAGGCTCTGCAATGTAGCGTTTCAAAAGTTCTGTATCACGTTCCAAGGTTTCCAAGGCTTGAGGAGCACGATCCAAAACACCTTGGAGAAGGGCTTTTACATAAGCTTCTTGCAAGTCAAGGGATTCATCATGTGTCAAGTAAGAATACTCCGCATCCATCATCCAGAACTCAGTCAAGTGACGGCGCGTTTTTGATTTTTCAGCACGAAATACTGGACCAAAGTCAAAGACGCGACCAAGAGCCATTGCACCCGCTTCAAGATAAAGCTGACCTGACTGGCTCAAGTAGGCTGGGGTTCCGAAGTAGTCAGTTTCAAAAAGTTCTGTTGAGTCTTCTGCAGCATTTCCTGAAAGAATTGGGCTATCAAATTTCATGAAGCCGTTCTTGTCAAAGAACTCATAAGTTGCATAGATAATAGCGTTACGGATTTGCATCACCGCTACTTGCTTACGAGAACGGAGCCACAAGTGACGGTTGTCCATCAAGAAGTCTGTTCCATGTTCTTTTGGCGTGATTGGGTAATCTTGTGATTCACCGATGACTTCGATGTCTGTGATATCGAGTTCATAGCCAAACTTAGAACGCTCATCTTCTTTGACAATACCCTGTCACATAAACAGAAGTCTCTTGGCTCAAGTGTTTGATCGTTTCAAATTTTCTCAAGACCAACTTCTTCACCGAACTTTTTTTCAATAAAGTTTGGTTTGAAGGCAACTCCTTGGAAAAAAAGGCTGTTCCATCACGCAATTGCAAGAAGGCAATTTTTTTCCTTTTTCCTGATTTGTTGGCAACCCAGGCTCCAATGGTCACTTCTTGACCAACGTAGTCTTTTACATCGATAATTGTTACACGTTTTGTCATTGTTTTTCCTTTTCTATTCTTCTTTATGGCAAACTGCCTCTATGTTATTTCCATCTGGGTCAATAATAAACGCAGCATAGTATCCCACATGGTAATTTTTACGTTCGCCAGGTGCACCATTATCCTTTTCCTCCAGTAGCCAAAGCTGCATGATAGAAAGCATCTACTTCTTGACAAGTTTGAGCACTAAAGGCAAAAATGCATCGGCTCTTGTTGACCAATACTTAGCCAAAAAAATCACCACCTGGATCCACATTTCGCGGTTCTGTGAAACTAACGACCTGCCCCGTATCAAATTGAAGGTGATAATTTAAAAGCAGCTAAAGTAGCTTGATAGAAAGCTTTAGAAACTTCTAAATTCTTTACCTTAAGGGTAAAATGATCTATCATTATAATTCCTCCATAAACTGATGCAAACGGCGAATAGCTTCTTTCAAGGTATCA